>Ga0164310_10002083_pt1 | contig 11457 bp, 5 predicted proteins | sample GuaBasSedimGuay1_FD_121795 | JGI IMG/M metagenome (GOLD analysis project Ga0164310, IMG submission 121795) | Subseafloor sediment microbial communities from Guaymas Basin, Gulf of California, Mexico - Guay1, Core 4569-9, 0-3 cm | ecosystem: Environmental > Aquatic > Marine > Hydrothermal vents >... | reverse complement strand
TTATCAAGAGTACCACCGAGAGGAGGAAACGAGTTCGGATAGACATTTTATTCTTTATCCAGCCATATTTTCTTAGTATTTAAGTAATAAAATCCTAATCCTGACATCTCGACGCCACGGACATACGGCTGCATAGCTACTCTATTTTGTTGATTATAAAGAGGGAGGGCAGGTAGCTCCTCCTGAAGGATACTCTCAATCTGGCGGAAGATATTAATCCTTTTTGTCCAGCTCCGCTCCACACTAGCCTTCCTCAACAACTCATCTACTTGGGAATTAGTATAATGGATAAGATTGAAATAGGAGGTCGAATGGAACAAAGGACGAATTAGATTTTCGGGGTCAGGAATAGTCATTAATCCTTGAAGAAGAACAAAATAGGGTCGAGAAGAGGATTTTACCTCTTCTAGGTTTCGATAATATCTAAGGTTAATCTTAAGACCTAAAGGGTTGAGCTGTTGACGAAGAGTGCGATAAAATTTGTACTTAAAATCAGATCTTGGCCAGGGAAGAAAAAGATCAACATCAACAGCAAGACTGTGTAAACCTTCTTTGGCTAAAAGAGCCATTGCTTTTTCAAGGCTCGGAGTGCCACTCCTTCCCTGGGGAAGAAATCCTGGAAGACGGGGAGACACAAATTGAAAAGAAGGCTCTCTCAAATAGCGAGCTTCTTCCAGTTTCTCAACCAGTTGGGAACGATTAATCACCAGATTAAGAGCCTGGCGAATATTTTTTTTATCCAAGGGAGGAAGATGGCAGCTTATTCCCAAGAAAAAAACATTCACTGAGCCATCAACAATAATTTGGTAATTATTATTCAATAATTTGTCCGAAAGCACAGGGATGGAATCAATTTCCTGATTTAAAAACTGATCAAGGGTAAAAAAAGGACAAAATTCAATAGCCTCAATATAAGGAGGCTTTAAGAAATAGGCATCATTCCGGTGCAACCTGATGCCGATAATATCCAGCCGCGTATTCCTAATCCAAGAATCAAACTTGAACGGCCCGGTGCCTATCGGCCGATAGAAAAAATTTTTTCCTTGTTTAATCAGTAGATCCCGGGGAAGGATTTTACAAAAAGGCATGCTTAAAAGATAGAGAGCCGAAACATAAGGATTAGTCCACTCAATCTGAAAAACATGCTTTCCCAAGACTTTAAATCCTCTAACTTCTGTGTCTCGTCCCACTCGAAAATCCACACCACCAACAACCCGGTTCAAAAAATGCTGGTAGTAAGGAGAACGAGCTTGAGGATTGAGAAGACGTTCAAAAGAAAATTTCACATCTGAGGCCAAACATTCCTGTCCGTTATGAAATTTAACTCCACGCCGGAGGTAAAAAGTATATAGTCGGCCATCGGGTGAAATTGTCCAGTATTCAGCCAAACTTGGAACGATATTTAACTTTTTATCAAGTTTGACCAAACCATCAAAGATTTGCTCGGAAATAAAAATATAAGCACTCGTCTGGGCTGGATCTAATTGCTGACGGAACGCATCGTCAAAAGATTTTAAGCGAAAAGTCCCCCCTGCCCGGGGCTCTGTGGCTGTTATTGACCTGGCAAATAAAATAAGGGCAAAAAAACGAATAATAACCACTAATTTGAAAAAGAACTGCCTGGCATTCTTTCTACGTCTCACTAATCTACAAACTAAGGAAGATACTCGGCTAAATATTCCCTGAAAAAACAATTATACGCGTCTCTCTTAGATTTCACAACTGCGTTATGGGTGAGGTAAGTAGTTTTTATTTAGGGCTAAAGAGAAGAGAGGCTCTTTTTAAATTGTCCCGAAAAAAAACTCTGACCCAAGAAGTGAGCCATGAAGAAAATAAGTGTTTCCTCCCAAGCAAAGACCCCCCAAAGAAAAGGGATGCCCACTGGATAAAGGAGAAGCCATCCTTTCTAACATTGTGATAACATTGAGAATTACCTTTTTTTTGAACCAAAAGAGGAAGACAGAAAGAAAAACGGTCACCAGCCTAATTTTGGACGTTTGCTTTATTAGCCTTTTTGGCTAAAAAAGTCGATCTTTCCAGTTCTTCTTCTTAAGTTTTACTGCTAATTTCAGGAGTGCTTTTCTTGAGCCTGGATTTGGCGGGCAACTTGTTCTACTTGACGAAAGACACGAAGAAGATTCCCGCCCCAGATTTTGGCTATTTGCTCTTCATTATATCCCCGGCGCAGCAGCTCTAAAGTTAGGTTAGGAAGTTCCGTAACATCATTGCAACCTTCAACTCCTCCCCCGCCATCAAAATCGGTGCCAATCCCCACATAATCTATACCCACTAACTTCACTACATAATCAATATGGTCCACCAAATCCTTTACGGTGGCTCGGGGAGAGGGATACTTTTCTCGAATCATCTCGTACTCTTGGCGAAGTTTTTCTCTAGTGGCTTCATCTTTAATCTCATTCCAACGACCATATTTCTGAGCAAGGGCAGCCAGGGCTTGGTCCCTTTCCGGATTAGGGGGAACTTTTTTGACAAAGCTGGAGACAAGGCAAATCTGCACTACTCCGCCTTTAGCCGCAATTCCTTTTATCAATTCGTCAGACAGATTCCGGGGATGATCGCACAAAGTTCTGACACTGGAATGGGAAGCAATCACCGGAGCCTGGCTAAGTTTCAACACATCCCTAATGGTTTGATCAGAGGCATGAGAAACATCAATCATCATCCCCAAGCGATTGCACTCCGCCACTACCTTCTGGCCAAACTCACTTAGTCCTTTGTCTTGCGGGTCATTTCTATCGGTCGAAGAATCACAAATGTCATTATCTGCAGAATGGCATAGGGTAATATATCTGACTCCTTTTTGGTAATACTTGGCTACCATTTCCAGGTCCCGGCCCAAAGGATAGCCATTTTCCATCCCGATAAAAGCTACCAGCTTCCCCTGAGTATTTAGCTCCAATGCTTGGTCTGGCGAAGTAGCCAAACCAATCTGATCCGGGTACTTTTCGGCTAAGCGATAAATTGCTCTGAGAAGCTGCTCTGCTCTTTCTCTTGCTCGAGCATAACCTTCTTCGGTCAAAGGTCCTTGAGCCGTGTAGAGAGCAAAAAATTCAGCATCTAATCCACCTTGTTTCATCCGCGGAAGGTCAATCTGCCCGCTTCCCCTCTGGCCAGGAGGATGAAACTCCCCGAAATCCCAACCTTCCCGGGCCATATTCCCAGGAGTATCACAATGAGTATCAACGGTGAAAATTTTTTGGTGTAATTCAAGGGCACGTTCCTCTAGCCCTGGAGTCGTTTCATCCCTCTGAGTTTGACAAGCAAAAACAGTGATCATCACAACTAAAGTTAAACCTAATCCCCATATACTCCCTTTATTAATCCGCAAGGTAACCTCCTTTAATTCCTAATTTTTAATCTATCCCTTCACTTAAGAAGAAATTTTTCTTCTTTTTTGGGGAGAAGCAAACCCAATTATTTATCAAAAATCGCCCCAAAACGCAATGACTAAAGCTCTTCCCTTGTTAAGTATCCCCAAATCCCGAAGAGGAGAACGGTGGGAGGCTCTTATTGTGGCTTGGAGCATTAGTAAAACAATAATTTTATTCATAACGCCAGCCAAAGACTATTACCCAGGCCAGCACGGATTGCGAGGTGCAGCCAACTGCTTGTTATTATAAATTCACCTGGTGAGGGAATTAACTTCTAATTAGGCTGATTAACTTAATTCAAGAGTTCAGACTTTTATCGCTCAATTTCCCGGGCCACTTTCTGGCCCATCAGGGCATAGCGATGAGATTGTTCGTTATCGCCCAGTCGATTGTAAAGGTCGGCCAATAGAAAATATCCCAGTGGGAGATTTTTTTTCTCAGGTTTTAACTCTAGGCCTTTTTTGACCAAATCGATAGCCTCTTGAAATTTTTCTCCTCGATTAAGATAAATACGAGCTAAATAAAAATAACTCAAAGGAAACCGGGGATTGGAGTCAATAGTTTGCTTCAAGTATTTTTCTTCTTCATGATCATTTTTTAGTAAACGGTACAAGCGGGCCAAGTTAAAACTAGCTCGGAAGTTGTGAGGAATATTATCTAATTCTGTTTTGTACTCATTTATAGCGCGATTTAAATCGTCTTTTTTCTCGAAAAGTTGAGCCAAGTTGTAATGTAAATTTCTCAGGTTGGGATTTAATTGGGCGGCTTGGCGAAGAACTTCCTCAGCTTCCGCCAAACGATCTTGAATTACATAAATACCCCCCAAAGCGGGGTAGGCTGAAGCCGAAGTAGCATTGAGACGAAGGCATTCCTGGTAGGCTTTTTCGGCTTGCTCATAATTTTTCAAGGCAAACTCAATATTGCCCAAAATAAGATAAATCTGGGAATCAGGGGGAAGTGTTTTGAGCCTCTCTTGTAAAAATTCTTTCCCTTTCTCAAATTCACCCTTCATAGTATAGCAATTGGCAATGTTGATAATGATAAAAGTATCCCGGGGATTTTTGTCCAGAGCAATGAAAAACTGCTCAAGGGCTTTATCGAACTCTTGATGCTTGAAATAAAGGTTACCCAACGTAAAATAAGCATCTATTACTTCCGGGTCATCCCTGATAATTTCTTCAATCAGGCGGACGGCTTCCGAAAAATCTCCTTTAAGACCTATTTCTCGCGCGTGAGAAAGCTGATTAAAAATGTGAATTTTATCCTTGGGATCACCTAGTTTGCGGCCTTCTATATCTTTCTGGCTGGTAAAGGAACCGATATATCCTAAGGCCGTCAACTTCTGACGGGTCTCTTCATCGATATGAGTATAATCAATCTCAAAAGCACCTTGGCTTGTCTCTTCGACAAAAGATTCCAACTGTGCCAAAAATTGCCGCCCAAGCTGAGGAAAAGAATCAATTAAATTATTTTTCTCTTCGGGGTCTTGTTGTAAATCATAGAGTTCCAACCGAGGGGCCATGATTAATTTATATCTTCGATTCTGCCATCCTTTGAGTTCACTCCATCCATAGTGAAATCGCGGATAATAAGTCTCCGAATAAGCCCACCGCTCTTCTTTGCTCTTTCGAGTGAACGCAGGCACTAAACTCTGCCCTTGAACTTGAGCAGGCAAAGGAAACCCCGCCAAATCAAGCATGGTCGGCATCACGTCAACTACTCTTGCTACTTGGGGGCGGGTCAAACCCTGCAGCTCTTTAGCCGGCAAAACGAAAATTAAAGGAACATGGATGCCTTCTTGATAAATAAAAAAGCCATGCGTCTTTTCTTGATGCTCTCCCAAACTCTCACCATGGTCAGAGACAAAAACAAGAATGGTATTCTCATTTAATTTATTTTCTTCGAGATAAGACCAAAGACGACCAAGCTGGGCGTCAGTATAAGCAATTTCTCCCAAATAGGGTTGCTGAGGATATTCTTCTTTAAAGGGGGAAGGAGGATCATAGGGAGTATGGGGATCATAAAGATGAATCCAGGTAAAAAATTTCTGCTGGCGGTGCTCCTCCAACCAAGTTAAAGCTTCATTTATAACCTCATCCCCCCGTCGCTGGACATTGCCGAGCGAAATAGTTTTGTACTTACTCAAATCAAATTTATCGTAATAAGTATCAAAACCTTGGTTTAAGCCCCATTTAGAATCAAGAACGTAGGCGGCAACAAAAGCAGCGGTTTGATAACCTGCCTTTTTAAAAACCTCAGCCAGAGTAGTTAAATCTTGAGGGACAAGGAAACCTCCATTATCCCGCACGCCGTGAAAAGTAGGATAGGTTCCAGTCAAGAGAGAGGTGTGAGAAGGAAGGGTGAGAGGAGTCTGGCAGATACACTTTTCAAATTTGATTCCTTGGCGGGCAAAGCCATCAATAGTGGGTGTTTTTATCTTTGGATATCCATAGCAACCCAATCGATCAGCCCGCAAGGTATCAACGGAAATAAGGATGAAATTATAGGGCCCCTTTTTTTGGAGCCGTTTAACCGGATTGGAAGGGGTCAAAATCAGAAAGTAGAGGCCAACCAAAGTGAGAAGAATCGCCAAGCCAATGATTAAAATTACATGTCTACGGAACACCATTATTTAAATATTTTACCATATCCGGCTCACAAATCTAAGAAAAGAACAAGGCGGTCAGCAATAAAAAGCTGACCGCCTTGTTGTTCGCTAACTCAATTTAGAACATCAAGCGGATGCCAACCCGAGCCTGACGAGGCCGGACAATTCCGTAGAGCTCATGGCCATCAGTGGAGGGATATTCTCCAGGTAACCAGTCGTATCCAATCCTGGTGCCCCAGGAAGTAATGGTGTCCACGTTGAAGACGTTAAAGATGTCGAACATCAATCCCAGCCGATATTTCTCGGCAAAAGTGAATGTCTTCTCGAGGCGTAAATCCAGGATCTTCTCTAGGGGATAGTGATTTGAGCCCCGCGGTTCGACAAATACAGTTACTCGTCCATGAGCTAAGCGCGGGGTTCGATACCGTTTGGTCCAGGCGTTTCCGGTGATAGCTCGGAAATAGGCATTGAAATGTATCCCGAAAGGCAGCACATAAGTGGTCTGAATTTTCAGCATGTGCGTCGGATCATAGGTGGAATGACCGTCAGCATTGATCCAGAAGTTGGGAGAAGAAGTGTCTCCACCCCAGCCGATGTCATCAGCAAAGCCATTGTTGATGGTCCCCGTGGCTTGGGAATAAAGGTAAGAAGCCAACAACTGCCAGCGGTTAGAAAAGCGTTTATTAAACATCACCTCAATTCCCCAGTATTTTCGGTAAGGATTGACATCCACATAAGGAATCATCTGTTCGCCTTTTTCCAGATTTTTGATAATGTACTGGTTTTCTCCCGGATTAACCTGTTCGTAGACCGTTATCGTTTTTGTTGATCCATCAACATCAGTGTAGGAGACATTAACTGGTTGCCAGTCAGCTTTGGTGTCTACCACTCCCCAGATGTTTTTCCAGTTCCGATAGATAAAACTTACCGCAAGGGAAGCATCCGTAAACAATTCTCGCTCAATACTGGCCGTGAATTGTTCCATGTAGGGATGGCGGATATCTTCATCAAGAGTGTATAATTGTTCGTGTTCAATGCGGTACATTTCCACCCATTCTTGGGCCCAAGGATCATAGTAATAGCCGACATAATCGCTATAGACATCTCCTGGGTTAAGCCGATCGTGATAACTAGACAACATAGCTTCAGTAAATTGCCCGTAGTGAGCTTTGAAAACCGTGCTTTTATCTCCAAATAGGTCATAAGTCAATCCTACCCGGGGAGCAATCCTAAAATTAGAATAAATGGAACCACTAACTCCTTTGACATATCCCCAGACATGGGTCAATCGGACTCCTAAACTGAGATTGAGGCTATCGGTAATAGCCCAAGTATCTTGGGCAAATTCCTCAACACGGGTATAGCTGGTGTTGGTGTCATAACCTTCATATTGATAGGCCAAGTAGGGACCGGTATAGCCATAGCCGACATAATCAACATAATACATAGCATTAGGACCCGTAAAACCGTAGCGATTACGAACCTTTCCGTGTTCGAACTCCATTCCAAATTTAAAGTCGTGATCGCCCTGAATGAAATCTTCAGCATAATGAGTTAAGCTGGCATTGGCCTGGTAACGATCGCGGTCAGCATAAAAGAAATACCCTGCACTGTCATAGCGCATGTTGTCATTAAGATTGAAGTGGGCACTGACATCTTTGCCTGTTTCTGGATCTAAATAGTAATAGCCATGGAAAAAGGCAGCCTTAAGGTCAAAGAAAGTCCTTTCGCTTAGAATATGGGTCATACTAAAGTTACCTACATAATCGGGAGATTCTTGAGTAACTGTGGCCTCGGGCGAAACCCACGCACCACTATCCCTATTGATTCCATTATAAGCGTCGTATTCGAAGAAAGCATTAATGTTGGTTCGAGAAGTTACTTGGGAAGTAATCTTTATAAACCCCCGCGGTTGCTTGTAGTCAACGGCTTCAGGAAAACCAGTGGGATACCGCCAGGAGTGATAAAATTGAGCACCAACGAAGAACCATACCCTGTCCTTGACAATTGGTCCTCCCAAGTGAGCCCCAAAGTCGGCTAATTTTTGCAGGGGAGAAGTTAGGTCAGGAAAATCCTCTAGGTAATCGCTATTATTTTCTGTCTGCCACAAACCTTTTGGCCAATCATCTTTTTTTCCCTGGAAAAGGGCATCAAAATGTCCAGAGAACTCATTACCGCCAGATTTGGTAACCATGTTGAAAATGACCCCAGTGAAATTGCCGTACTCGGCTGGTAAGCCAACGCCCATAACCTTGGCTTCCTCAATAATATTGGGGTCAAGAAATACCCAGGATGAACCGGCTTCAGGGTCAGAAACATCTACTCCGTCAACCTGGTATGAAATCCCAGTGCTTTCGGAAGCTCCATAGGCAACATCGTTGTTAACTCCTGGGGCCAAGTTGACGATGTCAGTGGAAAAATTACTGTAGGGGATATTTCTTAAGATTTCATCACTTAAAGTTACCGAAGCCGTTTCGGTGGACTTCACGTCCACTGTCGGGGCCTTAGCCACAACCGTCACTTCCTCTTCCAGTGTACTGGGTCTCATGACCAAGTCGACCGCTAGACGGACAGTCGTCGAAAGGCGGACATTTTCTTGGACAACCGTAGCAAATCCTTGAAGCTCGGCTTTAATTGTATAAACTCCGGGGGGAAGAGCCGGAAAACGATACTTACCTTCGGCATCAGTAATGGACGAGCGAATCCCCATTAAATTCGGCCCGCTGATGGTTACAGTTACTCCCGGTAAGGCACTTCCTTCCTCGTCGGTAACTTTACCTTCGATGGCACCTGTTTCTCTACTTTGAGCGAGAACCAATGAAGCACCTATAAACAACAAAATCACACTTATTGAAATTAACCTTTTCATCTTAGCACCTCCAAAAAACCTAAAATAAATTATGTAGTTACCCGCAGCAAATTTTCTTCTTTTTTCTCTTCCTCACCTCCTTTAAGCAGGTTTTGCTTACTTGGAAAAAGTCCATTTTTTTAATACAAAAATATCCAACCATTTTAGCAGCTTTAAGAGAAGCTTTTATTATACAACTTTATTATACGAATTGTACGAAATAAATGTTTATTTTTTTTGAAACAAGAATAATTCCTCTTTTTAAAAATACTATAACATACTATCTTCCACAATTAAACTGCAAATCTCATGCCAATCCCCTTGAGTAAGATTTTCCCTGAGCTTCATAGGCCTCTTATCTTTTATCATCCAATTTTTTGGATTAATCCAATATTTTGAACTTTTCTTATTGGAGTGGTTTTCGGCTCCATGCTCTTCCAAGAGAAAAAATGGTGACCGGCACTATATTAGCCAGTTGTCTTGATAATGATCCAAGACACAATAAGGGGCCAGCCACCATTTATTTTCATCACGCATCACGGTGTGAAAAATGCATACCCATCCTCCCAAAATTGCAACTTTAGCTTTCCTCGTGTTATTCTATTATTGAGCACCAAAAATGAAAAAAATAAATTTTTATTACTTCTGCCTTACCCTGGCCTTCTTCTGCTTTTTTCTGTTAAGTCCAAGACTCTTTAGCCAAGACCTTCTTCCCCGCCACCAGGAATGGCTCAGCCTCGTCAACCCGATTATCACCAAAACCGAAAAGGATGTTTTCCTTCGCTTAAAAACCTCAGAAGAAAGAGACAAGTTTATCCAGCTTTTTTGGACGCGACGGGACCCTCGACCTGACACCCTAGAGAATGAGTTTTACCAAGAATACATGAAACGAGTCCACTACGCTGATCTTCATTTTGGTCATAATACCCCAAAAAAAGGCCATGAAACAGAAAGAGGCTACTTTTATTTACTCCTTGGTCCGCCGTTAGAGCGCCAATCATATGCTACCCAATCAAATATTTGGCCTCTGGAGCTTTGGTATTACCAAGGAAAACCTGAATATGGCTTGCCTTCTTATTTTTATCTATTATTTTACCAACGCTATGGAATGGGGGAATTTAAGCTCTATTCTCCTACGGTAGAAGGTCCAGAAAAACTTCTGGTGCCGACCATGTCAGCTCGGGTGATCAATCGCCAAACAGCCTATCAAGTTCTTAAAGAAATTTCAGGTGAATTAGCTGCCGCCTCCATCTCTTTCATTCCGGGTGAAACCACCCTGGGCTTGACCTCTCTCTCCAGCGATACACTCATTTCAAACCTTCATGCTTTGGCTGAAAAACAATTCTCTGATGCTTATGCTCGAACTTTTTTAGCTTACAAAGATTACATTGAAACTGATTACACGCACAACTACATCGAAAGCGAAGCCGCTGCTAAAGTTTTTTTTCACGGCGGCCAGCCTTATCTTCATTGGTCATTAGAGCCAACCCGCGTTAATCTGTTTCAATCCGAAGAAAAATCTTATGCTTCTTTCCAACTCATCTTGCGTTTGGAAAATAGTCAAGGCGAGACATTCTGGAAAAAGAAGAAGAAATTCCCTTTGAGTTGCCGGCATCTTCACTGGCTCGCCATCGTCGTCAACTCTTGGCTTTTCAAGATATTCTGCCGGTTATTCCAGGAAAATTTAATTTTTATCTTTTCCTTAAAAATAAAACTGCCAAAGATTTTACTTCCTACCAGACCTCCCTTTTTGTTCCTTCCTGCCATGACTCCCCGCAATTTTCTGACATTCTGCTTTTTCTTGATAAGGAGCTCCTAGCGGCTGGTCAGCAAAATAAATCAAAAGCTTTTTCTTTTGCTGGTTATCAGTTTATTTTCAACACTCAAGCCAAGTTTTTACCCGAAAAGCCGATTGGTCTTTTTACCCAAATCATTAACCTGGCTACCAGTCGCCAAAAATTTCTCCAAGTAAGCGTCTATTCCTTGGATAAGGAAAAAACCATCAACCAAGAAGTATGGCCCCTGGAGAAAGTCTTCAACCCTAACCAATCGGACATAATTCTCCCCTCTATATCCAAAAATCTGCTCCCGCCAGGATATTACCAACTGCAACTTTCTCTTGTCGACCAAGAGCAAAAGGTCTTAGCCACCAAATCAACTTCTTTTGTTGTACTCTCATCTTCTTTTCCTGTTGTTCCCTGGGTATTTTCTAAATTAAGGCCCCGTTTCCCCAACCCCGATGATCTCTACTTGCTGGCCACTGAATATTTCCTAAACCGTCAGTACTCGGAAGCTGAACAACATCTCCACGTCGTTCTCCAGTCCCGCGATGATAATGCCCCCAAACTTCTCCTGGCTAAGACTTATTATGGCCAGAAAAAATACGAGGGGGCCCTCTCCATTGCCCAGCCCCTTTATGAGCAAGCCGGGTTGAGAGAGGCAGGAAAAATCCTGGCCACCATCTATGCTGAACAAAAAAAATGGGATAAAGCGCTAAATTACCTCGAGCAACTCCTAAGCAAAGCGGTGGAAATTCCCCTTCTTAACTTAGCTGCCCAAGGATACGCTGAGACGGGACAACCCGAGAAAGCTTTGAATTATCTAAATAG
>Ga0164310_10002081_pt1 | contig 11462 bp, 16 predicted proteins | sample GuaBasSedimGuay1_FD_121795 | JGI IMG/M metagenome (GOLD analysis project Ga0164310, IMG submission 121795) | Subseafloor sediment microbial communities from Guaymas Basin, Gulf of California, Mexico - Guay1, Core 4569-9, 0-3 cm | ecosystem: Environmental > Aquatic > Marine > Hydrothermal vents... | reverse complement strand
GTTTGATATATACCGTTTTGGATTTGATCCCAGGACCAGGCAATAAAATCAGGTCTCTTTTCGGCATATGATTCTCTAGCGGTCATTAAGTTTGCTGTAAGACGCAAACAGTTTCTTACCGTAGGAAGAATCAACCGAGCTTCGAGATCTCGATAATTTCGAAAGTTCATGTCGGTCATCAAGTGAATGGCTTCCTGTTCACTTGTGGGCATTAATACTCTACAGGTCCCTGAAATTTTGGCTACGGAACCGTCGTTAAACCGAACCTCGATACTCTGATCGTGATTTTCGCCTTCTTCTTTATCACTTGTGAAAAAGAATGTCTCTGATGTTGTCCAAGTGAACACGTCGGAAAAGCCCTGTATATACATACCGGTGTCCATCTTAGCTTCCATCGTTCCTGTTACGGGCCTCTGGATGATATCATAGGTACCTTTTTCAACCGTTTCGATGACCTGACTACTAAAAATCAAACAGAGAATAGCCAGAGTGCTGAATATGATACCAAACGTTACTTTTTTACGACTAACAGGTGCTTCACTCATAATGTAGTCTCCTTTTCCTTTTAATGATTTTAAAAAAATGTTTACAGCTGTGATAGTTCCTTTTCCTTTGCTTCAATGCCCCGTTGTAAATCGTTTACTTCTTTTGTTACTCCGACTATTTCTTCAAGGTCCTCCTTTCTTTGCCTTAGATTTTTCAGTTCCACTTTTTTGTAGACAAGAGTATCTGATTCTTCTTTCTCCGCTTTACTAAACCATTTATGATAAAGCCATCTTAAAAACAAGATGACGGCTACTATAAACAAAAAATCTAAAGCTAATTGGAACATTTTAATTCCTCCTCAAAAATTCGTTCGGGGCGAAGGGATTTGAACCCCCGGCCCCCTGGTCCCAAACCAGGTGCTCTACACAGACTGAGCTACGCCCCGTGTGCTCCGAGGGAGGGATTCGAACCCCCGACATGCTGGTTAACAGCCAGCCGCTCTTCCAACTGAGCTACCCCGGAATGTTTTATGGTAACCACATCCACCAACGCATGCCTGAGCCAGCGTATGCTAGGGCATACCATTTCGTATCGTCTAAGTTGCCTTCTTTATAATGATGCCAGTGGCCAAAAAACCACAATGAAGGTTTATATATTTTCCATAAATAACTTAATGCGTGATTAGATGGTTCAAGTTCCTTGCCATTATAGTACCGAACCATTGTTGGATAGAGTTCTACCGGACAAGTATGTGTAATAAATATATCTACCTTTATATCTGGTAAGTTTCTCGTATCACTTTGCATTATGGCTTCTTCAGGAAACCAATCTCTACCAATCGTTCGTTGTTTCTTATCAATGGAATCGGCACCACCCATGAATAACATGGTTCTCCCATCTTTCAATGTGTAGGTAGACCCTCTAGGCATATAGAAAACGTTCTTGGCTATTTCCAAATTGCCAGTTTTCACTAATTCTTTTATGGCCCAATGATTTTCGTGGTTCCCATCACACCATAATACAGGTATTGGTGTTTTTATTCGTTTGTGATAATCATCAAAGTTCGGCCAATATCCAAAATCCCCACAGCATATTACCATTTCAAGATCTTTTTTATGTTGGTTAATGAGTTTATTGAGATATCCAAACCGAGCATGTATGTCACCGGTTATTAAAATCTTCATATTATTATTAATACGCTCCTACACTGATCATTTTTCCGCAAGATGGGCATGGAATATCAACACCATCTACTTGTTCTAAATACGTAGCATCAATACCTAGATGAAAACCACAGTCACATTCTACTACGTCAAGTATGTACTCTTCTGTTTCGATAGGATTTAATATTTTCATGGCATAAATTCCTTTTTACAATTTCTACATCCCCATATATAATCAAATGGTAATATTGGATGAACATTAGTACTATTACAATGAGGGCATCTTTGTGCGGGGCGTGAAGGATTCGAACCCTCGGTCACAGTTTTGGAGACTGTTGGTTTAGCCGCTAACCGAACACCCCTTGATTTTTTACGTTGTTTAGACATCGATTTAACCCAACCATTCTGCGAGTAATCTTGGTCCTCGGTGTATACTCATAATTATCACCTACCTAGATCTACACGATATTTATATTGACATTTTTTTCGCTATCTCAGGTGTTATACCAATGAATGCCAATCCATTTGCATAACCTAAATTTTTCATGCTAATTTTCCAGTGTGCTGCCACGGGGAATCGAACCCACGCTTCCAGGATTGAAGGCCCTGTGTCCTACCGATAGACGATGGCAGCAAATTATTTGTTCTTTACTATTAAATAACATTCATTAGCTTGTATGTAGCTGGTTACAATTTCGTACCCATTTTCTTCTATTTCGTTCAACGGCATGGCCATGTTACCTTGTTCTATAAAATAAACCATTGCCTTTCTTGGAACTTGATTGCGTAAAATCTGCAACATTGTGACTTGATACATAATACGCCTCCAAATAAAAAAGGGGCCTTGATTTTTTTCAAGGCCCCCTTAGTGCGTTAAGTATTTATTTTTATTTATTATAGAAAGCACTAAGGAAACCTTTTGAGAGATAATTATGTTCAGGCATATCAATAGCTGTCTCATTAAATAAGACTCTATGCAAGGATTTATATTGCCATGTAAATTGAACCATACTACTCTCCTCTTAGTGACTTGGGTGAACTTTATATTCACCACTGTTTCTATTATAGAATATTTTTTGAATTTTGCTAGACAGAAAATAAAAAAGTTGAATTTTTTCCTGAATTAATATAGGATCTGATAAAATGCATCAATATTTGTTCAGCCAATTCTTTATCTGGTTTTTCAGGGAGAGTTGACTGCTCATAGGCTTTTTTGGCACGGCGAAATAATTCTTCAGCGTACATTTTAACCTCGTCAAGAGGCCACTTTCCGAGTTTAATGTCGATAATCATTTCTGCATCTACATTTCGTAGTACTTTTATACAGCCAGTTTGTAGAGCTTCTATACCCATATGAAGTAAACGTATTAAATGTGCTGCATTTTTAACGTCATAACCAAACTTGTCGATTAAACGTTTACGTTTTTCTCCCATATATCCTTGTTTATTATAAGCAGACATCTCTTTAAGCTGTCCATTTGCGTAACCAGTAAAAGATTTATATAGATTATATCGACTTATAAAGGATTTTTTGTTAGTAAGGTAAGGCTCAAAATAGGGATTCACAAGTATGTGATGGATAGGGTCAACCCATATTGCGCTAAATATATTTGGATTGCTTTTTAACGCCATACTTATGAAATGGCGGATCTCATAGAACACACAATCCAATAGCACATCATCCACTTCACCCATTATTTCTATCGTAGTGGGATTTTCAGATTTGTGTTGACTTAGGCCAATATAATATTCTTTGGCTGCTAAAAATACACCGATGATGTCGATGTCGTCAACACTGTTGGGATCAGTGTTTGGTACGTAAGTATTATGTGAAATTGATCCTCGGTAACATAGATATACTATATTTTTAGGCATATTTATTTTCATGAGCTTAGTTAATATATCTTGATTTTCAGGATTAATCTTTATCATTGGAAAGTTTATCTCCACATTTTAGACATTTGTTTAAGTTAGTAATAGTTGTAAAGCCGCACTTTGGACAAACTTTCTTTCGAATAGACTTTCTTATCAACTTTTTACTTTCTTCATAGGAAGATCCGCATATATTGAAGTCTGAGTCGTACATTACTAATCTCCTTAATAGAGAGTACCCGCCACATCGAAACCGTTAGTTGAAATTTTCTCTAATTGTTTCCCGCCCACTCAATTAAAACCCATCAGAAAGTATGATATGCGGATCTTTTATATCGGATAATATGTTTGTTCTTAAAATAGAGCTTTTAAATCTTCCGTATGCGGCAATGGCGTACAATTCATCCTGGTCAATACCTTTCAGCCTCCCCTGTCTTCCATCTGGTAAAGAAACAAGGTAGTTGTCGCCATCTTTTGGATAATTATTAATCTTCGCTTTTTGTTGTATCTGTTTCCTTGATTTGGTGACCAGAATAACTCTGCTTGGTTCTTTATGGTTTAGTTTGGACATTATTGATTTAATAAGCAGAGCCTTGGCCATATCGTTTACTAAATGTTCAAAAACACCGACTACTATTGCCATATTTAATGGCCCCGTAATTTCTTTAAGGTCATCATAGAATGCAATAGAATGTTTGTTTACTGAATATCCAACGTTGTCCAGTGTAGATATGTCTTTATATAAAGGATCACGTTGTTTATTGATCATCGGACTGTGAAATAGTGTATAAAATCCATATGGTATCAATCCGATGTTTTTTGTTATTGCTGACATAAGTGCAGACTTACACTGAAATACTTCTTTTTTCTTTTTTGTAGTTTTTGCTTTTGCAGGGTATTTTGCCATTGGCCGCTCCTTGTACATTTGTATATCATCAATAATCCATGATGTTGTACCATAACATGCATTTGTGTCTGTTGCTGATGAAAATGAAGTTGTTATATAATTTGCCATTGGCCGCTCCTTGTACATTTGTATATCATCAATCCATGATGTTGTACCATAACATGCATTTGTGTTTGTTTGTGTTCATTAAAATAATCTCTCCTGATCAAGATATTTCTCGATTCTTTCTCTAGATCGTGCTGCGTAATCTTCGCTGAGTTCAAAGCCTATCCATTTTCTTTTCAGCATTGAAGCGGCAAGACAAGTTGTACCCATTCCAGAAAAAACATCAAGTACTACGTCATCTTTATAAGATAACTGTTGGATCAGGCGATATGGCAGTTCTATAGGAAACATTGCAGGATGATTATAGATTTTATTCATTCGGGTTTCCGGCATAAACGACCATGATGCTGAACTATTCGTTATAAATTCATTTTTGGCCACCGTGATGTTTTCCAGATTACCTATTTTCCTCTGACTGTCTTTACAGAACACCAGAATAAATTCAAACGGTGTTGGAAATGACGGGTTTTGAGGGGATTTAAAACTACCCCAAGAAGCACGATTACCTGTCTGATTTTTATTCCAGATAATAGTAGTCTTTATGAGATAATGTAGTTCTTTCGTCATAAACTGAATTATGTCACTATGCGTTGGTATTTTCCCGTTTTGCTTATCTCCTATATTTATGCACACTCGTCCACCAGTTACCATTTTAGGTTTTAAAGATTTAAATATGTTATACAACCAATCAATATAATCTTCGTAGTATACATCATCCTTATATAAGTCGTACTTATGAATGTTATACTTATTATTTCCTAAATCCACGTTATACGGAGGTGATGTTACTACTAAATCTATAAAATTATTTGGTAATTGTGGTATTAATTCTTCTGTTTTTCCTTGATGTATTTTATTTATCCATTTATTCAACTATTTAAGACCTCCTCACAATAATGGGGGCTCTCGATCTAGTATGGAAATACGAGCAACGTCCATTGGTAATAATAATTCTGATACTTCACATTCAATACAGTAGTGATCACTCAACTTTATATATTTACGGATGTCATTTTTTATATTTCGTATTAACACTCTATAAGACTCAATTGAAAGTGCACCGCATAATGGACATATATATTCTATTTCGAATGTTGCCGATACCATCCTTTACCCTTATCTACTATTATGTTTTCACATATTTCAATGGTTGTTTACATATAGGGCATCTCCATGGATGGCCCCCTCTTGCTACGCGAACATACTTTTGTAAGTTTCGGTATCTTACAAATCCGGTGCCCTCAACTGCCCTTTTGAGTGGAATAGGATATATTTTGTCGAAATGACCTAAAGAACATTCCCAATGGCCTTTGTAGGCAGATCCGTATTTATCGATCCAACTTTTGATAATGCATTTCATTTCCGAAATTACTAATGGATATTCTATTCCACACACCATACAATGTACTGGGTCGTTTTTCCTCATTAGAGCTACTATTTTATCTATATTTGCAATGGAAGTTTCCTCTATAGTTTTGCACGCCGTGTAAGTATAAAGTTTACATTTTGGACATCGGTAAACAATTGTTACAAACTCTGTAAACATAGATTTGATCTCCCATATAATTTTTGATTGGGGTATGGGAGGGTTAGAACCTCCTATTAAGGATAAACAGTCCTCTTTCATACCCCGTTGACGAAAGTTGGAGGTTTACGAGATCTCTATGTGGGTCTCACATAGCACCATCTCACCTTCTATGGAAAAGACAACGGGGGTTGAACCCGTGACCTCAGCTTCTGGCTAAACCCTACCACTACAATTACCACAGTGACCCCAAAGTTTGCGACTTCAAGGTATATGGATTTTTACACGTGCCCATTCCAGGACCCCTCCTGATCAACCAGAGTTATAGTGCTGCGCTCTTCTCTTGACTGAGCTATATCTTTTCCTATGTACACGACCTACTCAAAGAAAGCAGGACCGGTGCGTCAGTTGATTCGTTTACATTCCAATAGGCTAAAACTTTTACTTGGACAAGTAGAATTTGCACATTCCAAATCTTCCTTTATATATGTTCTAATTTCGATAAGTTTTCGTTTACCACCAAGAATAAAAGTATCTGACCATGTTGTTTGGCACATATCACATCGCACTGTGTATTTAAATGTTGCTAGTGTCTTTTTACTTAACTCACATTTTATATGAGTCGCGTCAACGACTCCTAGCCTTTTGCAGTTTACGCACTGTGTCATGCCGATTGTGTGAATTATTTTGTTGAACGTCATTTCTCGATTAAGATCACTCACTTGTATATCTTTTCCACAGTTCCGACAGTGATAATTTATGGATATTTCTTTTATTATCATAAGTTTTCCATTGCTTCCGCATTTTTACAAAAAGTGAAATGACGTTTAAATTTGAATTCACATTCAACGCGAGTAGTGCCTTCTATATCTAGCACCTGTATAATGTTTGGACAACTTAGGCACTTGAAGTATGAGGTTATTTTATTGTCCATTGGGCAAACTAAAAATTGGCCCTCATTCTGATCCATTTTTCTCTTGCTCCCGTAGTTCTTCAAGCATTTCTTCATGTACTGCTTGTATTTCCTCTTCGGTGATTGTGGTCGCGGTTCGAGATCTTTCTTGGTAGACTCTATTAATAAGATGTTTTACAAGTTCAGGATTTTCATTATATAGAAGTCTTAAAGAGAAATTGGAACTGTTTTCTACGTAGTTATCTACTTGTTCAGCGGACACCCCTTCATCTTCACCAAACTCTTCACTTTTTATTGACTCTTCAATAAATCCCATAATGCCACCAAATAATGCGGCATCGCCAGCGTCAAATTCACCATCAAAAATCATTAGACCGCCCTCTCTTTGTATGATATGCGTATTGCCTTGTATTTGTTACCACATTGACATTGTCTGTTATCAGTGGCTAAATGGCCTAATAGACCATCGAAATTTGACACTGTATACGGTGAGAAATGTACAAGTGTACGTTTGCATTTTGAACATACATAGTTAACTGTTATATTGGAAATTTTTGTTTTTCTCATTTTAAATATCTGTTGGATCAAATTTCATTTCTCCCTCCTTATATATAAAGTTCCCGCCCCATACCCACACGTCTCTCGATTTTACATTCCCACTCCTTTTTCGACAGTTTTCTTCAAAAAATCCTATGAATTTTCATCTAGTAAGTTACCTTGCTCCGGTTTCTAATGCTCACACCAGAAGAAATCCAAATTAAGGAGCATGTGGCCTTCTTAGATTTGTTCATAGAACTTTTATCGGGTCATTATCTCCAAATTCGTAGTTTGGTATAAATATAAAATCAAGCAATAAGATTTATTTAAAGACGTTCTTATTATACTAAAAGGTCTTCGGTGAAGTAACATATGCCCCCTCGGGGCCTAGTAGTTCATCCTATCTTTCAGCCACGTCTAAAATAACTTAGGAATTCATTATTATGTTATTATATTTAATGTAGTTGCATACTTATGTCAGTTAAATGTTTTATTAATTTCGCTGACATTCTCTCCCGCCCTGTCTTTTCCAATTGAGCTGAAATATTATTTAATCTTCTAAATAGCTCAACTTTCTCATGTACTTCGAGAGCTAAGGCACATGTTTGTTCGGTTTCATTCCAGAAGTCACAATACTGCTTTGCACATTTATCCATGTTGTGAAATCGGCATAAACTCATTGAGATATCCTTTCAAATCATTTTAATGCGCCTGATAAATAATTCGATGCTTCTTCAATCAGAATCTTTTCACTATTTAGTGTCTGATCGTCTAAAACACGCGAAAGTAGATAATTTAGAATGTGCCCAATAGTGGGACCCTCCTTCAAATTGAAATTGTTCATTAAATCTTTGCCATTAATGACAAGATCATTTAACGTTATCACGTTTGACTTCTCAAAGATTTCGATTATCTTCTTTTGAAACAGCTTCTGTCGGTAAGATATTTCTTTACGGGGAAGTCCATTAGCAAGTCGGTCGGCCCTTCGTACCAGGAATAGAGGAAAATCATCAAGGTTTGCCAAGTCGGACACTTCAATTTTAGTTTTTCGTATAAATCTGCGAACTGCTGCTTCAGTCCATTTTTCTGGATCATAGTTATACATATGATTATAAACTAATTCAGATACTTGCTTAACTATTGATTCATCGAAATTTAATCTACGGAGAATTTTCCCTGCCAAGCGAGTACTAACTACCTCATGTTTGTAAAAAGTTATTTTGCCAGTTTTTGAATCTTCCTTTCTTGTTTGTAACTTACCAATATCATGTAGTAAAGCAGCCAGTCTTATAATTAAATCTGGTGGAGTGTTGTCACAGGCAAGTATGCTATGAGTGAATACGTCATATTTGTGATACTTTTTGTTTTGACTTACACCGTAACACATATGAAGTTCTGGTATTATATAATAGAGTAAACCGGTATCATGTAATATTTTCAGATAGCGAGATGGTTTTTTACTCAGTAATATTTTTACTAACTCAACTCGTATCTCTCCTGCTGATACTTTCTCAAAACGATCAGCAGAATTCTTTATTGCGTAAAATAAATTTGCATCGATTTTATAGTTCAACCACGATGCAAATGATACTACACGAAGCATTCTTATTGGATCCATACGAAGAGTTTTTAGTGCACTTCCTATGGATTTAAGTTTACGATTTTTTATATCTTTGAAACCACCAAAGAAATCTATTACGTGTTTTTTAGATCTTTTACCTATCGGAAGATACATTGCATTGATAGTTAAATCTCTCGATTTTGCATCATCTTTCAAAGAAAAAAAATGACCTATTCGGTCTCCTTTACGTGGTATTGATATTCTTACCTCTTCATCACCGTTTGTAAAGATTATTTTTGAATAGAATGAAGCGTTATTTTTTTTAACATTTCCATGCTTCTTTAAATATTTTATTAGACTAGATAATGGATAGTTTTTTACTAATATATCCACATTGTTTGGCTTACGGTGCCGTATTAAGTCACGCACAAAGCCCCCCACGTAATATACTTCGGCAATCGTTTCACGATCTAATTTTTGAAGTATTTTTATTATATGATTCATGGCATAAGTATTTGATCCTCCTTCTTTTGTAATTTTGAAATGATGTTATGTATCTTTATGGTTACCGAGGGTGCAGTTATACCTAATATCAGCGCTAATTCTCTTACCGTCCTCCCCTCAATAAAATGTTCGTATAAAAGTTCGTATTCCTCTTTCGTTAAAATTTCTTGTAGTCTCTCCATGGACTTTTTGGTTGATAATTTGTGAAGTAAGGATTCCTCAGATGTATAATCACTATGAGACATAAATTCATTTATCACTGTGTATTGATCCAACTCTGTTATTTCAACTGGAAATAGCTCGGCCCTTTCTAATAATTGATTGACTGATGTACCCGACCTATCCGCGAGATTTTTTATTGTTTGACGTATAGCTGTAATATCTTTTATTACTTCTGACTCTTTATCACAAGTTGCCGACTGCTCCCAAACTGACATAAAATCTTTATCTTGAGTTAGCCCAGCTAAGTTCATTACTCTTTGCAGCTTTATGGCCAAACGAGAAGCCTCTTGTAGATATTGCGGAATCTTTATATTATCAGCTTGTTTTGAAGAAAATTCTTTCATAGCATCTTTTATTTTGTAGATGGCAAATGTATGAAACGTATCGCTTCGATCTTCTTCAAAATCTCTTACTGCTCTGGCTAATCCAATTATTCCTTCTTGCGAAAGATCTTCTTCGTCAAGACCAGTATATGAAGCATATTTTGAAGCTAATAATGATATGGTTCTTTGGTACTGATCCAATAATTTATCAGCTTCTGATTGTGTGTCTGCCAGGAAACATGGTAGAAATTCTTCGTTTTCGCGGAATGGCATTAGAATCTCCTTACATAATTATTTGGGATATCAACCCAATCCTCTCCGTTTTCATCTTCAACGTGACCATTCTCTATTAAATAATCTCTACCTTTTTCGGTCAAGACGCGACCTCGCGATGTACGAGTTAAAAGACCTCTTTGAATAAGATAGGGTTCAATGGTTTCGGAGATGGCTTGTTTTGATTCATTAACGATAATTGACAGGTTATCTATACCAACAGGATCTTTTGCATCATATAACGTTGTCAATATACGTAGATCTACTGCATTAAGTCCAGAATTATCTATTTGAATTAAACTAAAAGTTACTTTAGCTACTTCAGCATCGATAACAAAATGACCCATTGATATGGCAAGGTCTTTGCACCGTTCCAATAAGCTTACTATTATTCTTGGTACGCCTCTACCACGCCGAGCAATTTCATAAGCACCATCGGATTCTACGTTTACTTTCAATCTTTCCGCGTGAACTTTCACGATTTCTATCGAATCTTCCATACTATACGTATTGAATAGAAATCTCAATTTAAACCGGTCTTTGAATGGTTTAGATAATAAGCCATCATTTGTAGTAGCACCAATTAGTGTGAATCGTGGGCACCACCGTGATCTATCTTTTACCTTCATGCCAAATTGGTCCGATGGTTTAGCCTTTACCTGTTTTTCGTCTAACGGCACACGCCATTCTTCCATTGCAATTCCGAGATGTTCTTGACCAGTGATTGGAAGACGGTGAATTTCGTCTACAAATAATATTGGATACGTTATGGCCACTTCTTTTATACGGTTTCCGTATTGATCGTAACCGATCTTCCTATCAAATTGCTCAATTAAGTACAGCACGTCATCTCTCGTCTTCAACGATTCCGGTGCAACATTCAGAAATAGGCTATTCGATTGACGAGCCATTTCTCTGGCCGTACTTGTTTTACCACACCCCGCTGCACCACTAAGTAAAGTATGAGGTAATGGCCTATCTTCTGAATACGCTGAGAAACGTGCTACATTTAGCTGATCCTTTATGTCTTTGTTGCCAATTAATTTCATATTTTTCACCTCAGAGTTTTAC
>Ga0164310_10002079_pt1 | contig 11465 bp, 10 predicted proteins | sample GuaBasSedimGuay1_FD_121795 | JGI IMG/M metagenome (GOLD analysis project Ga0164310, IMG submission 121795) | Subseafloor sediment microbial communities from Guaymas Basin, Gulf of California, Mexico - Guay1, Core 4569-9, 0-3 cm | ecosystem: Environmental > Aquatic > Marine > Hydrothermal vents... | reverse complement strand
TTATAACATTGTTGCCGAGATCAGTAACCTTGTCGTTGGAGGTAAGGTCGGCAACCTCAATACCAAAACCGTAGGAACCAATAATAGCAGAACCAGTTGAAGCACCACAGAACGGTTTAGAGACAGTACGTTCTGTAACAGTACCAGCAGTTGCAGTGGCCCCGGAAGTACCCCCTGTAATAGTATTAGCATTAGGGACTACACCAGTTAATAACTGAATCCACATCTTGGTAGAACTGGATGCAGTAGTGTTATCTACTGCAAGTAACTGACCTGTGCCTGCTGTTGCGCCAGAACCCCAGGAAACTTCTTCAGGTTCAGTCCATGTACCTGAACCGCCGGAAATAGCAATCTGGTGGGTGATACCCCTAAACAATTCGCCATTAAGTCCATAAAGGGTTTCAGAAGTGCCATCACTTGTGAGCCACTTCATCCTCTCATAAAATTGGTTAATGGTATAAGTATCCTTATCCCACTCAGAGTAATAATATTCATCAGCACCGTTATTATCTACATCAAGGCTTGCATACCCTTCCGTGTTGGTAATGGTGGTCCAACCTGAAACAGTCCCCTCTGCAGTATTATTATTCAGATCGTCTGCATCAGTTAGAGCCAAGACGTTATTACCGCGAGCAGTACCGTTAATAGTGAATTCAGAATAGGTATAACCAAACCTACGACAAGTACCGATCAACCGTCTACCGTCAATGTCGGCTCCGGCTGTTCTTGTTTTAATCATAAACCGATGAGAAATACCGGCAGTGGCATCTGCATTTAATCCGCCACCGTCATAATTCCACCAATCATCTGAAAGCACAGCCCCATTTTGAATTAGTTGAATTTGTACGTCATCATTACCGAAGTTGACAATTCCATCATAGATTTCATCGCCGCCTGAGTAGATAATAGAACCGTCATACAAATGCTCAGATTCTGTATCTCCAATGGTGTATCCGTTGATTAGTGTGATAATGTTATCCGTCGATCTACGTGACGGATCAACATTGGTAATATCCAGTTCATCATCACCGGATGCAACAGCATCATCAGCTAACCCTTGCAACCATCTGTGAAACTCAATAACAGTTGCGTAAGAAGGGGAAGACCCGTCATGATCATCACCAATATAGGCAATAACTTTGGTAGCCCTGTCAATAGTCCAATCACTTGCCACTAAACTCATGGTATTTCTCCTTTGTTATATCACATCATTGCTCTATAGACACTATTTACGTTCTTTATGCTATTTTCATAGTACCGCATCTTTTTGAGAAAATCAAATAATTATTTTCTTTTATGGGGTCACACAGGGAATGGTATCTAAGTTGTCTACAAGTATATCTCTCCTTACTTGGAAATGACAGTAATTGACTGCTTTTCTTTTTTGTGCTCCCCACTCTAATTCTGGGCATATATCTAATACTATATTCCCGAATAATGTGTACCATGCTTGTACAGTGCTATCCCTGAGATTCCAAGACCACCTTCCATCATAAAACACGTAATCCACAGCTGTTGCATACAGGGGGGGATCATTACTCAAGTTGTAGAGGTGCCGTGAGATCACGTTTTTGGTCTTACCACGTTGAATTAACATATTATGCCTATCATGGGTACGCCCACTTTCAAAAAGGCGTATAGGGGCATTATGGGCCTCTATGACGTTCTTTTGAATACGCTTAACACAACTAATCAATACAGGGTGCAATATTTCAATAGACCTATCAATTTTCATGGTATCCTCTATGGTACGTATACAGTAGCCCTATCTTCTTTATTTATTACAGCCACTATCTGTTTTCCAGAAACGAGTACAGTATCATTTAATTTAGCAGTTCCCCATGCTATAATGGTTGTTCCAGTAGAAAGCAGTACCTTCACTTTTTCACCATGTATAGATTGTACTGTGCCTGTAAATGTTTTCTTATTTATTGGTGTAACTAAATTTTTTAATTCGGCTAATGGATTACTCATAATAGTATTACATTAAAATTACGATGAGACTGGAAATGCCGTCCCACCAAAAGTACCAGCTATAAAATTCTCATCGATTTTTTGTATACGCCCTCCGCAAGAAACGACATACGCACTAAATGTGCAGGAAGTTGGGGGTGCACTAAAAAGCAAATGAAATGCTACTTGTTTTACCCCCATACTAGGATAGTACACAACTTGGGTGAGAAGCCCATCACTAGCACCAGTACCAACATAAATATGATTGCCCGAATTTGCGTTTTTGTTGGGGGCCACTGGAAACAATTGAACTGGCGGAAATAAAGCCTTAGCTACAGGGGAAGTGCCATCTGATAATAGTACAGGAGTAACAGTAAGTTCTACAGCAGATGCGCCCACAGATACCTTTGCAAAAAATATGAACCCTTCAGCATCGGAAACGTCTAATCTTGAAGCAGAAGTATCCCCAACCCCTGAAGGTAGTGGATTAAGATCTATGGGGTCTGATGCAGTAACAGTACGCTCTACCGGCGCTGTATTTGTCTCGTGGATGCCTGCAGGACGCGCCGCCATATCAACCAACTGTACAATCCTATTATTTGCATCATTATCCTGTTGAACGCTATCCCTACATGCAATTGATTCACCTCCGGCCTGATCTTTTATTAAAACACCTTTTTCTGCCATGATTATTTACCCCACTTAGTATAAATTTATATCTCTAGGCTTCTTTCTAATGTAATAGTGCTGTTAGCCACTATAGCACCATTTTCTTTAGTTACTTGAATTTCATGTGCAGTTACTCTACCAACAAAACTTTCCCCCACTGCACCGTGATGTACTGCCACTAAATACCCAGGATATATGGGTACACGATATGGCAATGTTATTACATATATTTCCTTGTTAAACCCCTCATCGTATAAGTAAGACATGCCCCTTTCAACACCTACTGCTTGTGTATTGCACAGTGAATCAAATATAACCTCTGGGGCCAACTTATCCCCGGCCCCTCTACTAACTAATACTCTCATGCTACTGCCAATATGTACACCAGTATATGCCACGTATCTGTCATATCACCTGGAGGCACTAAACTGTGCTGATTATACTCAGATGTATACTCTACTGCTGCAATGCCCAATGTTGTTTCGTCTGCATTAGCCGCCTGTACAGTAGTAGGGCCTATAGAAGTTATAGCACCTAGATTGTTTCCATACCATGTAGTATTATCTATAGTAACTACTTTTTTGGACACACTCGGTGCCTCTCCTTTAACAAAAGTAAGGACCTCCAAATCCATACTCTCAGGGGTGTTCACAGTGCCATCTATAATAGTACCAGAAGTTGTTTCTATAGTGTAGTTTACATCAGAGTATATTCTGAAATGAACTGTATCTCCCCTAGAAAATGAAGTCTTACCACCATTTCTATCATCATCGAGTTCTGCTACTAAATATGCATCAGTAATAGACCCGAAATCTATAACAAATGTGGCTGAAGTTGCCATCTATACGTCCTCCATGTAAACTTGTACTTGTTCTGAATCTTGGGCTGTTACTGTACAATCATGATATTGTGTAATGTATGTAATAGAAACTAATGAAGTACCAGGAATCTCAGATGAAAGGGCAGTTCCATTAGGATTTAATGTACCCAAATCCACATCCTGCCAATCTATAGATACTAACTCTAATACTGGCCTAGAAACACTGCCTGCACCATCAATTATTTCTATTACTTCCGTTAATTCCTCTTCTATAGGATCTGAAGTAACTATAGAAATACTATTGTGAGAAGTTAGCAAAATAATACTGGGTACAAATGGGAATATAGTCACCCGTAAATGTGCAATCAAATTAATGGTATCCATAGATATCTGTTCTATAGATATAACAGAACCATCACTTTCTGGCTCGTCTGTAACTTCTACTTGATTATATCCTGGTTTAACTTCCCTAGATTCTGTTAAAGTAAATATATCGTCTAAATCTGATACTGAAAAATCCACAGTATTTATGTCATATAATGGGGGTGGGGTTTTATGTTTTGGGGCTATAACTAATGTACCATCTCCCTCTGTATAAATAATCCCACCTATAGCAGTAGATATTTTCTTTATAAGTGCTATTGGAGTTTCTCCTTCAGAAACAAATAACCCTTCTGGTAAATTCCAATTAGTTATACGTATATCTGGTGATGGTATTGCTATATCAGTAGTAGATACTGCTAATTCATCTATGATTGCGTGTGTTGTAGTAGCATCCCAAGTGTTGTGAATTGGGGTAGCCCCTTCACCTAATATGGAAGTCAATGACCTACCTGAAAATGAATATACATTTTGATTAAATTCTTGAGTCATATTACGTGAATCTATCAGGCATATATATTGATCTACACCCAAATTGATGGTTACAGTATTTCCTGCCTCACATAATACCCAGGAAGCCATATCAACTAAGGTGCCGTTAAACGTCCAGCAGTAAGACTCTTCATCTATACTAAAGGTGATATCTTCTATATCTAAGATTACTTCTGCCATGGCCTACTCGTTATTAACAGTTACCCATATATTAGTAACAATAGTTTCTGATGTTGGGCTATACAGCATGTACACACCACGTATATCTTTATAAATTGTATTGTACGTAGACACATCATACAAAGATTCTACGTCAACCTCAATATAAGACACCAATTGGTATGTGGAGTTAACATCCGCATACAATATATTACGTACAGAATATTTTGATGCAATGCCTGATTCTACCTTTAACGCAAATACGGATTCAACATCACTATAGGCATAGTACAGGTTTATACCGTATATAGACAGCACGTCATTTAAAACAAGGTCTCTTATAGAATAGTTTGCGTTAACGCCTTTCCCTATGAAAGACATACTGTATAAAATTTCTAGGATACTCTCAACTTTTATACTGTAAGTACTTTGCGTGGTGGATTCTACTTCTACACCATATATAATAGAAGTGTCGCTAGATATAAAAGGCCGTAATGAAAATACAGCCGCAATATCTCCGTACACATTATTATCTGCGCCACTACCTAATACAAGTGTAAGCATGGCTTCCTCTTAAGCGGATTCTCCACCAAATCTAAGGTAAAAATTGTTACCAGAATATGAATTACATCCAGCTGGCACTGTCTGTTTCAACCATATACCTTGAGAAGCAGGATGTGCTGGAATAGTCAATGTATCATTTTGTGCCCATGTACCAGTCCAACCAGCAGATGGTAATGTAAAATACTCTACAGAAAAATCTGTATTTGTAGGTTGAAAATCAGAATTCTTATTACCTGTGCCCACTGTTTGAGCAGCACTATTAGTACAAGTGAAAGATATATTATCTGCATTATCAAAAGTAATAGTATAAGTATCTTCAACAGCCCCAATATTATTACCTACTAAATTTCCTGAAGCAGTATAATCACCATCTCCAGCAGTCGTAGCTGTTAAGGCATCAAAAGTGGGGGTCAACTCTGTAAGGGTACCATAGTAACAAGTTGCCACTAATGTAGGAGTAGCAGCTGTATAACTATTAGCAATAACATCACCAGGTGTCTGTAAAGTAAATGTAACAGTATCCCCAGATTTAGAGGCATCAACATTGGTGTGATACTCTTGATTAGTACCATCACTTATATACACACAGTTTCCAGTTGCTGTATAAATAACTTGTGAGGCATCTTCCAAGGTCATAGCAAAAGAAGTGGCCCCTGCTGTTACGTCTGAAGTTAATACACCAGCTCCATACATATCTTCAGTACCAAGAATATCAGCCTGTGTGTCTGTATGTGGTGAGGCTGTAATAAACATTTCAACCCTATCCTGTCCAGGTGTATAAGTTTTCAAATGAAATACAGGATTTATTAATACCTCAAGATCACTAGGATAACTTGTAGCATTAGTTAATTTACCAAATACTTTTCTATAAAATATTTTACCTGATAATCTATCTGCCTGAGATACATCAGCAAATATATTATTTTTAATACCGTCTACTATCTCATTAGTAGACATCTTACCACCATTAGCACTGGTGTTAGTCACTGTTTCTGATTTGTACCATTTTAATTCACTAGATATAATACTCATTTCTATCTCCTTACTCGTTTATCAATATCAGTGAGTAATCATCCCCACCAGCTATCCAATTCTGCATTACACCTTCTTCTACATCCCATGTCCATCTTCCACTAGTGTCTCTACTCACATTCGTTGTGTCACACTGCCCTGCATCATTTCTTCCTATAGTAAAAGCCCGCACATCATAAGATTGATTAAATACTATAGTATGATAAGTACCGCATTCTACCATTATCCATACAAGTGCAGTGGTTCCCTCTCCAGCATCACTTCTGAGTATATCATTCCCAGAGTCTGGATGCTCTAAACTTACACATTGTTGAATAGTAGTTATAGGAGGATCAGGGTTTATTGGATCATCATCTACTAATCCATTAGCACACTGTCCATATGTATTATCACCACAAGCATACACATATCCTTGAGAAGAAGCGTTAGTTATACAAGCAGTATGATATGCACCACAAGATATCCATTTAACCCTGGAACCATTGTCTGCACTTATATCTATGGTGCCTAATTGTGGGGTATTGTATGAAGAACCAATACTACCCAAACTTAGTTGCCCATGAGAATTTGAACCCCATCCATACCATCTTTTATCTTTAGTGAACCCCACACTAAAATTATATCCTGCAGCAACACAATCAAATATATACCCATTTAATCTAACTGGTTCAAATACATTGTTATTATGCCCTAATCCTAGCTGTCCAGCAGAATTACCTCCCATACCCCATAGCTGCCCCCATTTATTCAACAACAATGTATGGTCAACTCCGCAAGAGACATGTACCCATTCTTCACTAGTTTCTACTAGTGTCAATTCAGTTATCTCTGACATATTGGGTATACCACATTGTCCTACATCATTTCTACCCATAACCCACAATGTTCCATCTTGTCTGATAGCAACAGTGAAATCACGTCCTGCTCCAGCATACAAAAAAGGTCCAGGCTCTGGTTCAACATCAGGCATATATATTATACTATCTCCAGGACCACATTGATGGTAGTCATTCCTACCGCAACAAGCCAAGTTGCCATTACCTTGTACAGTGACAGAGTGATGCCCAAATATACCGCAAAATGCCATTGCATACACGGCACCTCCAGAGTATCCACTACGTATCAATGAAGAGGTATAGTCTTTGCCACCTTGTGCATACGCATTGGATCCCTGTACACCTAGCATCATATCACCAAATATATTAGTGAACATAGCATCACATTCTTTTTTAGTGTAACTTTGTGAATACTTGGCTAAATACGAGTAATGACTGGCAGCATCCACAAATAATCCACCGTATGCCAATATATCAGCTACCTCTCCCTCTGATGGAGGCCACGATGCCCCTGTACTTGTGGGGTAGCCCCAAGAAACTACAGAACCATCACTTCTATTCCCTATATAATGAGGTTCATCTGCACTTGGATTACTAACCCTAAAATGTTGAAACGCCCCTTCTGGGCCTATTTTTCCTGTTGCCATTATACATACTCAAAAGCACGATAGTATGCACTATCGGTTGTATTAGTTGGGTTTTCAGAATACTTTAAAATATAATATACAGTAGCTCCAACAATATTACTAGCGGTTATCTCTATAAAATCGTAGTCCCAATCAAAATAATCTAAGGTGTCGTCATCAGAATCCATCACGTACCATGCATTTATTATTACCATATCATCAGAAGTAAAGGTATCAATAGTATAATCTGCACCAGAAGCTGGCACAATAGCTGAATGTAGTACGTATGGACACTTTCTAAATAGCACGGGGTAATGCTGCACATATTGATAACTAGCACTATCGTTAGTAATAGGCCACGGGTCTATTTGATGGTCTATGCGAGAAGTTTCTGGTGTTCCCCCAACAGAGAAGTAGTCATCTAAAAATTCTTCAAATTCTAAAAGGTACCCTCCAGTATCTGGTGATTGCCAGCAACTATATAATACTGGTCTCCAACAACCTGCGTATTTCCAACACTCTGTGTATTCATACAACATATTACGAAGACCTACACCAGTACCCCAAATATCACCTGAGCACCATCTAGGGCCATTCACTCTATACCCATCAATAACATAAGAAGTGTCACTTTCACCTACAGTTACAAATGTGCCCTGTTTAAAACATTCTATATTGGAGAAACTAGAAGGCCCATCAGTAATTGAAATTCCAGTAGGTATTGAGTATTCTACTTGGAAAGTGGGCTGCAACTGACTATCTGATACTTCATCTTTTAATTCGTAACATGTATTTGGGCCATTACCAGTACCAAATAAACCAAATGTATTAGATTGTATATCAGCCCCCCACATAACTAAACCACCTAATATAGATATTCCCCCACCATGATAATGTCCAAGTGAAATTGTAGTATACTCACCATTTATTTGGGTGGGTGTGCCTACCCATGAAGGACTTTCTGGATCACCTAATTCATCCCCATTATAGGCTAAACAAAAATACATGTTTAAACCCCAAGAGTACACCCTGTTGTTAGATAACCGGACCATCATACCATATTGATTACATACCACTTCTATTACTTCATAAGTAAATGGTATATGTGTATAATCGTGGTACCCATAAGAAGGAGATACTGGAGAATCTATCCGGGGCACACCACCACCTGTTATATAAAAATCTCCATTTGAATCCACATAGGCACTTCCTTGATCAAATACCCACATATTGCGTACCATACCAAACTCTGGAAAGTATGTTATTTCTGATACTGGATTTACAAATACTGACCCAACAGCATATTCTGGGGGCGTACCTGCTCCGTATACGTTACCATCAGAATCTAAGTACATGGCGTACCCATATCCTAGTAATACTGTGCTAAATTCTGTTCTATAATAATCAGCTAAGGCAAAATTATTATTGGTTCTTATTTGCCCAAGATTAACATTAGATGCTATATAACTACGCCCTATAAATTTACTACATGCATTAATAGCGTTGATTCCAGAATATCTAGCGGCAGTACTTTTCCAAGAGGTATTAAATGATAATGTTATTGGTACTATAGTGTATGTAGGTGTGTATCCACTAGTATCAGCAAATTCCTCTATTCCTAATGAACACTCATTGCTCCTACCCCATCCCCACAAAGTACCATCTACATGGATTGCAGTAACTACATCGTACCCAACAGATATCTCTGTAAACTTTTGTTTAACCCTGGAAAATGTAGAGTACCCACTAGATCCATATGCTTTTCTTCCTAATAATCCTGGTGGGGCAGATCCATCTGTGTATCTTCCAGCAGAGTACACACTATCTGTATCTGTTATTATAAAAGACACTGGATTAAATCTATTGCTAACCACAACCTTAACAGGAACACCAAAAAATGAAGAAGTGTCTAATTTAGTTAATGTATCTATATAATCATCAGTAACAGATGGATCTAATCCTAATTGAGCATATTCATTATCACCATACACATAAACATTACCACCTGAATCTATAGCTATAATAGAATCGTTATCAGCAAAGGCATCTGACCATTCTAATCCATCTGGATTAATAAATGCGAAGTCAGCACTAGAACTTAGAGAAGGAAGAATATATAATACAGTACTATCTGACTCAAATACTAATGTTGCAAAAGCAGGGTAATCTGTAGAACAATTCATAAACCGTACTTCTTCAAAAGAAATGCCAGAAACTGTCCAATTTATAGCATAAATATTAGTAGATTCGTAGCGTACTCTATACAATAAATTATCTGTACTAAGTACTAAAAATTCTTTATTTGATGATGAATATAGGCCAACTATTTTTTTGGCTTGAAATGCAGTATCTTCTGAATCACTAGTATTCAATAATAATTTATCCCATACACCATTACCATCATCATCATTGGCACTACCATCACCTAAAATGTACGCATTTCCCTCTACATCTATATATCCAGAAAAAGCCAACGTACTACTCTGTGTGGTAGCCCAAGTAGTTTCTGGTGGTACTGGAGTTTCAGCTATATTAAATTTGTACCTATCTAATTGTGTTCCTTCACAACGATTAACCTGATCATCTGGAGTGCCTATCTCATTTGCGTATTCCCTACCACCTTGGAATAAAGCAGATGAAGTAGCAGCCTCCATACAAGCTGAATATTCTATAGGCAATATAGTACGAGTAGTCATTTGAACATCATAACAACCACCATGCTCTCTACTGCACTCAGTAGTATATGGCCCAAATATAGCATCATCTTCTTTAGAATTAGCAAATACCTGTAAACATGGGTCACCTTCAAAGGCATCATTAGATACCATCTGTACTAATATATTACGTCTCTGCCTTAGCTTTGTTATAGTGTTCATCTAATATACCATCAATTCATCATTGTACAAATTGTCCAAATCAGAATCAACAAACCCATCCCTTGTTAATTTCAAAGAATGTGATCCAGTCATAATACCATCTATATTAATAATACCATCAGCGTCTGTAATACCCCTAAATAGGCCGTCAATGTACACACTAACATTATCAAGGGCACCACCTCCATCACGGGCCACAACACGTATAGCGATGTTCCTAGGCTCTGGTACTCCACTTGTAAGGTCAGGCATTTGAATAGCAAACTTATTTACTGGAATACCATCTCTATATATAAAAAACCAATACTGCCCCTCTGCTCCTACTGGCACTTCCCATTGCCACAATTTATAATAAGGGGTACGGGTATATTCTAACTTAACACTACCATATAAATCTGTTCCATCTATTATCTCTATACAAGAATACCCTTTACGTGCTACTCTATCTGTTATATTCTCACCAGGAGCAGCCCAAGACAACAATGTACCTGTAGCATCCTCTATATTAATAAGCTCATTAACAGCAGTTACCCTACCTATATTCAATATAGGCCATTCACATTGATGATCGTGCTTTTCAGCAAAATCAACTATCTCCTGCACATCTTGCGAACTTCTGTATACTACTTGTACAGAACCTGTTAATAAATTATCGTTAACTTCATATAATACATTTTCTGAAAAATTAAACCCTACTGTTATATCTGTGCCTGCTAATGCATATGTTTCAGGTACCCCATTATTATCCCATATAATATCTGTTACAGCTGTTACTGATATTAATGAACTCACAGACCAATCTAGTACAGATATATTAGAATTATTAAAACCAGCATACTCTACTATATCATCTAAAGGCATTACTGTATTAACCCCCGCCCCCATAGAAACTGTACCAAGATACAAAGCGTAAGGGGCCAACATATCAAAACTCATGCCCCATAGACGTATATCTATGACATCCCCACCTATAACTTCAGTAGTTGGTATTTCAAATAAAACACCAGAACAATCCCCACCAGTTAAATCTGTGCCGTAATCTACTTGTATAGTTGTT
>Ga0164310_10002078_pt1 | contig 11468 bp, 12 predicted proteins | sample GuaBasSedimGuay1_FD_121795 | JGI IMG/M metagenome (GOLD analysis project Ga0164310, IMG submission 121795) | Subseafloor sediment microbial communities from Guaymas Basin, Gulf of California, Mexico - Guay1, Core 4569-9, 0-3 cm | ecosystem: Environmental > Aquatic > Marine > Hydrothermal vents... | reverse complement strand
GTCAATTGTTGAATCTGGTGTTGATTCCGTTTTTCACCTTTTACCTACTGCGAGATTACGACCGTTTGCGGGAATGGTTTAAAGAACATATCCCCGAGTCTGTACGATCTGATTTAGTAGAATTCTATCACCAAGCAAATCCAATTTTGAGCCTCTTTCTTCGGGGACAGTTGACAGTTTGTTTTATTGTTGGCATTTTGACTATCATTGGTCTGTACATAGCTGGAATACCATTCGCCTTGATCTTAGGGCTTACTGCGGGAATTCTAAACATCGTGCCCTATGTTGGTCTGGCAGTTAGTTTGGGGTTAGCGTTATTAGTAGGCTTATTTACTCCTGCTCCTTTAATATCCATTTTAAAAATCCTACTGATTTTTGCTATTGTCCAGGCTCTGGAAGGAACAGTGATTTCTCCTCGTATTATGGGAAAACGTCTGGGACTTCATCCGGCAATCGTAGTGTTGTCTATTTTGGTTTTCTCCCAGTTTTTTGGTTTTATTGGGTTGCTACTTGCAGTGCCCATCGCTGCTCTTCTAAAAGTTGTCATACTCATGCAATGGTCTAAAACCTTAGAATCAGCTAATTCTAAATTGCCATGATTATCCGTGCAATTAAAAAAAATGGCCTGGGAGCAAAGATTGGTTTGCAGGTAGGGGATGATCTAATAAAGATTAATCAGCACCCCATTGGTGATCTCATCGATTACCGCTTTTATGCCAGCGATCCGATACTACATCTGGAAGTACGGCGTAATGGTTTAACTTTGAACTTTGAGGTCGAATTATCGCCTACGGCGACTCTGGGATTGGAATTTGACGAGTTCAAATACAGGACGTGCGCCAACAAATGTATTTTTTGCTTTATTGATCAGAATCCCCCTGGTCTGAGGCCCTCGCTCTACTTTAAGGATGAGGATTATCGGCTGTCGTTTCTCTACGGAAATTACGTTACCTTGACCAATGTGCAGCAGGCTGATCTTGACCGTATCGTTGCTCAAAGGTTATCGCCATTGTATGTCTCTGTGCATGCTACCGAATGGGAGGTACGAAGGGTTTTGCTGGGCATCAACAAGCCAGATCATCTTCTGGAAAAACTCCGTTACCTTGCCGAACACAGGATTGAAATACATGCCCAGGTTGTGCTTTGTCCGGGCATTAATGATAGGGAACAATTAGAAAAAACAATCTTTGACCTCTCTGAGCTTTTCCCTGCCGTCCAATCTGTGGTAGTGGTACCCGTAGGTCTCACAAAGCACCGTGCCCACTTGCCACTATTGAAACCAGTAGGGATAGAAGATGCCCGTCTGGTTCTTTACCAAATTGGCAAATTACAGCAAATTTTTCGCGCTCGGTTTTCTTCCCATTTTGTCTATCCAGCCGACGAATTTTTTCTTCAAACCGGCCAGCCTATTCCCTCAGCAGACTACTATGATGGTTATCCACAAATTGAAGATGGGGTAGGCATGGTACGTCTTCTTTTGGAAAATTTACCCAAGGTGCGGCGACGTTTGCCAAAAAAGCTACCCCGTCCAACTAAAATAACACTTGTAACGGGAATGTTGGCTGGTGATCTTTTGGAGCAAGCAGTGATTCCATTACTCCAGCCAATCGAGAACTTAGAGGTGCAGCTTGTGAGGGTTCCGAATCATTTCTTTGGAAAACAAGTTACAGTAGTTGGGCTTTTAACTGGACAGGATATTTGGGCTGCTTTGAAAACAGAAGAAGAAAACAATCCCGTGCTACTGCCGAAAAAATGTCTTAACTATGATGGTCTTTTTCTTGATGATTGGACTGTAGCTGATCTTGCTGCTAAACTTCAGCGGCCAATTGTACTGGTAGACGATTACTTTACCAATTTGCCAAAAATTTTGAAAACGGATTTGTAAATATGAAATTACCAATTGTGGCTATTATTGGTAGACCGAATGTAGGTAAATCTACTTTGCTCAATCGGATCGTACGACGTCGCGAGGCTATTGTTGATGATAGTCCGGGTATTACTCGTGATCGCAAATATGCCGATACCGAATGGACTGGTTGCCCATTCACTCTGGTAGATACCGGCGGATTTGTGTCACAAACTTCCGATACTATTACTGTGGCAGTTAGAGAACAGATTTTGAAAGCTATCGAGGAAGCTACTGTTTTGCTTTTTGTTGTGGATGTTACTACCGGAATCACTCCCATGGACCAGGAGATTGCTGCAATAGTGCAAAAGAGTGGCAAACCCTCTCTGTTGGTAGTTAATAAAGTAGACAACGAAAAGCGTGAGCAACAAGCAGTTGAGTTCTACCAGTTGGGATTGTCAGAATTTTACCCAATTTCGGCCATTTCAGGTCGTGGTATTGGCGACTTGTTAGACGCAGTGGTTGGTCATCTACCAGAAATTAAATTAAAGGAAAAAGAAAAAATAATCAAACTGGCAGTGATTGGCAAACCAAATGTGGGGAAATCCTCCTACGTCAATGCTATTTTGGGACAGGAAAAGGTTATTGTAACTGAAATTCCTGGCACCACCAGGGACGCAATAGATTTACATTTTCGCTATTACAATCAGGACTTTATTCTTATCGATACTGCCGGGTTGCGTAAGCGCACCCAAATTCGCCAACAGGTGGACTATTACAGTGCTTTGCGAACACTTAAGAGTATTGAAAAGTGTGATGTTGCCTTGATTTTTATCGATGCAGTGGAAGGGCTAACCCACCAGGATCTGGCAGTAGTGGGAGAAGCTGTTCAGCAAAAGAAAGGAATAGTGTTAGTTGTCAATAAGTGGGATTTGGTAGAAAAAGATGCTCAGACAATTGTCCGCTATGAGGCTGAACTACGTAACCGTCTGAAGGATTGGAATTTTGTACCGATTTTGTTTATCTCTTGTAAAACTAAACAACGTATTTACAATGTCATTAATGTAGCAAAATCTGTTTACGAGGAACGCCTTAAACGAATACCTACTGCTCGATTGAATGAAGTTTTAGGGCCAATTATTCGCGATAATCCTCCCTTAATTCGAGATGGCAAGCTGTTCAAAATCCACTACGTTACTCAACTGAAAACAGAACCACCTCTTTTTGCGTTTTTCAGCAATCGCCCCCAACGGATAGGTAAAAATTACCGCCGTTTTCTGGAAAAGAAAATTCGTGAAAACTTTGGCTTCCTGGGAGTGCCTATTACTTTAGTGTTTCGTCAAAAATGAAAGGTGTTTTCGTGCGTACAGCTTCCAAATGGATATTTGTAGGTATTAGCTGCTTTGTTCTTTCCTTTAATACCAAAGCAGCTCAAACTGTTTATCAACGCTTGCAAGAAGATTTTCAAACAGGTAGAATCTCATACATTCAAAAACTAACCTACGAAGGTTACTGGATATTCGATCCAACTCGCTTGCCTGAACCCTATTTAGGCTTGCAATTCGAGGTAGCTAAATGTGCTACCGGCATTATTTCCGCACTTAAGGACAATTGGGACAAATTGAATCCTGAAGATCAAATCTTTTTTGCTTCCTATCTTAGTCGTCCTGATCTTCCTGAAACCTATATTACTCCCCAGGGATATTTTAAACTCCATTATACCACCGCGGGTATAAATAGAGTTCCACTCGCTGACGAGAATTACAATGACATCCCGGATTTTATTGAACAGGCAGGTAGTATCTTTGACTATTGTTGGAGCTTTGAAATTGATACTCTTGGTTATCAGTCGCCACCAGGGGACTTTGGAATCGATGGTAACGAAATTGACGTGTATTTCCGCAACCTTGATGCCTATGGATACACTATCCCTGAGAATCCAATCCCATCTACACCTTATGAAGATTATTCGAGTTACATTGTGCTCGATAATGATTTTTCCGGGCCGGGATTCTACACCCACGGACTCGATGCTCTAAAGGTAACGGCCGCCCACGAATTTTTCCATGTAATACAATTGGGTTACCAGTATCGCGAACACGATGTTTTCTTTATGGAATGGTCCTCAGTGTGGATGGAAGATATTGTCTATGATGAAGTAAATGACTACTACGGTTATTTATCTTATTTTTTTGATCAACCAGATTTGCCTCTCATATTTTTTAATGGAAGCCATGAATATGGAGCTGCAATTTGGCTACGCTTTTTGTCGGAGCGGTTTGATCGGAACATTGTTAAACAAATGTGGAATAAAATCCGTGAAAAAAATGCTATGGAAACAATGAAGGAAGTACTAAACGAAAGAGGTAGTAGCCTTTGTGAGGAATTTTCCACCTTTGCTATCTGGAACTATTTTACTAAAAGTAGAGCTAAGTATTATCGCGAAGCAGCTAACTATCCTGAAATTCATTTTTCAAGTAATGACTTCGTTGTAGATGTTCCTTATCACGATTCTACAGCTTTCCTATCGACCAAGTACTACAATTTTGTACCGCAAAAACCAGGCTATTTTCAATTGCATCAGCAAATTAATAATCTCTACACCGGTTTGATTGCACCTTCACAAATTTCAGTTCTTACTCCTTCTACTACAGGTGAAATAGGTTATGCCTCTGGGTTAGATAGCGTTGTTATTATTGCAATCAATTGTAATGTTCCAAATGATTATTGGACTTACCAGAGTCAGGCCCAAAAGTACTTCTTTAGTTACTGTGTAGTCACTCAGCAGTTTTCCGGATGTGACAAAGTTTGGCCCAATCCTTTCATTGTGGGGAAGCACCAGGAAATTGTGGCCAAATTCAATTTGCCCGAAGAAAGTGTTGTAGATTTCTGTATCTTTACTGAGAGTGGCCGTAAGGTGAAGACTTTTCCCATGGGGCTGACTGCAGCCGGTTCGGCAGTAGCAAAATTCCCCTGGGATGGCACTCTGGATAGCGGGGATCGGATAAATAGTGGAGTGTACATTGCAGCTATTTGCGGAAATGGAGTATTCTTGAGCAACAAATTGGCAGTGATTAGAAAATAGGCTGTTAGCAACGTTCATCGATACTGTTAAAACAGTTTCATTAGTTTCTATCTCTCCTTAACCTTACAACTGCAAAGCCCACAAAGCCTCTCAGGTCAGGAGAGGCGTAGAGACCGCAAGGGCCTCAGTGGAAGCTAAAGCCGAACGGGGTTTCTCTGAGTGTCTTTGCGTTTTCTTTGCAAGCTTTGCGTTTAAACAACTCAAATAAATATTTGAACCTCACTCTGTAAGACAGTTGAACACATTGATGTAACATTTCAACGAACAAATGTCGATAAGCCTCCATAATATTCTGCAACAGCCTTTCTGGGGGGAGAGCTCCATTTGGTCAGAGTGGGGGACATGACAAAAACCATTGAGGTTTCATATAGGAGAGGATTGAAAATTAAAATAAGCTCAGATTCGGAAAGCTCTAAAACCTCTCTCATAAGTTTTTGAATTTGGGATAGTCTTCTTTAATTTTAGATGAACACCAGTAGATTTCCAAACCTTCCGTATCCAGTCTCGAAGTATTAGGCAAAGCCTGCCGAGAGATAGGAAAGATTTTCCCTACGTAGCCTTTCCAATCTCCTACCATTATTTTCCTTCTTTTTCATAACTTACTAAATTTAATTACGTTACCTAAGGCCAGCTTTCCCTTGTTTTAGTGGCACGTGGCTTGCTTAAATGAAAGGTAACTATTCAGGTATTTCAGATTCATTTCAGGAGCTCAAAATGATCTTGAAATCTTTGTTTCAGCGTCACAAAGTTTCACTATTAGAAAAGGCACTGAATGCGGCTGCTTTGCGTCAACGTGCAATTGCCAGCAACATCGCTAATGTTTCTACTCCTGGCTATCGCCGTAAAGAAGTAAAGTTTGAAACAGAGCTGCAACAAGCCTTAGATGCGAATCAAATAAAAATTGAAACAACTCAACCAGTGCATCTTTCCTCAACTGCTTCCTCTGTTGAAAAAATTGTTCCCAAGGTAATTATCGACCAATCCGAAGCTCTTAGCAGTGGAGTTAACAATGTAGATATTGAGAAAGAAATGGCTGGACTGGCAAAAAATCAAATCTATTATTCCGTTACAGCACAGTTACTTTCACGTAAATTCAAGATGCTCAAAGAGGCTATCACTGGACGTAATTATTGAGGGCTTTAATTATGTCAATTAAGAAGATTTTTAGCGCAATTGACATCAGTGCAATGGGGATGTCGAGTCAGAGAAAACGCATGGATGCCATTGCCAGTAATATTGCCAATATCGATACCACTCGCACAGAGACTGGTGGGCCGTATCGGCGCAAGATTGTTCTGATGCGAGAAATTCCAATGGTTACAGAATTTGGGAAGATATTGCGTTCTGTAAGCAGGCATCTAAGTGTTACTAATAAGAGGCACATTGCCGGGGGACAGCTCGCATTGAAAGAAAAAATCATCAACTCAGGAGTAGAGGCCATTGAAGTAGAACAAGCGGATAATAATGTGCGCGTGGTTTATGATCCGGATCATCCAGATGCTGATGAACAAGGTTTTGTGCGACTTCCCAACATTAACGTAATGACGGAAATGGTTGATATGATCACTGCTTCTCGTGCCTATGAAGCCAACGCTATGGCCATCGAAGCAGCTAAAGGGATGGCAAAAAAAGCATTAGAAATCTAAAAGAGGTAAACAATGAAAATCGATTCGGTGCAAATTAATAATGTGGGTATTAACAATGTTACCCCAAAGTCCAAACCCGAGGTTCAAAACGAGGATTTCAAGACACAATTAACCCAAAAATCACAAGAAGGTTTGTTGAAGAAAGCTGAGAAACAAAAAGACATCTTACAACTCAGCAAACAATCGGAACGCATTCTTTCTGAAGGTGAAAAATCCTACATTAAAACTTTATTTCCCAGCAAACCGGATGTTCATGTCTATAATCCTGAAGGCAAACAGGTTAAAATCGAAGTTCAAATCGGGACACGAATCGATGTGAAAGGGTGAAAACGATGATGATTGATAAGCTCAATTCTATTGGTTACAACTTACCCGGCCCAAAAGCGAAAACCACCGCCGGGAATAATAGCACCGATTTTGGTGAAACCCTAAAATCCTTCATCGAAGAGGTAAACCATCTCCAAAAAGAAGCCGGATACTCTATTGAAAAGCTTGCTGCCGGCGAAATTAATGATGTCCATGAAGTGATGGTAGCGGTAGAGAAAGCCAGTGTTAGTTTTGAACTGATGATGGAAATTCGTAATAAGATTGTAGATGCTTATCGCGAATTGATGCGCATGCAGGTATGAGGATAATGAAAGATGTGGGAGAATATTAAAGGAATTTTCGCTGGGCTAAAAAAATTCTATCAGGAATTAGAGCCGCAAAAAAGACGGGTTATCCTGGTTAGTGTAACTGTTGGTGTGATGGTGATAGTGGGCTTACTGTACCTGATCAATCGGACTAGTTACAGCGTGCTTTATTCAGGTCTTGATCCCCAGGATGCTGGCGTTATTGTGGAAAAATTGAAGGCAGACAAAGTTTCATACCGTCTTGGAAATGGCGGGACAACCATTTTGGTTCCTTCGGGTAAAGTTTATGACCTTCGTTTAGAATTAGCTAACCAGGGTATCCCTCAGATAGGTAGTGTAGGTTATGAAATATTTGATAAAAACAATCTTGGCACGACCGATTTTGTACAAAGAATAAACTATCGTCGAGCCTTGGAAGGAGAATTAGCACGCACTATTGCTACCCTAACGGAAATTAAATCTGCTCGGGTGCACTTGGTAATTCCTGAGCGGGCACTTTTTTCAGAGGATCAGAAGCCAACCACAGCTTCAATTGTTTTGAAATTAAAAACGGGAGCACAGCTTTCTCCTCGTCAAATTCGAGGTATTTCCCATCTGGTAGCTGCCAGTGTAGAAGGCCTGCAGCCGGAAGATGTTACCATTGTCGATTCCAACGGGAACATCATGTCGCAGAACCAGAAAAGCAGTTCAATAGCAGGGCTTACACATGAACAGCTGGAGATGCGAAAATCAGTAGAAAATTATTTTGCTGAAAAAGTACAATCACTTTTGGAAAACGTAATTGGGCCTAATAAAGCCGTTGTTCGGGTCGCTGTCGAACTGGATTTTGACCGAGTAGAAAAAACCATCGAGCAATTCGATCCAGATAATACATCGGTGCGCAGTGAAGAACGAAATGTAGAAACCAACACTTCTTCTGGTGATAACAAAGTCAGCCGTACCGAAAATGTGATTACTAACTACGAAATTAATCGTACTGTCCAGCATATTGTCGGTGACGTGGGCACAATCAAGCGAATTACCACAGCAGTACTAATAGATGGTAATTATGAAACAGTAACGGATGCTAAAGGCAAGGAAATTAAGAAGTACATTCCCCGTTCCGCCGAGGAGATTTCTCAACTGACAAATATCGTCAAGAGTGCAGTAGGATTCGATCCCCGTCGAAATGATGAAATAGAAGTTGTCAACATTCCCTTCGATCGAACTCATATTGAGGAACAAGAGAAATATCTAAACAAATTCGAGAAACAATTATTTTTGGAAAAAGTACTTCACAAAGTACTTTATGGATTTTTGTTGATAGTTTTGTTTCTGGTATTACGTAAACTGTTCAAAAAATTCAAGCCATTATTTTCATATACGGCCAACATATTGCCTCCGGGTACAGAAAACCTTCCCACCGCAGTGCCAGCAGATGCACAACGCCGAATCATGATGCAGCAAAAAGTTTCGCGCCTAACCAAGGAACAACCTGAAGATACAGCTAAGTTATTAAAGGCATGGTTAGTTGAGGAAGAAAATGAATAGTGATATTGATGCCAAGAACCTCAGCGGATATCAAAAAGCTGCCATACTATTGGTAGCAGTGGGTATGGAAGCAGCTTCTGCGATTTATAAGAATTTGAGTAATGAAGATGTTGAAAAGCTTACTCGCGAGATCGCTCGTCTCCGTAACATTCCTTCCTCTGTAATTCAGACAGTAATTGAAGAGTTTTACCAGATGATGTTGGCGCAAAATTATGTCTCCGAGGCAGGTGCAGAGTATGCCAGGCAATTGTTAGAGCGATCGTTGGGAAGGGAGCGAGCAGCAGGAGTGCTGCAAAATATGGAACGAGTGGAAAAGGCCAAAACTACCGGATTCCGACGATTACAAAAAATGGATGTCGACCAGATTGTTACCTTTTTGCAAAAGGAACATCCGCAAATCATTTCGGTAATATTAGCTCACCTGGACGCTGAAAAAGCCGCTAAGGTTTTTGATGAGTTCCCCCAAGATATGCAGGTAGAGGTGGCATATCGGATGGCACGCCTGGACCGTGTGGATCCTGAATTAGTTAAGGAAGTCGAGCAATTTATTAATTCTCACTTTAAAGCAGACTATACTCAGAGCTTAGGACAAATCGATGGACAAAGGTTAGTAGCTGATTTGCTGAATCAAGCAAGTAAAGTGACTGAGCGTGCGGTTCTCGAGGGGTTGGTACAAGTAGATCCTGATTTAACCAATGAAATCAAAAATCTTATGTTTGTTTTCGATGATTTAGTATTGGTCGACGATCGTTCGATGCAAAAGATATTGAAGGAAGTGGATACCAAAGAGTTAAGCCTGGCCCTTAAAGGTGCCAGTGACAGCGTAAAGGAGAAAATATTTTCCAACATGTCAGAGCGTGCTGCCACTATGCTAAAAGAAGAACTCGAGTACATCGGGCCGGTACGAGTTAAAGATGTAGAAGAAGCCCAACGGCGGATTTTGGCTATTGTATCTAATCTGGAAGAAAATGGCGAGATTGTTATTCATCGGGTAGGAGGAGAAGAAGATGTCATCTTATAATCTGCGTTCGGTGAAAATAGTACGCAATGCGAAAATTGCTTCGGAAGCGTTCGTCTTCGCTGATTTCTTGCAAGACGATCAGGAGAAGCCAGAAAGCTCTATGTCGCCTCTTGACCTGACAAAAATGCCATCGGGAGAACAAACTCCTGATCTTTCTAATTATATTCCTATTGAGGAAGTGAAAAAACGAGAACGGGTTGCTTTTCAGAACGGCTTTCAACAAGGGAAAAAACAGGGATTGGAAGAAGCTAAAAAAGAGGTTGATTCCTATATTAGAATGCTAAAAAAACTGGTTCAGGAATGGCAAGAACATCGGGAGAAATTTTTTAAGGATCATGAAATTACAGTTGTACGGCTTGCGCTCGAAATTGCCAAACGGGTTATTCATCGAGAAGTACACACCGATTCGGATTTTATTTTTTACATGGTGCGAGAAGCTTTAAAACGTGTAACCACCAGCAGTAAAATACGGATTAAACTTCATCCTGATGATTTGAAAATCTTGGAACAAGGTAAAGAAAAATTGTCTAAGGAATTAAGGAATTTCGTCCAGGTAGAGTTTTTACCACAAGAAAATTTGCTAAGGGGAGGATGCATTATCGAATCGGACATGGGAATTGTTGATGCTCGTTTAGACGTACAATTAGCAGCTATTGAAGAAGCGCTTTGGGAGGAGAGACATGGCGACTAATAGTCTCTCATTACTTGATGTTTATCGACAACGCATTCAGCAATTAGACCCTATTGTCGTAAAAGGACAAATCAGTAAAATCGTAGGTACCATTGTGGAGTCAATTGGGCCGACTGCTTCGTTGGGAGATTTGTGTTACATTTTTCCTCGATCTCCCTTAGCTGGATTAGCTCAGTGGCAACAAGGCAATAAAAATGTTAAGAAATACGCTAAAGCTGAAGTAGTGGGTTTTCGAGACAATAAAGTGTTGCTAATGTCATTAAGTGACCTTTCTGGCTATAGCCCAGGATCTCAGGTAGTTGCCAGCCACGAAGAGTTGTCTATTGCAGTAGGGAAAGAGCTATTAGGTAGAGTGCTTAATGGGTTAGGTGAGCCTATTGATGGCAAAGGAATGATCTTAACAGGAGAAAGGCGCCCTATTCATAATTTACCACCTAATCCTTTGCATCGTCAGCCGATTCGTCAGGTTTTGGCTACCGGCATTAAATCTATTGATAGTTTTATCACCCTGGGTAAGGGCCAACGTGTGGGCATTTTTTCCGGCAGCGGAGTAGGGAAGAGTGTCCTTTTAGGAATGATTGCCCGCAATACCGCTGCCGATGTTAATGTCATTGCTCTAATCGGCGAGCGTGGTCGTGAAGTGCGAGAATTTGTGGAGAGGGATCTTGGGCCGGAAGGTTTAAAACGCTCGGTGGTAGTTGCGGCAACTTCCGACGTACCACCGCTTATTCGTCTCAAAGGTGCACTAGTAGCCACCACAATTGCTGAATATTTCCGCGATCTTGGACTCGATGTATTACTAATGATGGACTCGATTACCCGGGTGGCAATGGCTCAGCGAGAAATTGGCCTGGCCGTCGGTGAACCACCTACAACAAAAGGGTATCCACCCTCCACTTTTTCCATGCTACCCAAGTTGCTTGAAAGAGCAGGAAACCTTTCGCAGGGGAGTATTACTGGGCTATATGCCGTTCTGGTCGAAGCTGATGATTTGAATGACCCTGTAGCTGATGCTGT
>Ga0164310_10002077_pt1 | contig 11468 bp, 5 predicted proteins | sample GuaBasSedimGuay1_FD_121795 | JGI IMG/M metagenome (GOLD analysis project Ga0164310, IMG submission 121795) | Subseafloor sediment microbial communities from Guaymas Basin, Gulf of California, Mexico - Guay1, Core 4569-9, 0-3 cm | ecosystem: Environmental > Aquatic > Marine > Hydrothermal vents >... | reverse complement strand
ATTACAAACTATCGAAGTCTGGACGAGTGAGTATCAGAATATATAATCTTCTTGGTCAACAGGTCAGATTGTTGGTAGACGAGTACAAAGAAGCCGGTTATTACACAATAAAATGGGATGGAAAAAATAACTATGGCCAGGAGGTACCTTCGGGAGTATATTACTACCAGATAAAGGCCGGTGATTTTGTCCAGACTAAGCGGATGGTCTTACTAAGATAAGGAAAATATTGTGGCTTAGCGAAATTCAACTAAGGCCGGTGTCAGCAATCTGACACTGGCCTTTTTATTTCATATTGAAACAGTTGTATTAGGTTAAGGCAACAATTTTTTTCAAAATGTTGTGTATGTTAAGATAATTTAGTCAATAACATAATGATTATCATATAGAAAGGAAATGTTTTGAGTACTATGGATAATCGGTATAAAATTTGTATAATTTCAATAGGTGGGTTCCGAACTCGTGCTTGTAGCCTGATGTAAGAAGAACTTTGGGCGGTGATAACTAAAAATGACTTTGCTGTGTGACAAAAAAATTCTAAAATTTTTCTCTGTAGTGAAGATCTTGCGCGTCCAATGCCATGAATTTAGCAGTCCGAAAGAAACTTGTAAAAATTGGACTTTTGTTAACTTTGGAATGGAGATAAGGTCTACTAATATTTGTTTAATGATTGCGCAACTATTTTTTATTTTAGCTACAACTGAGGCCTGCCCCCAAGGGTTTTCTGCACTTCAATTTAATCCCCCGACCGTCGTTGAACAATGGGGTGTATTTGAGTTAACTCTTACCGCTAACAATTCCTATAAAAATCCCTATCAAGCGGATTTAATATACGCCACTTTCAACAGTCCAACCAGGACTTTAACAATCCCCGGTTTTTGGGACGGTGGAAATACATGGAAAGTTCGCATTTCGCCTTCTGAGGTAGGAACATGGACATACTTTACTACTTCTAGTGATTCGGGGCTAGTAAGTAGCGGGAGTTTTACCTGTGTAAGTTCTGTCCTCCACGGAGGAATCCGACCAATGGAGGATTTTCCATATCATTTCCAATATGAGGACCGCGCTCCGTTTTGGTGGTTTGGAGAAACCTGTTGGGCAGGATTTCGAAGTGACTCTTCAGAGAATTTGAACAGCGATACTTTTAAAGCCTACATAGACGTCCGTGCCTCTCAAGGCTTTAATTATATTCATATCAACGCTCTTGCTGGCCCCAATGAGGGCGGTGAAGCTTTTATTGGGGATGTAGGAAATCAGATCAATCCAACTTTCTGGCAAGAAGTAGATGAACGGGTGAGGTATATGAATCACAAAGGCATGACAGTGGGTATTGTGCTTGCCTGGAAGTCAAATGGCGATAGTGTCATCGATTGGACTGATTTTCCTGATCAGGAATCACGGAAGCGTTATTGCAAATACGTTGCTTCTCGATATGGTGCTCACAATGTCGTATGGATTCTTTCAGGAGAATATGATAAGGTAGCATGGAGCAACCCAAATTCCATGGAAGAGTGGGCCGAGTTAGCAAATGCAATTCGCTCAGCTGATCCACACAATCGAATGATAGCAATTCATGGTACCGGATTGGTGGAAGACTTCGCGGATGAGAGCTGGATGAGTTTTGGAGATTACATGCAATTTTACACTGATCTGCATAATTCTATAATTAAATCAAGAGACCACGGGGAACCTGTAGTGAATGCAGAGTATGCTTATTTTCTACGGGATCAGGATGGGGATGGGGTGGTTGATAAGCCCAATAGTGCAACATTAGAGGAGTTCCGATATGCCTCGTGGGATATATTGATGGCCGGAGGTTATTTTGTTACTGGATTTGGTACCACTTATCTCGGTGGAAAAAGTGACCCCGGTCCTTTTAATGTAAACGATCCCAGAAATAACCCGGCCGAGGAAGATCTTCAACACATGAAAGCTTTCTTTACTTCCATAGAGTGGTGGAAACTGAATCCAGCAGATAGCCTTGTTACAGGAACAGGAATTCACTATTGCTTAAGTGAGTTAGGGAGGCAATATGTTGTATATGTTCGGGGGGTAAGGGATTCAGTAATATTAAAATTTGGTTCACCTGCAACAAAAATATATTCTGTGCGTTGTTTTGATCCACGAGAAGGGGTATGGACAAGTCTTTCAAAGCACGTGAGCTGTACTCCTCTTATCTTACAGCCTCCGGACGATGATGATTGGATATTCTATATTCAAGAGGTATCTTTTGATGCACAATTTCCCACCTTTACGGATGTAACAACCGTCTCTGGAATTATCGTTGAATCCTCTGGTACCCATGGTGTTTCAATTGCAGATGTCGATGGAGATGGCGATCCAGATATCTATATAAATAGCCAGGAAGACTCTGACATCCCATTAGGACATTATAAGGGGAACTTTCTATTTCGTAATAATAGTGATGGTACTTTTACACGAATCGATAGTATTGCCGGAGTACAAGACATTGCGTCTTATGCTCACGGGGCGATATTTTTCGACATGGATCATGATGGTGATTACGACCTTGCAATTGGACATGGACTGGATGGGCTCCCAAGACGTGGTTTGTTTCGTAATGATGGAAGTGGGATGTTCACTCAAGTTGATTCTATTGCTGGATTTCAAAACACCGGCGATATTGGCACTCGAGCTATAGTCGCAGGAGATATGAATGGTGATGGTTTCATGGATATTTGCTTCAGTAGTTGGAGTGGATTTGATATGGAATATTACTGGGGCGACGGCACTGGTCACTTCACTCGACAATTTGGACTGAATGATCCAGCTCGGGCTATTCAAGGTATGACCATGGCTGATTTAGATAGTGATGGAGATTTAGATATTCTTATGGGAAATTTTGATACAAATGCCGGCATAGGATATTACCAAAATAATGGTGAAGGTGTTTTTACAAGAGTAACAGGATTGGGTTTACCAGACACAGGTAATCGTTCTGAAACCGTTAATCTTGGAGATATTGATAGCGACGGGGACTTAGATGTGTTGATATGTGGTTATGATGATCATTATGATCTTTACCGCAATAATGAGGGACATTTTTTCAAAATTCAAACTTTTCCTGCTACCTCTTACTTTGACCCGGGAGGTATTGGCGTGGATAATGGAGCTTTTGGAGACTTTGATAATGATGGGGATCTGGATCTTTTTCTTCCCGCGGCCGATTTTAAACTTTGGTTGAACGATGGTAGCGGATTTTATTATCCAATACCAGATTCCTTGAGTGGCCTTTTGTATGAGATAAGGGACGCGAGATTCCCAGCATTGCTTGATTACGATGGGGATGGAGATTTGGATATATTCCTAACTCAGCACGATGGTCCTGCTATGCTTTTTCGTAACAATATTGATAACAGTAATTATCTTAGAATTCGATTGACCGGGGTTAAAGGAGATGTTGGAGGCTTTGGAACTAAAGCATGGTTATATGACGGAGGATTCGCTGGCCATTCTGATCATTTAATCCTTTATCAAGAAGCAATGGCCTCAGCGGGTTATTGTATCCAGCATGAACCTGTGCTGCATTTTGGGGTAGGAAACCGTAGCACAGTGGATGTTGTCGTTAAATTCCTGGATGGCAGTAGTATAACTTTAGAAAATGTAACACCGGGACAAGTACTTAATATCGAAGGTGGTAAAGCATCTTGTGATATTTCTGGACATGTTGGGTACTATTCCAATCAAGCTGCTATTAGAGGTGTTAAGCTAACAGTCTTCCAAGATTCCTTGAAATTTGTCGAGACAGATGAAAACGGCAATTTTCTTCTTGCAAACTTACAAGGCTATAAAAACTATACTCTTAGACCCTTCAAGCCTCCAGACAGCGATGTAGGAGAGTTTACCATCCTCACCTACGACGCTGCCCTCACGGCCCAAGCAGCAGTAGGGTTGAGGCAGTTGACCGATTATCAAACCATAGCCGCTGATGTGAACAAAGACGGAAAGATTTACACCTATGATGCTGCCTTAATTGCTCGCTATGCGGTGGGGTTGCCTAAACTCCCCTCTTCCCATGTGGGAGAGTGGGCCTTTGTTCCCGATAGCATCCGCTATGAGCCATTGGATTCTGACAAGACGAATCAAAATTTTGTGGGAATTCTCCTGGGAGATGTTCATGGAGGATGGAGTCCTCCGGGAAGCTCATCGCGAAAAGGGATAAAGCGTTACACCCAGCTTAAAGATACGACAGCCTTTTCAGGGAAGCGGATAGTTATCCCTCTTTTTATTGAGGAGAACCGGGGAATGATTTCCTGTGATATCACTTTTAGGTATGATCCAAAAGTTTTGAAGTTTGTGGAAGTCACTAAAACGGAATTAACTCAAGGATTTGAGCTTTTATATGATCTCGATCAAGGGAAACTTAAAGTGGGGCTGTATGGAGTAAATCCCATTAACAAGGCAGGTGAAATAGTCAAACTGATCTTTAAGGTAATTGGAAAACCAGGCAAGAGTACTCCTCTACTATTGGATAGGTACCAGGTCAACGATGGACTTGTTAGGCAGGCCGTAGCAGTATTCAGGGCTACTGGTGAGAGGGAACCTCCGAAAAATTTCTCCTTGGAACAAAACTATCCTAATCCTTTTAATTCGGAGACAGTGATAAAGTATCAAGTTCCTAAAGCCGGGAAAATTGTGATAAAAATCTTCGACCTATTAGGGCAGGAGGTAAAAACCTTAGTTGACGAGACCAAGGAGGCAGGATATTATCAAATTGTTTGGGATGGGAAGGACAAAATGGATAATGATGCCCCTAGTGGGATTTATCTGTGCCGCGCTCAATTCAGTGGATATGTGCAAATCCAAAAAATAATAAAATTGAGATAGTGTGAAGAGATTGATCATTTTTTGGTGTCTATTTTATGGGGTAACAACGGCCGGTTTTGCTCAAATTGACGTAACAATTCCGGATACCAAAGCTGAAAAAGGCACTTCGGTGGTTATCCCTGTTAACGTTAGTGATCTCACTAATCAAGGAGTGATATCCTACCAATTTGTCGTAACTTTTGATGAAAATGTATTGGATGCGGTTGGAGCGATTAGTGAAGAAACGTTGACCTCTTCGTGGGGATTTCCTTATGTGAATGTAAATGTCGATGGGCAGATGACGGTAGGGGGTTATGGGATACAGGAATTATCAGGTGCTGGGGTTTTAGTGAAGCTTCAATTTACTGTTGTTGGTGAGCCGGGGGAGAAGACAGATTTGAATTTGCTGCTATTTGTCTTTAACGCTGGCGATCCCATAGCGGATGTGCATGGTGGGGTGTTTACAGTGAGTTCTTCGAATAGGATAGGCGTTGAAAAAGAGATGAAGAAGCTGCGTTCTTTCTATTTGGAACAAAACTATCCTAATCCGTTTAATTCAAGAACTGCGATAAAATATAAACTTTCAGAGAGGAGGAGAGTTGTAATCAAGATTTTTGATTTATTGGGTCAAATAGTAAGGATTTTGGAAGATAAATCCAAAGCGCCAGGTTGTTATCTTCTCTACTGGGACGGCAAGGATGACAACGGCAATTCGGTTCCTTCGGGAGCTTATGTTTATCAGTTGATGGCGGATAGAGTCAAAATAGTCAAAAAGAAAATGGTACTCTTGAAGTAAAAAGAGCCGGTAGATGAACTCGTATGAAGAAGAATCTTGGCATTTTAAATATGCTCAGCATGCTAATGAGATTTTAATACCGTGGTTACTGTCACATGGTATAGAATTATCAGGACGTAATTTTGTTATTTAGGGTGCCTATTTGGTGAACATTGTGTCGCTTTAAATGAAATCGGTGCTATATGCAATGGTATCGACATCGCGCCAGATGCCCTTAAAGAAGCTCGGCGTTTTACAACGTTGCATAATCTTTCCTGTGAATTCTATCTTGGAATTCTACCCTTTGGTAAAGTGTTGGCGCAGAAAAATATGATACTGTAATCCTCCGGGATGTAATCGAACATTTACCCCGTCCTATTAATGCTTTAGAGAATGTTTGGCAAATGCTGCGGTCTGGAGAATGTGCCTATATTGAATTTCTTCCCTATTATTCAGCTTTTGGAGGTCACCAACAGTATCGGAGACATCCTTATATTGTGGTTGCCTTAGTGAAAAATGACGAACCGGAGTATTTAGAAGAAATTCGTGTGTTCGAGCAGTGCAAGTTGACTCTTAAGTATTTCGAAAAGATCGTTAAAACTTTAGAGTTCTCAATAGTCTGTAAGGAATTCTTCCTATCTAGGCCAATTTGGAAGAGGCGTTATGGTGTGCTTGTAATTCGCCTTAAGTATGCAGCCCAGATTCTATGTTTGCGGGAATTATTAGTGACAGTGACCATCTATTTATTAAAAAAGCGAGAAGATTAAGCCATATTTAATAAAGAGTATAAACTGGCAATGAAACTGGTGCAGAAAAATACATTGAGAGGAAAATTGGGAGGAGTAAAATGCGTTATGGATCTGTTTTTCTGGTTCATCCTTTTCCTGATGTTGGGGCATACTCTGGCACAAGCCCAGGCACTTTTCTTTCAAAATGTCGCCTCCTCCGCTGGAGTAAATTCTCAGAAATGGGGTCACGGGGTGGGGTTTCTTGATTATAATAATGACGGTAGGCTAGATATTTATGTAGTCCACAATCTACAATCGAATTCACTTTTTCACAATAACGGTAATGGAACCTTTACTAATGTAGCGAAGCAAGCGGGTGTGGAAGGTAGTGATCAAAGTGACCAAGGGGTCATTTTAGGGGATTATGATAACGATGGGTACATAGATATATTTTTGACAAATCCCCTCATTTTATATCATAACAATGGTAATGGCACTTTTACGGACGTCTCGTGGTCAACTCATGTGAGGCGTACTGGAACCTTTCGAGCAGCTGCTTTTGGAGATTATAACAACGATGGGTATTTAGATATCTACGTAGGGGCCCAAGGGGAGCCCAATATTCTTTATCGTAACAATGGTGACGGTACTTTCTCCAATGTAGCCCAACAAGCGGGGGTTGATGATAGCGGTGAGGTAATGCCAGTTGGTTTTTTTGATTATGATAACGATGGTTACTTAGATATTTATGTGGGGAACTGGGGTCGCAGTGCACCCCAGCCCAATGTACTTTATCGCAATAATGGCGATGGTACCTTTACCAATGTGACAGATTATGCAGGCGTCGGAGATGAAGGTAATGCTCACGGACTTGCTTTCGGAGATTACGATAACGATGGGGATCTTGATATATACATTACTAATTACGATCAAGCTAACGTGCTTTATAGAAATAACGGTGATGGTACCTTTACTGATATTACTAACTATGCAGGAGTTGGTCATGTTGGATTAAACAGAAGTTGTATCTTCGCCGATTTTGATAACGACGGTTATTTAGATATTTTCGTTACCGTTCGGAGTGGAGGAAATTTGCTATATCACAATAACGGCGATGGTACTTTCACCGAGGTAGCCCAATCTTGGGGATTAGGAGGAACGAAAAATGCCCATGGTGCAGCCTCCGGTGATTATGATAACGATGGCGATTTAGATATTTACGTTGCTCATGTTTACGAAGCTGATAGGTTTTATCGGAATAGCGGTACCTCAAATAACTGGATAATAATTCGAACAATAGGAACAATGAGTAACCGAAGTGGTATAGGAGCCAGGGTTCGCGTTGTCTGTGGCAATCTTTCCCAAATACGAGAGGTAAGTGGAGGATCAGGATATGGTTCACAGGAGAGTCTTCCTGTAGAATTCGGATTGGGTGCTGCTACTCATATAGATTCGATAATCATCCGCTGGCCAAGTGGAATCATCCAAGTTTTAAGAAACATATCTCCAAATCAAATACTTACCGTAGAGGAAGCAGAAAGCATTCAATGTTATCAAATTTCAGGTAAGGTAGTGTATTTTAGCGAAAATGCATATCCTGTCTCCGATGTTACTCTTCATATGTATGGTGATATATCCACTGAGGTGGTTACAAATACTCAAGGGTTATATAGTTTCTATGATGTTCCCAACGGGTCGAATGTGTGTGTTACTCCTTCAAAACCTGCTGATAGTGATATTGGAGAATTTACTATCTTGACTTACGATGCTGCCTTGGTAGCTCAAGTTGCTGTGGGGTTGAGGCAGTTAACGGATTATCAAACCATAGTCGCAGATGTCGATAAAGATGGGAATATTTACACCTATGATGCTGCCCTAATCGCCAGCTACGCTGTGGGTTTACCCAAATTACCTTCTTCCCATGTGGGAGAATGGGTTTTTATTCCTGATAGCATCAGCTATAAGTCGTTGGATTCAGATAAAACGAATCAAAACTTCACAGCAATCCTTTTAGGGGATGTCCATGGTGGATGGACCCCGTCGCAGGGAATGGCACGAAAGGGGAGGCGGGTTTATGCACAATTACAAGATATGGAAGCTTCGCCGGGAGAGGAAATTATTATCCCTATATGGATTGAAGAAAATCAAGAGATGATTTCTTGCGATTTAATCTTTAAATATAATCCCACAGTTCTAAAATTCATTAAAGTAGCAAAAACGGAATTGAGTCAAGAATTTAACCTCTTATATAATAGAAGTCAGGGGAAAATTAGGATAGGTATGTATGGGATAAAACCTCTCAATGAAGAAGGGGAGCTAATAAATTTAGTTTTTAAAGTTATCGGAAAACCGGGACAGAGCGCTCAATTAGTGTTGGAAAGGTATCAGATCAACGATAGAGCTGTTAAAACTGCTTCAGCAGTGTTTAAAATTAATGGGAGGAAATTAGTAAATAACTTTTGCTTGGATCAGAACTATCCTAATCCCTTTAACTTGGAGACAGTGATAAGATATCAAATCCCGAAAACTGGAAGGGTAACAATAAAGATTTATAACTTGCTGGGACAAGAGATAAAAACTTTGATTAACGATATACAGCAAGCTGGATACCACAAAGTTAGTTGGGATGGGAAAAATCAAAGAGGGAAAGATGTTCCTAGTGGAATTTATCTATGTGGGATTAATTATAATGATCACTTCCAATGTCGAAGATTAATAAAATTGAAATAAGAAGGGAGTGACTATGAAAAAAGCGGTTTTAATAGTAGGCTTCTTAATGGGATTGGTGCCCCTAAGTTTTGCTCAAGTCACTGTAACCGTTCCTAACACCAGTGCTAATCATGGAGAATCAATCACCATCCCCATTAATGTCAGTGACCTTACTGGGTTAGGAGTTATATCCTATCAATTTACCCTCACCTTCGATGAAGGAGTACTGGATGTTACTGAAGCATCTATTGAAGGGACATTAACTTCAACTCCTTCTTGGTCATATTATGCTAACACAAATGTCAATGGTCAGATAACGGTTGGTGGATGGGGTACATCCGAATTGTCTGGCAGTGGGACATTGATAAAGCTCAATTTTAACGTAGTTGGTGCTCCTGGCGAAACTACAACCCTTAATTTTTCATCTTTCATATTCAACGCTGGTGATCCGTCTGCTAATACCTCAGGAGCTATATTCACAGTAAATTCTGTTACCGTTATGGTTACCACCAACATAGGCAGCGGCACCACTGTCACTGTGGACGGAAATACCTACCCAGCCCCCCACACCTTCCACTGGGCCCCGGGTTCCTCCCATACAATCGGGGTAACTTCCCCTCAACCGGGGGGTGCGGGCGTCCAGTATGTCTATTCCCACTGGAGTAACGGAGGGGCACAAACTCATGCGGTTAGTCCATCATCCAATATGACCTATACGGCTTATCTGACCACTCAATACTATTTGACGATTGATTCACCTTATGGAACTACTCAGGGGGAAGGCTGGCATGATGCTGGAAGCGTTGTCAATTTCTCTGTAACCCCAACAACCGTTAGTGGAGGGGAAGGGACTCGGTATGTTTTTACCTCCTGGAGTGGGACAGGGTGGGGGGCTTACAGTGGATCCAACAATCCGGCCCAGGTGACTATGGATGGCCCTATCACCGAAACAGCCAACTGGACGACCCAGTATTTTTTAACTACCTCGGTCAATCCATCCGATGGGGGAACCATTTCCCCCTCACCCCCGGGAGACTGGTATGCCAGCGGAAGTTCGGCCTCCATTAGTGCTACGGCCAACTCAGGCTACGTGTTTGCCGGCTGGTCCGGGGATTTATCCGGGACAACTAATCCCACCTCCATCCTGATGGACGGCCCCAAAAGTGTAACAGCCAATTTTGGACGCCTGGTGGAAGTGACTGTTACTACTAATCCTTTGGGATTATCGATTACAGTGGACGGTACTAATTACACCTCTCCTCAGGTTTTCAACTGGGTGTCTGGTTCAACACATACCATTGGGGTGTCCTCGCCCCAAAGTGGGGGAGAAGGGGTGCAGTATGTCTTCTCCTCCTGGAGTGACGGTGGAGCTCAAAGCCATGAGATTACGGTTCCCTCCTCATCTACAACTTACACCGCCAATTTTACCACTCAGTACTACTTAACTGTAATTTCCCCTTATGGGGATCCCCAGGGAGAGGGTTGGTATGACGCTGGAACTACGGCGACCTTCTCCATCAGTCCCACAACAGTAAGTGGAGGGACAGGCGTTCGCTATGTTTTTTCTTCCTGGACTGGAACTGGTTCAGGTTCATATTCAGGCACATCCCCCTCTTACAGTGTGGTCATGAATAATCCCATCACTGAGATGGCTAACTGGGAGACGGAGTATCTTCTCTCCACCTCGGTCAATCCCTCAGCTGGGGGTACAATCTCCCTTTCACCACCGGGCGATTGGTATCCCAGCGGAACCTCTGTTTCAGTCAGTGCTACCGCCAACTCGGGTTATGTGTTTACGGGTTGGTCCGGCGATCTATCAGGCACAGCTAATCCCGCCTCTATCACTATGGATGGCCCCAAGAATATAACAGCCAATTTCGGGCTTTTGGTAGATGTGACGATTACCACGGATCCCTCAGGATTAACTGTAACGGTTGACGGGACTGATTACACTTCCCCTCACACCTTCACCTGGATAGCGGGCTCCACTCACGACATCGGAGTACCTTCCACGCAGAGTGCTGGGATCGGGGTGCGGTATGTCTTTTCCTCTTGGAGCGATGGGGGGGCTCGGGACCATGAGATTACTATTCCGTCCTCACCAGTAACATATACGGCTAACTTTACCACGCAATATTACTTAACGGTGATTTCCCCTCATGGTAATCCTCAAGGGGAAGGATGGTACGATGCGGGGTCAACAGCGACCTTCTCGGTAACCTCTCCTGTGGGTGAAGGAACAGGCGTCCGCTATGTCTTCTCCGGCTGGACAGGAAGTGGGTCAGGTTCCTACACGGGTAGCGACAACCCCGGTCATGTCACCATGAACGGGCCCATCACCGAAACAGCCAACTGGACCACCCAGTATTACCTGACGGTCAATTCGGTTAGAGGGGATCCCCAAGGGGAAGGATGGTATAATGCAGGAT
>Ga0164310_10002076_pt1 | contig 11468 bp, 4 predicted proteins | sample GuaBasSedimGuay1_FD_121795 | JGI IMG/M metagenome (GOLD analysis project Ga0164310, IMG submission 121795) | Subseafloor sediment microbial communities from Guaymas Basin, Gulf of California, Mexico - Guay1, Core 4569-9, 0-3 cm | ecosystem: Environmental > Aquatic > Marine > Hydrothermal vents >... | reverse complement strand
TTTCACCCATTCATGGGATTTTATTGTTTCAATCCATTTTTTTACTTCCTTATCATTTTCCAGAGATGGTTTTGAAGATTCAGAGGTTTTGATATTTGCTTTTCCTGATTCTTTCATATCTATTTACCCCTTTCGTTATTACATTTCTCCAATAAATTTTAACCACGCAGTCAGAACACAAAGACTTCATTCCCGTTTCATTTTTATTCTACACGCCATATCGTAAATTTCAAGAGTGAATTTCCGAGTGAGAACCCCAGGGGGGACGGTGCATGCATTTATGCATTTATAAATTTACATAAATTTATTCCCATTGTAATCTTTTTGTAATCAGTGGATTGGGAATGTATTCAAAAATGCGAATTCTGGGTAACTTTTATCAAAACTTTTTGGCATGATGTAACCTTCTTATATTCAAAAGATTGTGTATTCTAACGAATACACGAATACATGCACCGTCCCTCTAAGCTACAATTCTACAATAAATTTTAACCACGCAGTCAGAATCCAAAGACTTCATTCCCGTTTCATTTTTATTTTACACAGTAAATTGTTAATGTCAAGATGGGTTTTTTATGACTGAAAATAGTGATCTCTAAAAAAAACATATGGATTAAGAAAAAGTGAAGGATATTTAGGAATGAATGAAAGTCGAAACGGTATTTTTATTATGCATAATTAAAAAAGACACCACTACAAAGTGACATAAAGTCATCTCCGGTCTTCTGAGTAAATATTTTGTTTCCATAAATAATCTTCACTTATTAATCCCATTTTTTCATTAAATTTATTCACTCGCCTGAATAAACAGTTCAATTTCTTTAAATTACCAAATCTACCATAAACCCTTACTATAAACCTACCTTAATTCCTCAGCAATTATTATTTGTGCGTATTTTGGTTCTATTTTCGTTCTTACAACAGGTAAGGCATTTTCTAATTCTGGATAAATTGTTTTTTCTAACTCCTCTAAAACTTCCTTAGCCTTTAGGCCAAATTTTTTCTTATAACTTCTTGTTACCTTCCTTATAAGCTTACTATGATAATAGTTAAGGTGTTTATTCCAAACAAAATCAAACAATTTGTCCAACCTTGCTTTAACTTCTTTGGATTCTTTTCTTTTTAACCAATCTATTAGTTTTTTGAATTCCATTTTAACTGGATCAGTGATCTCTTCTTTATCTCTCTCTCTTCTATTTGCTTCATTTTCAAACTCCTCTTTCACTTTATTAACTATAGTAAAATATCCTGTGTTAAAGCTCTCTGAAACCTCTTCAACCCCACACTCTAAAATTTTAAGAATATCCCAATCATTAGCACTAAGTATTTTACCTTCATAGTTAATCCATCTTAATCTATAATAGTCATCCGCTCTGAGAAAAACTACTATACCCTTATGGTTATGAAATCTTGAAATATTAACCATAGCAGGCAACTCACAGGCCTTTTTATATTCATCTGGATACCTTTTTATAAGTTTCTGAAATTCTAATTCAAAATACTTTGCTAAGGAAGTCTCTTCTGGTTCTTCTAAAGATTCAGGTCTTTCAGTATAAATTTCAAACAACTTTTTTCTAACAGTGGGTTCGTCCATATGTATAGTTTTTTCATCGTATCCAAAATTCTGAATTATTTCATCTATTCTATTATTAACCTTTCTTTCTATTCCAATTTCTCTCTCTGCATAAGTTTCCGGGAAAAAGTTATAAACATAAATTTCTTCGTGTTCACTTCCAATTCTATCTATTCTGCCTATTCGCTGGATTATTCTAACTGGATTCCAATGAAGTTCATAATTTATGACAACCTGTCCATCTTGAAGATTTAGACCTTCGGATAAAACTTCTGTAGAAACTAAAATATTTATTTCTTCATCTTTATTAACATTTACTTTATTTGCCTTTGGAGCAAATTTTTTTATTTTTGTTAAAATTTTTTTGCCTCCACAAATGTAATCTACTCGGTCAAATTTCGTTCTTAAATTTTCATACAAATATTTTACTGTAGATTCATAAGAGCTAAAAATAATTATCTTTTTTTCTTTTAGTTCCGATTTGCCCAAAATTTCAATCAAATTTTTTAGTTTATTGTCATTCTCAGGCTTAATATCTTTAACTGCTGAGTACATTTCCAAAAAAATTCTCAAATCTTTTGACAAATCATCCAGTAACTTATCTACTAAAAATTTTTTCGCATCATAATAATTTTCACCCTCTTTCCATTCTAATTCTTCTCCATTTTCCAATTTCTCTATTATTTCTTCAATTTCATCTATATCACCTATAAATACCTTGCTCTCTTTTTTAAGAATTTTTTCAAAATTTTTATAAATTACAATATGATTATTAACAGTATCTCTAAAAGCCTGCACACTACTTTCTAATCTTCTATAAAGATTTATTTTCACAAGTCTCTGCAAATTCTGCCATGCTACACTGAGTCTTTGAAGCTCATCTGGATCAAACTCTTCAGGCTTGGCATAGTTTCTCAAATTGTACCTTGCATATGTTAATTTACCTATTAGGATTTTTAGTCTTTGATATAAACCTCCTGGATAAACTTCATCTATTGAATAATCTACTCTGTAAGGGCCTTTCCTTTCAGGAAAATGTATTTTCACATCAGGATAATATTCTTTTATATCTGTTCTAGTTCTTCTTATAAATACTTGTGCTATTATATCTTCTATATTAGCACTTCCCCTCTCACATTCTTTGAAATATTTTTTTAATTCAATTGGATAAATTCTAAAGTTATGATTCGCTTCATAGGGCGTAAATAATTTTAACTGCCAGTATATATCCCACATAGAGAGGTTTTGTGGGGTTGCACTTAAAAGAATCACTTCTTTATCTTCACAGATTTTTGCCAAATCACGATATTTTAAGGTATCAGGATTGCGGAAATGATGAGATTCATCAACCAGAACAACTTTCTTTTTTAAATATCTTTCGTTTTCAAGTATTTCTTCAAGTTTTCCAGAGGAAAAGACCTTTGCTTTTGCAACTCCGAAATCTGATAAAACTTCCTGCCAGTATTCCACAAGTCTCGGTGGAACAATAACAATTGCGGACTTCCCTTCTGATTCGAGATGTGCCAGAAGAGCCGCACCCATATATGTTTTTCCAAGTCCCGGAACATCAGAAATGAAAACCCCGCCAAATTTTTTAAGCCTTCTGTAAGCATCAATTACTGCATCTCTCTGGAATCTGTAAAGTTCAGTTTCTATTTCAACTTCGGGTTCTTCTTCTTTATAACTGAAAATTTCATGAAGAACCCTTAAATAAACTCTAAATGGAGTGACTTCTTTATTAAACGCCCAGGAATTTTCAATTGCTTTTTGGGTCAGTATAGTAAATTCCCCTTTTTCACTTTCATTCCACCTTTCTTCAAACCATTTCAAAAGTTTTTTATAGTTCTCATTGCCTGTAATTCTTGCATTTAATTCGGTATTCATTCTAAATCCACCCATAGAAAAGTTGCTTGAACCCATTATTGCTTCACCCAATCCATATCTCTGGTCTTTATATTCAAAAAGATAAAGTTTGGCATGAAGAGGGCCTTTGAAGTAAATTCTTACTTCAATTTTTCTCTCTCTCAATTTTTCTAAAAACCATTGTAAGAATTCAACGTTTTCTTCAGTTGTATCCATATAACTTAAATCATTTAAAAGTTCTCTGAATTCCAGTTTAAGAATTTGATTTCGCTGATCTTCTGGTAAATATTTCAATCTCTCCAAAGTATCTGAAACTGCCTTTTCCCATTTTTTTCCCAAGAGCATTATTTCTGCGGTTTCTTTATTTGTTCTTGAGCCTGCCAAAATTTCAAGTTTTTCCAGACTTTCTATTTCAGCTCTTAATGCTCTAAATCCATTTAAAAACAAAAAGCCAACTGCAAACCTTGCTCTTTTTGATATTGAAAGTTTTTGTTTAAGAACATCAATCAGATTTATTTCCACATTGTCAATTATGTCATGGGACATGATTTACCTCCTTTGTTGAAGATACAACAAAATAATTGCAGGCGCAATAAAATAATTGCAATTACAATTAAATTCTTATTCAAAAAGTGTATATCTGGTATTCTTTTTACCTCCTGCTCACTTAAGTTTTCCTGATTTACAGGTGCAGACAAGATTCTTGAAGCTTCATATTTATCAACAAATCTGTCTGGATACTCATCTAATCTGAATAATTCTATTCCATTAAATTCTTCCATCATGGATTCCTTGCTTTTTGGTCTCAAATGTATTATGATTCTTATGAGGCTGATGCCTTTTTTCAGGAGACAGCTGCATTTTTAACAAGCACATGTCTTACACCTCGTCCTTTCAAGAATTTTCATATTTCTCATAAAGCTCCCTTAAAAACAACCCTCCACTTTTAGCATAAATATTGCATATTCTCCGAGCATATTCTTTAGTCTCTGGAATTCTATATAAATACTCTACCAATGACTTTATATTTTCTTGGGGATATAGACCAAGAAAATTTTTCTTATTACTTACTTTTATCGTCTCCAGAAAAACTATCGCAACATTTTCCGAAATTTTGTTTATGTCTCCTTTATCTTTAAGATTGTCAAGATATTTGATAAATGAATAAAAATTAAACATATCTTTAACATAAGGAACGCTCAGGAGAAGCCAGTTTTTGTATTCTTCTGTTATTTCAGGTAAAAATAATGTCAATTTCAACAATTCAGAAAGAATTATTTCATCCTTTTCTTTTAACAAATGTCTTTCTCTTTTACGCTTAAATCTGTTATAAAGATACTTCCAGAAAAGAAGAATTTTTTCTCTAAATGCATCAATCCTCTCTTTTGTATCTCCTGTTCTCGAGAAAAAGCTAATAATCTCTTTGAGGTAATTAACATTAAACTTTCTTATAATATCATAAAATATATCTTGTTTTTCAATTGGTTCCGAAGAATATAAATATGCAAGTGATATGTGACTAATAAGTCGTCTTTTAACTTCTTCTTTTTTAAATTTATAATCTATACTTAATTTATAGTGTTCTTTTAATAATTCGTATATTTCTTTATAAACAACATTGTTAGCAAGAAGATACCCATTCATAAAGGCTTCCCATGGAGGGGTATACTTCAAATCTTTTAAACCTTTAATCCTCTCTTCAGTCCACTTTCTTAAATTCCTGTAAAATTTAATGATGTAAACTCCAAACCATGTCCAGGCTTCAATTGAACCTTCATCAAGAAATTCTTCATATCTCGCTATGAACTTTTTACATCTTTCGTGGGTAAAGACATTATTTCCCTTTTGTAAAATAAGTTTAATGTAACTTTCGAGAATCTGTCCAAAGGCAGTATTCAGCGTATAAAAGAGGTAATCATCAATTTCCCCAGGAGATTTATAATCAAGTTTCTCCAGAATTAACGATATTACTTTTTCCATTTTATCCACTAATTCCGTGAGAATATTAGAGTTACTAATTTGAATGCCTTCCATTATAAGAGAAGCAATCGGTTTAATAACCTCTTTATGGGTTATCTCCCAATGAGAAATACCAGGGTGGACGATAAGTTTATTCTCCCAGAATTCCTTTCTGTCAATATAACTTAAGATAAAAACAAAAACCTTTTCCAGATCAACAGATTTGTTTTCTCTTAATGCTTCACTGAAACCATCTAAAAGTTCATAAACATAAAGATAACCTGTATTCATAAAAGGTGTTAAATCTTCGGTGAATTTTTCTGGTTCTGTCTTAACAGCATTTCTTAAAGTCTCAGCAAGAGCCTCAATTGTAGGTCCTTCCCAGTAATTCTCTGTCTTGAATTGGGATAAATAATAAGCAATTTCTTTGTTAGACATCTTAATAAGATTTTTTGAAGGTATAGGAGATTTTCCCCATCCTATTTTCACATCCAACACCGCTATTGCTGGTTCTAATTCAACATCTGTCTCTGATTTGTTCTTTATTTCTCTGTATAAATTCATAAAATGCTTATCTCTGGATAAAGCTTTGTAAATTTTTTGTTTATGTAAAATTATGGTTTCCTGTATTTCTTCAGGGGTTTTAGTTGTTTCCTTTCTTTTGTTTCCAATTTCCTTGCATGCTTTATTAATTTTTTCTTCCAAAATTTTTCTTTCTTCCTTACCCAAAGACTTGAGATTCTCTAAAAGATGCCTGAGCTCATCGCCCCAGAAAAGTGTATCCCTAAAAATTTTGATTCCGATACCAGTTTGTATAGTTTTAAAGAAAAATTCTCTGAACTTATCAATATTTTCTGCTATCGTATAAATGGCTATCTTTGGGAAAATAAATGAATTATCAGTCAGAAATTCACTGAGGATTGGTTCCAGTTCGCGCGGGGTATTCTTTGCTTTAGCTAGCATGATTTTTCGTAGTCCATAGGCAAGCAACTCCACAGGTTCGCTTAAAAACTGACTCTTTTCGTAGAATGAAATGTAAGTGCCATCAGTTGATGTTTTAAGCACGGATTTCATTTTTTCTTTAAGATCTTTTATCACTTTTGTTGAACACTTTTCACCTATTTTACCTGAATATTTATCAAAAAGTTCTTTAAGGTTAGACGGCTCTACAACAAAAATATCTTCTTTTTTATCGCCTTTCTTAATTTCTGTAATATAATCTATTATTTTCTCTGCCTTTATCAGATTTTTTTGGCTACCTCCAAGAAATTTAGGCAACAGATAATTAATGATTTTTTCAACCTGCAAAAGGTTTCCAAATTTTGAATCAAGCCATACAGGAATTAAATCTATTATATCTATGGCGATAAACTCGGCAGGAAGATTTGAGAGGATTTCTATAAAACCCACCCATACATGATAATTATCATGTGGTACATTATTTTTATTCCTATAATTTGTTATATTCTTTATTATAGCAATAAGTTCGATTGTGTATTTTTCAATTTCTTTTATTTGGCCCTCTTTTATCTGCAAGGAGATTTTCTTCAAATAATCAAGAGGATACCAGTAAGGAACATGAAAGTATCCATCTTCTGTGGGTTCTGGAGTGGGAAGTTTTTCCGGGGAGAAATAACCCTGTTCTTTTAATGGATAAAACCACATATTATTGGAAACTTTGCTAAAGAAATAATTTTCAATTGACTGATCTTTTAGCATATTTTTTGTAGAATCTATCATTTCTTGTGTGGGTATTTCAACATTTAAAATTTTATCAATTAGACGAATTAAATCTAAATATTGTCCGACTATTCTGTAGAGTATATATTTTTCAAATTTTTTCCACAATTTATCAAACTCCTCTTTGTCTCTTGGGGACTTGTACGCTCCATGTCTATGAGCATACTTATGGAACTGTTTCGCTATTTTATGCCACTCTCTTGCAAATTTATTCTCCTTATCCACTCCCAATACCTCACATATTTCATCAATATGCGTAAATTTCTTTATTTTACTTCCACACACCTCACAAGTTTCATATTTTATTTTTTGGGGTGAAACAAAAATATCTCTTATACCTCCCTCAATTTCCCTCGCTATATGGGCAAGAAGATAGGGTTTGGAAGGCAAATCGCATTCAAAAATTTTTACTCCGTCTAGGTATAAAGTTGCTATTTCTTCCCCAATATGTTTAAGTCCTTTATAAATTTCGTATTGATACTCATCTAATCTGGTTAGTTCAATGCTATTAAAATCTCTACTCACACGCTCCTCGCCTTTTCAAGTCTCTGTTTAACAAGTTCTGCGACAGCCCAGTAAATTTCTTTCCTTTCCTCATCTGTTAAGCCTAATGCGTCAAAGACTACGTCGTCAAGGGCTTTGCGGTCAGGCAAAGGATTAGGCTCCTGCTCACAGATGGGTTTATTTGGGTCAAAACCGAGTTCAGCGAAGATATCTTTTATTTCACGAGTGTAGAAGTTTTCCAATATTTGCCTATCATAATTCATAGTCGGTAAGACATAAAAATTTTTTACTTCGTATGAATTTACAGACAAAGCGCCTTGTCCCCACGGTTGATTCATAATTATTTCATTTTGGAGTAGTTGAAATGTAGAATTTAATGAAATAGATATTGGCATTTTAAGAGTTTTATTGTTCAAAATGATCTTGTAAAATTTCTGTCCATAAATTTTATCCATTACTACTACAACAAAAAATCTTGAACCTATCATTCTCGGGAACAACAAATCAGCAACTTTTCTTGAATTACCTTTATTTTTAACTCCATATAGGACTACACCTTCACTGTGTATTGTTAGCTGAATGGTTTGTAACTCTTCCAAACTTTCAACAAAATAGGTTTTAGGAAATTTGTAACCAATATTATTTCCATGTATATATCCTTCTATTATTGCAATTTTACTTAATTTTACCAACTTATCTTTTCCTTTTTCTAAAATCCTCCAATAAATCTCCGGAGCTCTTAAATATTTTCCTCCCCACTTATTTCCTTCATAATTACCTTTTTCACCTTTTCCGTATTCTAAAAGTTCTTTCTGGGTTGCAGTATGCAATCTGTAAATATCTGTGCTCCGCATTTTTCCTTCAGTCAATGGCACCAGGTTATCATCTTTTTCTATATTAATAAAAACATCTGGGTCCATTATCTCTTCATAGGATTTTTTAAACATTATAAATCTTACTATATTATTCTCTACTTCTCTTTTTTGGCCCTTTGTTATTGGTGCCTTCATTAAAGCGATAATTGTATTAATATCCGCATGCTTAAAACTCCTCTTTACAGAATCATAAACTGCAATGATCGGAACATTATTTAATAAAATTTCCTGCATTTTTGTACCAAATTTTACATCCAACCAAGAATTTGACGAGATGTAGCATAAAACTCCGTTCTTATTCAACAGTTTTAACCCTTTCAGATAAAAATATACATAAAGATCCGATTTTTTAGGAAAGTTATTTGGAATTGGATGTGTAGATGAATCAGGATTATATATGAGCTTCCCATTATAATCATATGACCAGTCAGCTATTGTTTGCTCAATTAATTTACTAATATATTCTGTTTTTATATAAAACCCTGTCGGATCTTCTATTTTTTCATTTCTTACATAAGGTGGATTTGCAATGACTATGTCAAAACCGTTTTTCTTTGCAAAAACTTCCGCGAATGCCAGATCCCATATCATAGGAGGCTCTTTAAGTTTGCTTAATGCCTCTTTAAACTCTATAATTGCTTTCAACTCTTTTTCAAGGACTTCTGTTTCCTTTTCTTCCTTTTCATTTTTATGTGACCAATCTGTATTAAATGTCTGTCGCTTATGTCTTCTCTGTAGTTTTTGAGTAAGTTTAATTTTCATATACCCAAGAGCATTCTGTAATATTTTTTTCTCCCAGTCAATTGTATCTGAATATTCTCTTACACTCCCTGATTCATATACACTTTCTTTCTTTTTAATAAGATACTTTAAATCTTCACGTCTTTCAGTAAGTATGCTTTTTATTTTTCTCAACGGCACGAGGCTGGTTCCAATTCTTTGAACGAGACTATCACCAGAACGAATTTTGAATTTAAAGTTTGGAAGAAGCGGAGCTGAGTAATCTTTTAATCTTTCCTCTTCGGCGTCAACGAAAAGTTCCAGCCACAACCTGAGTTTTGCAGTCTCAACAGCCCATTCTTTGACATCATTACCGTATATGTTTTTTTCTATTATCTTTTTCTTTTCCTCATATTTCCCAAGGTGTTTTTTACCAAGATATTTCCACAATCTTTCCTTTAATAAATATAAAATTTTCACCACAGAGACTAAATAATGCCCTGAACCACATGCAGGGTCTAATATAAGAATTTGATCAAGTTCATGTAAGATTTTCGCTGCTTCGTTTCTGTTAAACAATTTTTTTATATCTGTTTCATCTTCAAAAATTAAGTAATAAATGTTATCTTTTTTTATCCTTGTTTTCGCATATAAAAATTCAACAAGTGACCTTCTTATCATAAGTTCTATCTCTGTCTTAGGTGTATAAAAAATTCCAGAGCCCTTTTGTTCCTGTCTTTCTTCTATATTAACCAGATGTTCATAGATATTGCCCAGCATTTCCGGGTTGATTGCAATGTCAATATCAAGAGGCGTTGATTCTTCTACTGTGAAATTGAAACTTTCAAAGAATTCAAAAATATCGTCAAAGAGTTTATCAGGGATTACCCAACCTATATTGTCAAGTTCATTTCTTTCAAATAATCCTCCGTTTAAATAAGGAGCATTTTTCAAAACTTCATTGAATATACCTAGATAATCTTTTTCTTTATACAGCCAGGGTGGATTGCACAGAGATTCAAAAAATAAAGTAGTAAGCCAATCGGTGTGGAATTTATTTTTTCCTTTAAATCCTGATTTATAAGCATCCCAGAAATCATCCATAAAATTTTTATTTCCGTTAAAGCAACCTCTTTTTTGAATAAAATATATAAACATTATTCTGTTAAGTATCTGGTGAGTAAATTCGGTTAACTTTTTGTCCTTATGTTCTACTTCAATTTTTTGCCTTATGAGGGCTTTTTTAATTTTTCTGAACACATCTATATAACCTTCATAAAATTTCTTTGTTACAATTTCAACACTAAATGCATTATCAACACACTCCTGAATACTGGAAAAAGAAGCGGCTTTATTTAAAACATTCAAATTTTCTAGTTGTTCTGAAGGTGTTCGTAATTTGTTACGAGTTTCAGGTGTGATGGAAAACCTCTTGATCTGAATTTTGGGGCCAAGTTTTTCTGATTTTACAAAATCAATAAATTCATAATCAGTTGTGGAAAATATGAAAATGGAAAAATCAACCAACTTTTTAACTTCAGCAAAAGAAAGGATTTTTCTTTCTATGGACTTTAATTCTCTCTCTGCATTTTTTAGTTCATGTACTTCAAAATAAATTACCTTATGCTGAAGTTTCTCTGCTAAAATTTCTAAACTTTTAATTTTCTTATTTAATTCATCTGGAAAATCTAAATGAAGTTTTTTAATATCAGGGAAGTTCCAGTTCCACCGTTCTATAAAAAGTTTGCGCAAATCATCTTTGGAATATATCTCACTTAAATAAAATTTAGGTTTAATTTCCTTCATATTACCTCCTTTACTTAAGGCATTCTCCATAAATTTTAACCTTCTTATAGTATGAATACTATCACATATTAGGATTTTGGTCAAGAGATCGCTATGCCTCAAAAAATCTCTATGAATATATAACATTGCCTCATTTTATATCTTACTCGGTGCATTTATTTATGCATTTATATTCTCCCTAAATTCTGAACAATTCACTGAAAATCCAGAAGTTATTCCCCCAAAGACGTCAGTTTTTTTTCAATAATCCTATGCGGCATTATTTTTTTCTTATCACAAACATAAAGGAGACGGGAAGGATGGGGTTATGGGATAATCAGTGAATTTTGAGTGGGATTAAGCAGGTATTCAAATAAGGGTATTCCCATAATTTTCATTTTCCCTTCCCTTATCTCAAACCTGGATTTTTTGGTTATAACCATCCCTTC
>Ga0164310_10002074_pt1 | contig 11475 bp, 8 predicted proteins | sample GuaBasSedimGuay1_FD_121795 | JGI IMG/M metagenome (GOLD analysis project Ga0164310, IMG submission 121795) | Subseafloor sediment microbial communities from Guaymas Basin, Gulf of California, Mexico - Guay1, Core 4569-9, 0-3 cm | ecosystem: Environmental > Aquatic > Marine > Hydrothermal vents >... | reverse complement strand
GTGTAAATCTCGGTAGTTTTGCTCCTCTTATACCCAAGTCTCTCCTGTATGTACCTTAAATCAACTCCACTTTCCAGAAGATGCGTTGCAAATGAATGTCTTAAAGAATTGGCTGAGACGTCCTTTTGAATCCCTGCTTTTGCACATGCATGCTTGAAAATTGCTTGAACGGTCCTTATTGATAAATGTTTCCCAGGTTTTGCTCCTTGCAAAAGCCATTTTTTCGGTTTGTATTGGGTGTAATACTCCCTCAAAATAACCATAACATTTTGAGATAAAATTCTGTAACGATCTTTCCTCCCCTTGCTCCCTCTTATGTGATGTGAATTAAGCCTCTTTCTGAGTCTATCTCTTTCAGCTTGAGTCTCACAACTTCTCCAACTCGCAATCCGCCAGAATACATAAGCATTAAAATGGACTTAATATTTGTGGTGACATCCAGAATCCTTTTAACTTCTTTTCTGCTTAACACCACGGGCCATTTCTTATCTTTCTCGGGACGCTTAATCTCACAGATAAAAGTTTTCTTTAGGATTTCTCCATGTCGTTTTTCCCAATCTCAATTTTAACGGCGGGGATTTTACCCTCCTTGCCATTTTACCTGCCTGTGCGACGGCCGACAGACACTCGATGCCAAGCCGCGGCCTCTTCAACATATCTCCAATTTTCATGGTTTTTTAACCGTAAACAATGTACCGTGAACCGTAATATTGAATAGTTACCATTACTCCTGTCTTAGAACCTGCCTAAAATAGTCGATGGTCTTTTCAAGCCCTTCTTCCAAACCCACCTGAGGCTCCCAATGCAGCTTTTCTCTGGCCAGAGAGATGTCCGGACACCTTTGAACAGGATCATCCTTGGGCAATGGTTTGTAAACGATCTCCGAGCTCGACCGGCATGTTTTCCGTACCAGTTCGGCGAGACGTGCGATCGAAACCTCTTTCGGATTACCCACATTGACGGGGCCAATGAAGTCGTCGCACTTCATCATTCTTATCAGTGCGTCAATCGTATCTGAAACATAACAAAAAGAGCGTGTTTGACTCCCGTCGCCATAGATCGTAATCGGATCTCCCCTCATGGCCTGAACAATGAAGTTGCTTACCACCCTGCCGTCCGAAACCGCCATTCTGGGACCGTAAGTGTTGAAGATGCGTACAATCCTCACGTCCACGTGATTCTGGCGGTGATAATCCATCATAAGTGTTTCAGCAACCCGTTTCCCCTCGTCGTAACAGCTTCGAAGGCCGATAGGATTCACGCGCCCCCAGTAAGTCTCCCTCTGGGGGTGCTGTTCAGGATTGCCATAGACCTCGGAGGTTGAAGCCTGCAGAATTCGCGCCTTTACCCGCTTTGCCAGGCCCAGCATGTTAATGGTCCCCATGACGCTGGTTTTTACCGTCTTTACCGGATTGTATTGATAGTGGACCGGAGAAGCCGGACAGGCCAGGTTATAAATCTGATCCACTTCAAGCAAGATTGGCTCGACAAGGTCGTGCCGAACCACCTCAAAGTTCTTATCTCCCATCAAGTGTGAGATATTTCTCTTTGAACCCGTAAAAAAATTATCTAAACAGAGCACCTCTGCGCCTTCCGACACCAATCTGTCACACAGATGACTACCTAAAAAACCGGCGCCTCCTGTTACAAGAATTCTCAACTGTTTCATAAGTATCCCCCTGTCTTGGCTTCCGGGCAGGTCTCACTAAGAGGCTGCCCGAGAATGCGCCTTCATGTTATTTTGTCCCCTTCGCTTTTGTCATTTCGAGTGAAGCGAGAAATGACAGCTATGGTTGGTTCTCGGACAGCAGCCCGGAACCCTGCGCTACGCAAGGCTTTTTTCCCTTCTCGGCTCTTCGTCCACTCCTGGGCATAAACGCTCAGATGATAACCCAGGATTTTGCAAACATCCCTGTCTATGTTGTTAAAATAGCTAAAGTATTACAATGCTATCAGTCAACCATTTCCATGTCAAACAGATCTGCCCTTTGCCATAAAAGAGATTGTCGCTGCAACCAGGTGCAAAAGCCGTAAGGAATTTCCTTGACCAGCAGCTTTGTTTTGTGATTGGATGACCTTTGTAGAAGAAGGTAAGAACAGGGAGCAGGCGGCGGGAAGTAAAGTAACACTAACTACAAGTGAGGAATGACCGATGACAAATAACGAAAGGCAAGACGAGATGGGAGAGAAAACCGTAAGCCAATCAAAGGTGGAAATAGCCCAGCTCATGTTTCCTGTTGATGCCAATCCTTCCGGCAATGTATACGGCGGTACCATTATGAAGCTTATAGATACGGCAGCAGGCATCGTAGCGCAGCGCCATTGCCGAACCAATGTGGTCACCGCTTCCATGGACAGGCTCGATTTTCACCAGCCGGTGTTTGTTGGAGAGCTTGTTATACTACGAGCTTCTGTAAATTACGTTGGGCATACCTCTCTCGAAATAGGCGTGAGAGTGGAGGCCGAAAACCTGACGACAGGGGAAATACGTCACACCAACTCTGCCTATCTCACTATGGTTTCCCTTGACAAGGATCGAAAACCGGCACCGGTACCGAGGATAGTCCCTCATACCGAAGACGAAAAGCGGCGGTATGAAGAAGGAAGGATACGGGCACAGCATCGGAAAGAACTGAGAAAAAGGCGACTCGGAGATGTTTGAAGATATAATCAAACATGTTCAGGTATGTATCCCCTTCAGGCTCCTTAAGGAAAAATATCTGTCCCTTGTGCTAAGAAACAGGATAAATCCTGAAATCGGGATCGACGGCGAAGTCATCGACACAGTCCCTGAAAAAGATTTTTCGCAAATTGCCTCCATCCTTCATCGAGAAGGCCTGATCATTTCGATGCATGGCCCCTTCTATGACCTTGTGCCGGGAGGCCTGGACAAGAAAATATTGAAAGCTACTCGAGAGCGCCTCAAACAGGCATTTGAGCTGGTACCTGTCTTTGATCCGGTCTCTATCGTCTGCCATACCGGCTATGATAGAAAGAGATATTATAAAGCCGAAGAGGAATGGCTTGAGGCAGCCATTGAGACATGGGTTCCTCTTGTTGAAGACCTTCAAGGCACCCGTGCCACGCTCATGCTCGAAAATGTCTATGAAAAAACCCCGAGGATGTTTCTGAAATTGCTGAATGCACTGAACTCAGAGAAAGCGGCTTTTTGTTTCGATCCAGGGCACATGAATCTCTTTTCTGAAGCAGACATGGGGGATTGGCTAAAGAAACTCGGACCTTTTTTAGGCGAGCTTCACTTGCACGACAACAAAGGAAGGCATGACGAGCACCTGGCAATCGGTGCCGGCATGATAGATTTCGAGACCATATTCAAGTACATAGAAGAAAATCAACTAAGGCCGATCATCACACTTGAGGCCCACAAAGAGGAATGGGTATGGCAGAGCATTGAGGCCCTCTCCCGATCGGAGCGCTTCTGCCGTATTATTGGATTGTAACTATTCCCTACTACCCGGCCTGCTGCGTGCCGGCCACTCAACCGTTATCCGTCTTTCAGTTCCACATTCCAGTAAAGATAATCCCGCCAGGATTCGGGAACACTCTTGACACTGACGGAAATCATTATAAAAGGCACCCAGTCGGGCTTTACCGGCTTTTTCAGCAATTTCAAACCGGCATCCTCAAGCAACCTGCCCCCCTTTATCCGGTTACACCTGTGACAGCAAGTGACAATATTTGACCATTCGGTCTTACCACCGTATCTTTTGGGAACCACATGATCGAATGTGAGGTTTTGTGATTCGAATTTCTGCCCACAGTATTGGCAGCGGAATCCATCCCGCGCATAGATATTGAGGCGGGAAAATTTCACATGCTTTTTTCGGTGCCTCACAAAATTCAACAAGCGAAGTACGGCAGGAAGCTTCACGGCAAAGGTCACCGATCGAATCTCCCTGTCGTATTCCTCTACCACCTCCACTTTCCCCAGTGTAAGGAGCCTGATCGCCCTTTTCCAGTCAATCACATTCAAAGGTTCAAAGGTTGCATTCAAAAGAAGTACCTGTTCCATACCTTCACTTCCTGATTCAAACGCTTGGTTTAGGGAAAGCACTCAAGAACAATCCCACCTAAGTTAGTGTAGGCCCGGTAAACAGGCAGGGCAACTTCAGCAAGGTTTTATAGTGCTTTCGAACACATTCTGTCAACCCCTAATCGAGTTCAGGGGCTACGCCCAGGGTTATACCCTTGCAACCCAAGACAAAATGGTGGTATAGCCAACACCATGGATCGGTTCAGGAAAAACCCGCACATCTATGAAATCAACCTGGCGACCTGGCTCCACCATCTTTCTAAACGGGAAAAGAGAAAGATTACGCTCGGGAATATACCGGAAAAAGAATGGGCCGATCTTAAGAAAAAAGGCATCGACATCATCTGGCTCATGGGCATCTGGCAGAGAAGTCTTTTTTCCAGGCGCGTGGCGCAAAAGGAACAACCTCTGATAGAGGAATGCCGTTCGGTTCTTCAAGATTTTTCTACAGATGATATTGCAGGTTCCCCCTACGCGGTATATGATTATGTCCCTGATCCGGAATTTGGTCTTGCAGAAGCTCTCATTGCATTGAAAAAGAGGCTCGAAGAGCGTGGGCTTTTCCTGATACTTGATTTCGTCCCGAATCATACTGCATGCGATCACCCCTGGATCAACGAATACCCGCATTTGTATGTTCACAAAAGAGCGCAAAAACGAAAACAGTGTCCGGATGGTTTTTTTCTGACAGAAGGCTCTCGCGGAAAATTCTGTATTGCACATGGAAAAGACCCGTATTTTCCTCCATGGACAGACACAGCCCAGGTGGATTATTCAAACCCGGGGGCAATTCATGCCATGGTAGACCTTGTTTCAGATATTTCCCGCTACTGCCACGGCCTCAGATGTGATATGGCCATGCTGGTCGTAAGTTCGGTTTTCCGAACAACATGGGCCGATCACATAGATAAGGGTAAATCCAACGAAGAGGAATTATGGCCGCTTGCCATCGAACGTGTTGGTTCCTGCGACCGCAAATTTTACTGGATTGCCGAGGTCTACTGGGGTATGGAACAAGAATTGCTCAACCTTGGCTTTGATTACGTGTATGACAAGACATTTTATGATCTACTTGTCAGCACTGATGTCCAGAGGCTCAAGGCCCACCTTTCAGCCCCCGTTGCTCAACAGGAAAAGATGCTGCGGTTTCTGGAAAATCATGATGAACAACGGGCGGCCAGCGTGTTTGGCCTGCAAAAGCTGCAGAGCGCCATGGTTATTCATGCCACCCTGCCGGGCATGAAGCTCTGGCACCACGGCCAGCTTGAAGGAAACACTATCAGGGTCCCCGTCCAACTCAGGCGCGGTCCTGAAGAGACGCCAGTTTCCGAGTTAAAGGCCTTCTGTAACGCCCTGCTCCACGAGGTAAATCACCCCGTCTTTCATGACGGCCGCTGGCAGCTGTGTGACACGTCAGGATGGCCGGACAACCAGTCCCACATAAACCTCTTAGCCTGGCGCTGGGCATTGGGCGAGGAAAAACGTTTGATTGTTGTTAATTTTTCCTCCACCCCCGCCCAGGGGCTTGTTAAAGTACCCCAAGATTGGTTTGCTCGAAGCAAGGAGCTTCTTTGTCGTGACCCGATTAAAGGGGAAAGCTATCATTTGCACCCGGCAGATGTTTCAAACTCCGGATTGTACGTGGCACTTCAAGATTGGGATTTCCACTTTTTCACGATAGAAAGGCGATAAGCGATGACGCAACCCATTAGAACGTTAGACGTAAAACCAAGGCTGCCTGATGCCTTAAAAGAGATCCTGCCACTTTCTGAAAACCTCTGGTTTGTGTGGAACCACGAGGCGACCAAGCTTTTCAGGTGGATGAACCCGGACCTGTGGGATGAAACGAGAAGAAACCCGGTGGAACTCCTCGGCCGCCTCAACCAGGATGAGCTAAAACACCTGTCAGAGGATGAGGGCTTTTTAGCACACATGCAAAGGCTTTACCGCGAATTTCAGCGTTATATGTCAGCAAGGCCGAACGGTAGTATGCTCGCAAAAAGCGACCCCAAAATACTGGTTGCCTATTTTACCGCTGAGTGCGGCGTAGCGGATTGTCTGCCCATCTATTCGGGCGGTCTCGGTATATTGGCTGGAGATTATCTAAAATCGACCAGTGACCTACACCTTCCCATCATCGGCGTCTCACTTGCCTATCAAAAAGGTTACTTCAGGCAGTACCTAACGCAGGACGGCTGGCAGATGGAGACATATCCTGAAAACAAGTTTCCGACCATGCCGATGAAACTCGTCAGGGGCGCCGATGGGACTCCCCTGACAGTAGCAGTCGATCTAAAAGGTGAAAATGTGCAGATCCAGGCATGGGAGGTAAACATAGGCACCACTCGCCTCTACCTGCTTGATACAAATCTGAAGTCTAACTCGGAGCCTGCCAGAGCCATAACCTCAGAATTGTATGGGGGGGATAGAGAAATGCGCCTCCGCCAGGAAATCATCCTTGGTATCGGGGGCGTGAGGTTTCTTGAGGCAATGGGTCTCAAGCCTTCAGTGTACCATATGAATGAAGGCCATTCCGCATTTGCTGTCTTCGAGAGGATCAGACAGCTCAGAGAAGAAGAAGGCCTGAGCTTTAATGAGGCGGTCGAGTTTGTCCGCACGACCAGTGTTTTTACCACGCACACGCCGGTGGCTGCTGGTATTGATAGGTTTCACCGCGACTTGATGTTCCCCTATTTTGAATCAATGGCCAGATCTATGGGAATCAGTTTCGATGTGCTTCTTGCGTTTGGAAGAGAGGAGCCCCGGAACTCGGAAGAGGAGTTTTGCATGACGGTTCTTCCCATGAGGCTGTCTCTGTGGATAAACGGTGTTAGCCGTCTGCATGCCGAAATCAGCAGGAAGATGTGGAAGAAAATCTGGCCGAATACCCCCGAGACCGATCTGCCGATCGTCCACATAACGAATGGAGTTCACATCCCTTCCTGGATCTCCTGGGGCATGGGCGAGATCTACGACCGCTATCTTGGCCCACGCTGGATTGAAGACCCCGACAACGTAAAGGTATGGGAGCGGGTTGGCACAATTCCCGACACGGAGCTGTGGAGGACGCATGAGCGAGCGAGGGAAAGGCTGGTAAGTTTCACTCGCAAAAGGCTCACGAGGCAGCTCGCAAAACGGGGAGCTTCCAGCCGGGAGCTGGCCATTGCAAATGACGTCCTCAACTCTGAAATCCTTACCATCGGCTTTGCTCGAAGATTTGCATTATATAAGAGGGCCAATCTTATCCTCAGGGATATGGACAGGCTGGAAGCGCTCCTTACAAACGAAAAGTATCCAGTGCAGATCATCTTCGCAGGCAAGGCCCACCCCCAGGACCAGATGGCCAAGGACATCATCAAGCAACTTGTTCAAACAGCAAGGCGAGAAAATTTGCGACGTCGCATGGTGTTTTTAGAAGATTATGATATGGAACTTGCGAGCTACATGGTCCAGGGGGTGGACATCTGGCTTAATACACCACGACGTCCCCTTGAGGCATGCGGTACCAGCGGAATGAAGGCGGTGGCCAACGGGGCTCTTCACCTGAGCGTTCTTGATGGCTGGTGGGACGAGGGATATGACAGGGAAATTGGCTGGGCCATCGGGGGTGGTGAGGAATACCAGGACCACGATTTTCAGGATGAGGTAGAAAGCAGGGCGCTTTACGATATCCTTGAGAAAGACATAATACCCCTTTTCTATGATAGGGGCCCTGATGGTCTTCCCAGGGGGTGGCTGGGAATGATGAAGGCATCCTTGCACAAGCTGTGTCCTTTATTTAACACCCACAGGATGGTTGAAGAATACTGGAACAGGTTTTATCTCCCGGCGACAAGACAGGCATCTCATTTGATGGCAGACGGGTGGAAAGCGCTCAAAGAGCTGGCAGCATGGCGCGAAAAGATCATGTATAATTGGGAAAAGATAGCCATCAAAGATATTCGGACTGATGAAGTTGTGGAGATAAAAATAGGCACCGCTTACCACATGGAGGCAGACATCTTTTTAGGCGAGCTGCTACCGGAAGATGTCATGGTTGAAGCCTACTATGGCAGGCTGGGTCCGGATGACAGGTTTGTAGATCGTGCCACCCAAGTCATGCAAAAAGCAGAAGATCTCGGGGGTCAGACATATAAGTACCAGTGTGACATCCAATTTCAAGAATCAGGGCATTTTGGTCTCACTATACGTCTGACACCAAATCATCCAAACCCCGAAAGTCGTCACTCAATGGGCCTTGTCATATGGGGAAAAAGTTGAGTGGCAAAGACTTGCTGGATCTTGCCGCGGAAAGATCCAGGATCCTTCCGGAATACGTTGATACAGAAGGCCACCTCCAGAAAATCAACCCCGAGACCAGAGTGAAAATCCTCAACGCAATGGGGCTTCCAACGGGGTCTGCAAGGTCTCTGAGGGGAGCCCTTGAAAGGGACGAATATGCCTTCTGGTCGCAGCTGAGTGATCCTGTTCTTGTCGTACGCACCGGAAATATCCCGAAATATATTCACTTCAGGATTCCAATAGACGACCTTGTAACAGATTTTAAGGGGCTTAGGCTCAAGATCACGATAGAAAATGAGGCAGGGGGGACGAGTTGCTTTCGTTACGACCATAACGAACTGGTGCTGATTGAAAAAAAGGCCCTCAGGACAAAGACGTTTGGCTGCTTTGGTGCGCCCTTTCCTGCCGATCTCCCGCTCGGCTATTACACCTTTCAGATAACAGCAACCGCAGGACAAAAAAAGAAGGATCAGGCTGTCAGGGTCATAGTCTGCCCCGAGCGAACATACCTGCCTCCCGTCCTGCAGGGAGACAGGCGCCTGGCAGGCATCTGGGTGCCGCTTTACGCCATTCGTTCCGATCGCAACTGGGGCATAGGCGATTTTGCCGACCTCAAAAGGTTTGCCCTCTGGGCCTCACGGGAGTTAAAGGTTGCTTTTATCGGGATCAATCCACTTCACAGTCTTTTCAACCGCAGCCCCTACAATATCAGCCCTTACCTGCCGGCAAGCCGCCTGTACAGAAATTTCATCTACTTGGATATTTTTGGCCTGGCCGATTTTAAAACGTCTAAAAAAGCAGAAAAGTTTCTGTCCGAGCGTGAAAACCGGCAGCTCGTTCTCAAATTGCGCGCCTTGAAAGAAGTTGATTACGAGAAGGTCGCCGCGCTCAAGGGAAAAGTGTTAAGACTTATTTTTGAAGATTTCATAGAAGAAAACTGGTCGGAATCCGGTCCAGTGACAGAACGGGCAGCGGAGCTGGAAGGCTATATTAAAAGGGAAGGAAGATTCTTGGATGACTATGCGACCTTCATGACTCTGGAAAGGGAGTGGCATCTAAGAGACCATAGAATATGGACATGGAAAGATTGGCCGCAGCAATACCATGATCCTGAATCTGAAGCCGTTGAAGCGTTTAAGAAAAAGCACTGGAAGGATGTCCTTTTCCACAAATATCTGCAGTGGCAAATCGATGAGCAGCTCAGGGAGTTGAACCTTTATCTGGAACATATTGGTATTCCCCTTGGTCTCTACCACGACCTCGCCATGGCTGACGATCTTTACGGGGCGGACTACTGGGCAAACCAGGACCTTTTTGTTTCAGGCATCGATGTTGGGGCGCCTCCGGATGATTTTTCGCCGAAGGGGCAGAACTGGGGATTTCCGCCTCACGATTTGGAGAAGGTGCGCGAAGACGGTTATCGCTTTTTCATCCACGAACTGAAAAGAAACTGCTGCTTTGGAGGATGTCTGCGAATTGATCATATCATGAGGCTTTTTCATCAGTTCTGGATACCACACGGGATGGATCCAAAAGATGGAGCGTATGTGGCAACCCCACATGAGGAACTGATGGGAATCCTGGCGCTTGAAAGTGTGAGAAACAAGGTATTGATTGTCGGCGAAGACCTGGGAACCGTTCAACCATTTATTCGTAAATCTTTAGAGGGAAATGGCGTTTTTTCTTACCGCCTTATCTATTTTGAAAAAGATTCTGAAAACGAATTTCTCCCCCCTTCCGTATACCCGTCCTTTGCCCTTGCCTCCATCACGACACATGATCTGCCTACGCTGTGCGGTTTCTGGCAGGGTCTTGATATTGAGGAGCGCCGGCGGCTGCGGCTCTTTCCGGATGAGGAAAGCTTTCTGCGCGCAGTCAGAGACCGGGAACAAGACAAAAGAAAACTCCTGAAGGCATTGATCGAAAATCGGCTTATGCCGCCTCATTCATCTTCCAATGTCAGAGATTACCCTGAACTCACGGAAGAACTACAGGATGCATTTATCGGTTTTCTCGCTATGTGCCGTTCTAAACTGATCATGCTGAACCAGGAAGACCTGTTCAGAGACCCCCGTCAGCAGAATATGCCGGGCACCACTTGGGAACGCAAAAATTGGGTTGCCCGGATGCGTTTCAACATTGAAGACCTCTTTGAAAGCTCGGAGGTTGCTCAATTTGCCCGCATCTACCGGCACTGGATATTGAAGACAAACCGGGCACCAGAGGCGGACTAACAACCGCAGCGTAATATCTTTTCCTGCTGTCTCTTGCCTTTAGCAAGCTTGCCACGCTGCCCGTCTTTGTGGCTGGGCATAGTGCGTTATGGATTGGAAGGTAGGATCACCTCGATAATATCCCTTTTCTCGGCTTGGAAATCGCCCGTATAAATCAGCAGCCCTCTCCCGAAGCACTGAGCCAGGCGACAGAGGATTCCCTTATATTCTCGGCGGTTGGCAAAAAACTTTACTTCTGTTCCATTATGTGCTTTGAGCCATTTAGAAAGTCTTTTCCTGTCCGCACTATTTGCATGATGAAGCAGTATATAACGAATCCCGTTTAGTTTACTGGATGTACTGCTCAGGGCCTCAGACGCCTCCATAACCTCACACGGAAGTGTTGTCTGTGCCCGGCAAAACCCAGGAAATGTGACCAGTATTAATGGAAAACACAAAAATATCCATTTCTTCATTTCCATACCTCCTTGTCTGAGAATAAATGTACCGCCTTAGCTTTTCAAAAAAGCAGACAGAATAAGGATACAGCCAATCCGTGCCTGTCTTCGATTTCAAACTGTAACTGCAAATCAATCCTGCTGGTCTTTAAAACAGGAACCAGCCTTTTGTCAAGACTGTACTCTTCTGTGCACCTTCTCTTAGTGCAGACTCATGTCGACACCCGGTCGCAATCGGCATACAGCCTATCCGCTATCCATAGGTTTCATCAAATACTGTAATGTTGTGTGCTTGAAGCCAAAACGTGTAAAACTTACCCAAAACTGCCTTGAGCGGAAATGGGTAAGGTCAGTCAAAAAGGCGCGCACCTCTTCCTCACCCATCACACACGGATTTCTTCAATTATGGTAGGCAAGGTATCTGGCGATCCATCCCAAATAGCACCGCTCGGTTCTAAGCGCATAGTGC
>Ga0164310_10002073_pt1 | contig 11477 bp, 11 predicted proteins | sample GuaBasSedimGuay1_FD_121795 | JGI IMG/M metagenome (GOLD analysis project Ga0164310, IMG submission 121795) | Subseafloor sediment microbial communities from Guaymas Basin, Gulf of California, Mexico - Guay1, Core 4569-9, 0-3 cm | ecosystem: Environmental > Aquatic > Marine > Hydrothermal vents... | reverse complement strand
GTATATTTGCATGGGCGCCTTCGTTACGGGAATGGTTGAAAGACCCTGATTATGTGTTCTGGTTAGGTGCTGGAGGTTTAAGAATTGCTACGTGAAAAGGGGGCTTTTCATGCAAGTGTAAGAAGGGATTTATTTATCAAGGAGTAAATAAAAATATTGGAGGTGAGAAGTAAAAATGGGTGTTACATAAAAGAAATTTTTCCCTGCTATGGTTCCTGCTTTATGAAAAGGCTGAGGTTTATAAACGAACCAAGAAATATGAGCCTGTAACTATCCAAACACAATATGAAAGTAATCATGTCATCAAGGATGGTGTTTCCATTCCATGGCTATGGGGGAATGGAAAGATATATATATTTCCTGGGTAAGCATTTAATTGAACAAGGAGTTGAAGTTGAGGTTATCACATCGCCAGAGCATAAAGGGAGAACAAATCATGTAGAGGCATATAATGGAATGATATACAACTTCATCACACCTATGGTGCGCGGGGCTCGTTTTTTTGGATTCTATCGCTCTTATCACTTATTTAACATCAATTCAGCCCGCTATTTAAGAAAGAAGAAATTTGACATCCTACATTGCTATGAGATAACCTCGTTCCCTTATCTCTTATTTAAAAACAGAGCAACAGTGATATTTCAACCTTTTCATCGAGGAACCGAACCATGGAAAGCCAAAAAGATGAAGGAGAAAATCTTCAACTTCCCTATGGATTATCCACTAAGATATTGCATGACCCATGCAGATGCAATTGCGTCAGAGGGAGAAATACAAACTAAAAAATTAGTAGAGTTTTTTGGGATTGATAGAGAAAAAATATTTGAGCTCCATGACGGTGTTGATTTGTCCTTGATAAATAGTTATATTTCGGAAGGTAAAGTATCGAGGGAAGATATAGGGCTAAAGGATGATGACTTCGTTATCATTAACGTCAATAGGATAGAGAAAGAGAAGGGAGTGAGTTATTTGATAGAGGCACTACCTTTAATCAGGAAAGAAATAGAAAATGTTAGATTGATTATGATAGGAAAAGGTTCAGATGAACCAAGAATTTATTCTTTAATCCATAAATACGGGCTGCAAGATGTTGTTAAACATTTCAGAGATATAGAGGATTCTTTGCTCTTTAATTATTATAATTTGGCGGATATTTTTGTTACTCCCACTATTTATGAAGGTTTACCCCTTGTTGTATTAGAAGCAATGGCATGCGGACTCCCTATTATAGCCACTAGCACGGCAGAGAATCCACAGGTCGTGAAAGATGGAAAAAATGGGTATTTAGTTCCGGTAGCGGATAGTAAAGCTATTGCCGATGCTGTATTTAAAATATATGATAAGGGTGAGATCGAAAAGATGGGTGAATACTCTAAATGTATTATAAAAGATTACGATTGGGAAATTGTGGCTAAAAAGGCTATAAGAGAATACGAAAGGTTGATTAACATGGTGCGATAAAAATGTGTTTGTTTTCAATCACAAATGATTTTCTCAACTTTTTAGCATGCCCCACCTGTTTTATTGTAAAAGAAGATAGATGCAGTCTGAATGAATGTAACTATGAGTGCATCCATGCATGCGAGTTGGATGCTATAAAAAAAGCCGGAGATGGGAGAGTAGAAATAGATTACGAAAAGTGCGATAGCTGTTCAAAATGTGCAATTGTGTGCCCCAATAACGCAATAGACAAAGCGAGTCTAAAATTGATTAAGAACGACGAAGAGTTTTATCTCGGCTGTGATAATTGTAAAACTTTGTATCCATTAAAGGATGCTGTGTATATAACAGAGAATTGCAATCCGAGAGAATGTGATAGAGCATGTATGGAGGGATGTGAGCAAAATGCCTTCTTTCTTACTTTTCGAAAGAGACTGAAAATCAATGATAAATGCATCTTTTGTGGAAAGTGCTCATACAAATGCTCCAATAATGCTTTAATAAGCGTAAAAACACCTATTTTGTTCCCACGTCGTGCGAATAAATTTGCTATCGTTGAACATTCTTTTAACCAGTATGAGCTCATTACAGATATTAATATGGACGTGTTCAATCACAGTATACTGCTCAGAAAATTTTACGATGCGGATATGCTCCCTTCTACTGCCTTTACAAATGAATATATCCTATCAGAATTGGTAAACATGTATAAAGGTGGCATTATCGTTGATAATGGGTGTGGAGCAAATGATTTCAGAACTTTTGTAAAAGAAAGGTCGGGAATAGATATTATTGGAATTGATATAGAATTGAATCGCAATGCCTTTTTTCCAATCCAATTTCTAATGAATGGGGAGTATCTCCCACTTAAAAACAATTGTGTTTCTATTTTTATATCAAATTTTGTTTTAGAACACACAACAAATCCTCTACATTATTTGAATGAGATATACAGAACGCTTAAGAACGATGGAAAAGTTATAATCTCTGTTCCAACTTCTTATTTTCATATAGCTTATTTTTTAAGATTTGATAGTTACAAAAAGTATGGCTTACACGTTGTGCGAGAGCCAAAGGAATTCATAAAAAATCCAATAAAGGACTTTTTAACCGAGAATGCGCATGAAAAGGAATGGAACGTTGAAAATAGTAAAGCAGAAGTGACATTTATAGACGAAATTAGAAGATGGAGGTTGGATAACTGGGAGAAGATGTTTACGGAGACGAATTTTAAGATTATAAAAAGGAAAATCACTGGTAATATCCTCTCTCTGAACAGGAGTAAATATATAAAAATGCTTGGTAATCCAAAGAAAGTGGGTGTTCATTGCACGTATATACTGGAGAAAAATGGAAACCTTTAATATCTTGATGTTTATTGAATATCCACCGTTTGACAAACGTGCAGGAGGAGGACAGGTTGTATCATGGAATACAATGAAAGGACTGGCGGAAAGGGGACATAATATTGATGTTATAATCGGAAGAAGCTCGGAGGAATTGCCTGAAATACCAGGGGTGAACTTTCATATAATTCCTCCTTTTATAGGAAGGAGACCACTTGATATAAAGTTTGCAACATTATGGTGGAAGAAATCGCTGGAATTTAAAGATGTTGACATTATACATGGATTTCGCCCTGAAATGGTTATAGCCAATTTTTACTGGAAAGAAATAAAAAATAAAACAGTGATACATGAAATTCATTTTCCACAGTTATATCCCTATTCTTTGAGGGATCTGGTTAGAGAAAAATATTTATTTAGCCATAAAGCGATTCGATGGTCAATGTATCTCCATTTTGATAAGTATGCATCAATGTTCAGCACAAAGACAATAACACCGAGCGAGTATAGTAAAGATAAAATGGTAGATATCTATAAAATTTCAACAGATAAAATTATCGTCATACCTAACGGGGTTGATAAATCTGTTCTTAAGATATCAAAAAACAGATCTCTCACACATGATTCAATTAACTTATTGTTTATTGGTCGGCTTGATCCCCAGAAGGGAGTTGATATACTACTTTATAGCTTTCAAGAAATTTCTAATAAATATCCTAGCATGTATAGACATATTAAGTTAACGATAATCGGCGATGGTCCGCTTAGAAATCAATATGAAAAATTAGCCAGACGGTTGGATGTAATAAGGAACGTGAAATTTCTTGGACGAATATCACAAGAAGAAAAACAGAAATATTTAGCAGAAAGTGATTTATTGATAGTGCCTTCCAGGTCTGAGAGTTTTCCCCTGGTCGTTTTAGAAGGAATGGGTGCTGGATTACCGGTCATAGGAACCTCAGTAGGAGGGATTTCAGAACAAATAACAGATGGAGAAACAGGTGTATTAATTCAGCCCGAAGATACAAAAGCGTTAGCGAATGCCATAATAAAGCTTTTAAATGCTCCAGAAGATATGAAAAGGATGGGAATTGCTGGAAGGAAAAGGGTTGAAGAGAATTTTACATGGGAAAAGAGGGTAGAAAAGATTGAAAAGGTATACAAAAATGAGAATCTTATACGTGCATGATAATTGTTATCACGTGGGAGGAGCAGAGACATATTTATTCTCTTTAATGGAATTGGTAAAGGAAAGCGGTCATGAAACTTACTTCTTCTCAACAGATAAAGTAAAAGAGGAAAAAAACAACAGTGCCTATATTTACCGGGAACCGAATAAAAACAGAATATCATCACATATCTCGCATTATTATTTCGATTTTGGAGTATATAACGCTCTTAGAAAATGGCTAAAAAAAGTTAAGCCTGATGTCATGCACTTAAATCTCAACTGGAAGTATCCTGTGTCCATCATATTAGCGGCGAGAAGCGAAAAAATACCTGTTGTGCAAACAATCCACGATATTCGTGTCGTGTGTATATCTGGATTATGTGTTAAGCCGGATGGCGAGGTATGCGAAGGGGGTTTTGGCACAAAATGTTTAAAAAACGGCTGTATATCCTTTAAAAGGTATCTATATAATGTGTTACCAGATAAAATCAAACGGTATCTTATGAAGGATACGCTATTTATCGCACCAAGCAGAGCATTTGAAATGAAATTAAAAGAGAATGGAATGAAAAATGTGGTTTATCTACCTCATTTCATAGATTCTTCAAAATATGAATTCAATGTAGAAAACATGGAGAGGAATAATATACTTTTTGTTGGATGGTTAGGAAGACACAAGGGTGTTCAATACTTAATTCAAGCGTTTCCGAGCATATTAAAACAGATTCCCACTGCTAAATTACATATCATTGGTGAAGGCGAAGAAAGAGAGAATTTAGAGAAACTCGTTAAGAAACTAAAAATTGAAAAAGAGGTGGTATTCAATGGAAAGGTTCCACGGAGCAAAATGTTTGAATATTACCAGAAAGCGAACGTTGTCATACTACCCTCTATATGTATGGAGAACAGTCCTTATGTGATTCACGAAGCTATGGCTTCGGGTAGACCTGTCATAGGAAGTAATATTGGGGGAATTCCAGAATTGGTCGAGGATTGGAAAACTGGTTTTTTAGTTGAGCCAAGGAATCCAAATCAAATCGCAGAAAAAGTTATCCAAATACTATCAGATGAGAAACTTTTAAGAGAAATGGCTGTAAATGCGAGAAAAAGAGTGGAAGAAAAATTAAAAGTAGAATATCATATAAATAATATTTTGAGCATATATAAATCATTATCATAAGCAAAAATGGATGTATCTGTGATAATCCCCTGTGTAAAGAACCATATCAAATATTTAGATGATTTATTCGGTGCTTTATCGAAACAGACATTCGTTGGAGAGTGGGAAGTGATTTTAGTTGTTGAGGGTGATTATAACGGAGAACTTATAAAAAAAATTAAGCAGTATCCCTTAAATACGAGAATTTATTTCTCAAAAGCCAGAAATCCGGGGGTAAATCGAAATATTGCGCTGAAAAAAGCTAAAGGTAATATTATAGCATTCATTGACAGTGATTGTATTCCGTATGAAAACTGGTTACAGAATTTGATTAAGCCAATCAATGATTGTGATGGTACTCAAGGAATTGATTACTCATACGATAACACCCATCTCGGTAAATTCCTGGAAAAACAGCAATTGAATTTTTTAAATAACTCGGTTGAAAAAGGTCGCTGCAAGTTCATAGACACCAGAAATTTTGCCATAATGACTGAAGCGTTAAAAAAAGTTGGATACTTTGATGAAAACTTAGTATCATCCGAAGATAAAGACTTAGGTTACAGGTTATTCAAATCGAACTTTAATATTATACTAAATAAAGATGCAATTGTTCTTCACAGATGGCAGAAGGGGAGTTTAGTGGGTTTTTTCAAATGGGGGATGTGGTATGGAAGAGGTGATTACAACTTCAGTCAGAAGTGGCATAATCCATCCATAATCTCAAACCTCAAAAGCATCTTAAAAGATGTGGAATCGGCTCTCTTCTGGTCAATAAAAGCTCTTCGGTCTTCTGATAGTGAAAGAGAAGTCAACTTTCTCTTCTCTTCCAGACAATTAGGTGTGGCTTGTGGTAAATTAAGGGCGATGCTGTTCAAAACTTGAAACAGAGTGAAAAATAATGGAGCTACCAAACGTTTCAGTCATTGTGCCGGTGCATAATGCTGAAAAAATTGTCGGCACATGTATAGAGTCCATATTGAGTTTAGATTATCCCAAGGAAAAGATGGAAGTTATAATCGTTGATAACAACTCTACAGATTCCACTAAGAGAATAATAGAGAAATACCCCGTTAAGTATTTATTTGAGGAAAAAGTTGGACAATTCCATGCGAGAAACTTAGCATGTGAACATGCAAAGGGTGAGATTTTGGCATTCACAGATGGAGACTGCATAGTAGACAAAAATTGGCTGAAAAACCTCGTGAGAAATTTTACAGATGATCAGATCGCGGGAGTTGGTGGGAAGATTATAGCTTATAAACCGAAATCTGTAGTGGAGAAATATTCTGCAAGATATGTATTAATTCAAGAATGGAATATCAAAGAAAGGTACCCTTATATAGTTACTGCGAATGCTGCTTATAGAAAAAAAGTATTGGAGGAGCTTGGTTTCTTTGACGGCTCTTTGTATTCTGGTGGAGATGTGGATATGGGATGGCGAGTAACCAAAGCCGGGTATAATTATTATACGCACCAGATGCGATTGTTTATCACAAGCATAGAACATCATTGTATCAGCTTTATAAGCAATTTTTTAGGTATGGGAGATGGTATGTCAGATATTTCAAAACATGCTTGGGAAGAATCATGTGATTGATTGGAGACCTTACATGATTATATTAAGTGCAATTCTACTACGCTTGCCATGGAGGTTGGTTACTGTCTTCTGGCAAAAGGAAGATAAAGCTTTATATGTAGGAATACCTATCTGTCAATTTGTCCAGTGGTTTAGTTACAAATTGGGAAGAATAAGAGGCAGTATCGAAAATAGAATAATCTGTATATAGGGGAAAATCAAATGCATGTATGTTTAGTATCATTAGATTTTTTGCCCGTTTGATGAAAAAAAGGGTTTTTGTGACAACAAGTTGGGATGATGGATACATCTTAGATAAAAGAGTTGTAAAATTGCTGGATAAATTTAAATTAAAAGGGACATTTTATATCCCAAAAACAAATATCATAAACCTATTAGAAGATGGAAGTAAATCCCTGCTAAGAGAAATAGGGCTAAATACTGGCTCTCTTACAGAGAAAGATATAATAAAGATAGGGGAAAACCATGAAATTGGAGCCCATACACTTACCCATCCAAAATTATCAACTTTGTCTGCGGAAGATGCCAAAAAAGAGATTGTGGACTCGAAGAAGTATTTAGAAGACATCTTAGGATACAAAATTAAGATGTTTTGTTACCCTTATGGTGATTACAATGTCAATGTGAAGGAAATTGTCAGAAATACAGGTTTTTTAGGTGCCAGAACAGTGGAAATGGGAACAACTGATTTTCCCGAAGACCCTTTTGAATTTGGAACAACTATACAGGTATATCCTCGTCCAATGACGATAAAATTACATAAAACCTATGCACTACCACAAAAATTCATATTTAGCTGGGAATCGCAAGTAAAGAGGTTCTTTAGGAGAGTGCTCAAAAGAGGCGGTATATTTCATATATGGGGACATTCATGGGAGATTGAGATATTTGATATGTGGGACCGACTTGAAAATATTTTTGAGTACATTTCCAACAGGAAAAATGTCATATATCTGAGTAATGGAGAATGTTTAGAAAACTTAAAGATAAAGAATTTTTTCATGCACCGGCATGCTTAAATGATAAAAGAAAATAGAAGAATAAAGGAAGGTAAAATATGAAAAAAGCATTAATAACAGGAATAACGGGGCAAGATGGCGCTTATCTGGCAAAGTTATTGCTGGACAAAGGTTATGAAGTATACGGAACATACCGCAGACTCTCAACTCCGAACTTCTGGCGACTACAATATCTAAACATCTTTGACAGGGTCAATTTAATACCTGCGGATTTGGTGGATGCCGCTTCCATAATAGAAGCAATTGAGATTTCCGAGCCATCAGAAATATATCATTTAGCGGCGCAGAGTTTTGTCGGCGCTTCTTTTGAACAACCCATAGGCACTGCTGATATAACAGGTTTAGGCGTAACAAGAACTCTTGAAGCTGTAAGACAACTTGATTTAGATATAAAATTCTACCAGGCTTCGACAAGCGAATTATATGGTAAGGTTAAAGAAACACCCCAAACAGAAGAAACACCTTTTCGTCCGCAAAGTCCTTATTCCGCTGCTAAGTTGTATGGTTATTGGGTAACAAGGATATACAGAGAAGCATACGGGATATTTGCATGCAACGGTATTTTATTCAATCACGAGTCACCCATAAGAGGGTTGGAGTTCGTAACGAGGAAAATTTCTAACAGTGTGGCGAAAATTGCTTTGGGTATAGAGAAGGAATTAAGTTTGGGCAATTTAGAGGCGAAACGAGACTGGGGCTATGCTCCTGAATATGTCGAATCAATGTGGTTAATGCTACAGCAAAAAGAGCCGGATGATTATGTGATTGCCACAAATGAAGCGCATTCGGTGAAAGAATTTGTAGAAAAGGCTTTTGATGCCGTTGGTTTGGACTGGCAAGAACATGTTAAAATAGATAAAAGATTCTTCAGACCATTAGATGTAGAAATGTTAAAAGGGGATTATTCAAAGGCGAGACGAAAGTTGGGCTGGCAACCGGAAGTAAAATTCGAGAAGTTGGTGGAGATAATGGTCAAAGAGGATTTGGAGAGATGGCAGAGATGGCAGAGTGGCGAACGTTTCCCATGGGATGCACCTAACTATCCCACCGAAGCCAATATTTTAACGAGGGCTTTGAAAGTGTAAGAATAAATGATACCCGTTGCAGAACCATCTTTAGGAAAAGAAGAATTAAAAAATGTAATAAAAGCGATCAAAAGCGGATGGATCAGTTCAAAAGGGGAATTTATAGAAGAATTCGAGACGAAATTTGCGGAATATTGTGGCGTTAAATATGGCGTTGCAACCTCCAATGGCACTGTCGCTTTACACCTCGCTTTAAAAGCATTAAGTATAGGAAAAGGTGACGAGGTAATATTACCAACTTTAACTTTTATTGCAACCGCGAATGCCGTTTCATATTGTGGAGCAAAACATGTTTTTGTTGACTCACATCCCTATTACTGGTGCATAGACCCGGCAAAGATAGAGGAAAAAATAACCGAAAACACGAAGGCGATAATCACCGTGCATTTATACGGTCATCCCTGTGATATGGATTGGATTATGGACATTGCGGAGGACAGAGGTTTATACCTTGTGGAAGATGCCGCGGAAGCACATGGTGCGGAATATAAAGGAAAGAAAGTTGGCTCGTTTGGCGACATCTCGTGCTTTAGTTTTTATGGTAACAAAATAATCACGACCGGAGAAGGCGGGATGTGCCTCACGAATGATGGGGAATTGTACAAAAAAATGATAACCTTGAGGGACCATGGTATGTCAAAAGAGAGGAAATACTGGCATGATGTTATTGGATTCAATTACAGAATGACGAATATACAGGCTGCAATAGGTTCAGCGCAGGTGGAAAAATTGGACGTATTTGTAAAGAAGAAAAGAGAAATTGCTGAAATATATAACTCGTTTTTGAGAGATATTAAGGGAATTACGTTGCCGCGAGAAGCAAAGTGGGCAAAAAATGTTTACTGGATGTATTCTATATTGGTAGAGGATAACTTTGCATTAACGAGGGACGAATTGATGGTAAAATTAAGGGAAAATGATGCAGATAGCCGACCTTTCTTTTATCCTGTTCATGTGCAACCGCCGTATAAGCGTAGTGAAAAGATGCCGGTAGCCGAATTCCTGGCTGATAGAGGTATTAATTTGCCCTCTGCTGTAACTTTGAAGAGGGAAAATATTGAAAAAATAATCAGGATTATTGATAGCTTATAGTAAGTAAACAAGGGATGGGATATACAGTGCATTAATGAGTACTGGCATGAAAAAAGAGAGAGAAAATACTGGCGTCATAGTAATTGGCGATCATGTGCAATCGTTGGGGATTATAAGAAGCTTAGGTAGAAGAGGTATTCCAGTTTATCTTTTGCATGATGAGAACCTGTGTATTGGAAGATTTTCTCGCTATACCAAGCGATTTATAAGAACACCAAGTCCGAGCAATGAGTTGGAATTTATGAATTTCATGATTGAATTTGCAAAAAAGGAGCAAGTGAAGGGGTGGATACTGATGCCAACAAATGATGCAGCGGTATATATATTGGCAAAGAACAAGGAAATTTTGGAAGAATATTATAGGGTTTCAACACTTTATTGGGATACCGTTAAACTTGCATACAATAAAAAATTAACATATCAAATTGCAGAAAAAAATGACATCCCGATACCAAAGACGATTTATCCGGAAAATTTGAACGAAATATATGAAATTTCATCTGATATTGATTTTCCCGTAATCATAAAACCTACAATAGTAGATCATTTTTATAAAAAAACAAAAACCAAGGTATTTAAAGCAAATACAAAGGAGGAGCTTATCCAAGCGTATGTTAAAGCATCTTCTGTTATCAATCCCTCGGAAATCATGGTGCAAGAGGTAATCCATGGGAGTCCTGATAATTTGTTTTCTTTTTGTTCCTTTTTTAAAGACGGGAAGGTTATAGGGATGTGCATAGGTAGACGGAGAAGACAAAGACCAATGGATTTTGGCAATGCAAGCACTTTTGTAGAGAGTATATATGTGCCAGAATTGATAAATTTGGGAACAAAACTTCTAAAAGCTATGAACTATTATGGACTTTCAGAGATTGAATTCAAGAAAGACCCAAGGAATAATAAATTCAAACTTTTGGAGATAAATGCAAGAACATGGCTGTGGCACAGCTTGGCGATACGATGCGGTGTGGATTTTCCTTATTTGCTCTATAAAGATATGATTGGAGAAAAAGTGATTGCAAAAACATCTTTCAAAGAAAATATCAAGTTTGTTCACTTTTATACCGATTTCGGAGTTGCCGTCAAGGAAGTGTTAAAAAGGAACATGAAGTTAAAGGATTATCTAGCGTCTTTGAGAGGAGAAAAAGAATTTGCAGTCTTTTCTTGCGATGATCCAATGCCATTTATCGCTGAAACTTTACTCTTACCTTATTTGTGGTGGATAAGATAACAAGACAAGAAATGAAAGTAATAATTGAAATTGGACATCCTGCGCATGTGCATCATTTTAAAAACACAATTTGGAACTTGGAAAAAAATGGATGTGAAGTTAAAATTGTGTCGAAGGATAAGGATATAGCACTATATCTGTTGAATATCTATGGATTTAAATATGAAAAATTAGGGAGAAATTATAGTAATCTAGTGGGCAAAGCATATGGCTTAATTAAAACAGATTATATATTATTTAAAATAGCAAAAAAGTTTAATTCTGACATTTTTGTAAGCAGAGGTTCGCCATATATAGCACATGTTAGCAAATTACTAAACAAACCACATATAGC
>Ga0164310_10002072_pt1 | contig 11478 bp, 7 predicted proteins | sample GuaBasSedimGuay1_FD_121795 | JGI IMG/M metagenome (GOLD analysis project Ga0164310, IMG submission 121795) | Subseafloor sediment microbial communities from Guaymas Basin, Gulf of California, Mexico - Guay1, Core 4569-9, 0-3 cm | ecosystem: Environmental > Aquatic > Marine > Hydrothermal vents >... | reverse complement strand
TATTCGTACTTATCTATAACAAAACTCACGTAACCTGTTGTGGAAGCGATGTGAGTGTGTACCCTTAAGGTATCGCCACCTACCCAGTTGCTCCAGTAATCAGACTCTGGACTACTGATCGTCTCCACGGTATTGTTGTTTCCATCATATATGCTAACATGGGAATATGCTCCAGGGTTCACAGCGATGAAATGAACTCTTATTTTACTGGCATTTGGCTGAACTATGGTATCGTTTGACGAATTTCCATATCCATCAAAAAATCTGATTATAGGTACACTTGAGATATTCAGTTGGCTACAGAACTCAAATTTGCAGCCATCAGTGCCAAGATTTCCTATGTTTGCAACCGTAGCCGTTATATTGTTTGGATATTCAAAGACTGGCTCGGTATCATCTGGATATTCTGGATCAAGTGGGCAGCCTTTGATGCTTATACCTGTCACGGTCAAATCAGGCACGCCTGCAGTGACTGTGATGTTTTTGTTGTTGTTTCCCTCATCCGACTCATCGATCTCACCATCAGAATCTGCTGTTACGGTCAGTGTATAGTTTCCAGCCTCTTCAGGCGTCCAGTTGAAGGTAACATTCTCGGTGCACTCGACATCAAGTGACTTGATATATGCTCTGTCGATAACAGTGCCATTCACAGCAAGGCTCGCATTGAACCCTTCAGCAGAAGCAGTGCCATTGTTCACGATGGTGGCATTGATCGTGTTATTTCTGCCATCGAATATGCATCGTGACAGGAATATCTCTGTTATTTGAAGATCAGCCCGCCCGCGGTTGATATCCACCACGAGAGCACCCACGTGACTCTCATTCAGAGTGATCGTGTGATTCACACTTCCAACCAGTGTTCCATCCTTCTCTGCATTGATGAACAATATATCGCCAGTGTGTATCTTCGAGTGATCGGCTATGATCTGGTAGAAGTTTTCTCCGCTGTGGTTTTCAGCAATAAATTCTTGGCTGGTATTGAGGTTGGTCACAACCACACAAGGTGCATCGGTAGGTATATGATCTTCGTAGAAAACCTCTCCATAGATTACAAACAGTGCTGGCGGTCTCGAAGTTGGTGGGTTCACATGCCACATCCAGATCTGCATTGCAGTTCCGTTTTCGCTCTCTGCGATGGTTGTGACGTTCCAGACTCCGATAGTTGCATTTGTGTGCGTGTAGGATGACTTGCTTACATGACCCTCGTTGAATACCTCTATTCCGTCGATCAGCCATGTGACATTCACCATCTGATCGATTGTGATTCTGAAGGTTCTTGCTCCATTTTCGATGTCATAGACCGGGGAATTTGGAGTGTACTCGGTGATCACTGGTGATGTTGATACAAGTGTGAGATTGAGATCAAATATTCCGCCGTGATCAAGATTGGTCTGATCCACTGTGTGGTTTGTGGTGCTGTATGTCGTGCCATCGGTAGCGTTGAACTGGAGCACACTCTCAGCACTTATCTTTGCAGGATCAAGGATGAGTTCATAATAATTGTAACCGCTTTTGGTCTCAGCCTGCCAGTTCGCGCTCGTGTTCAGATTGGTTACGTTGACGATGATATCCTTGGAGTGTTCATCACAGACGTATCCGAAGATAAAAAATGGTGTGGACAAGTTGCTGGTATTGGTGGCCTGGGTTGATGAAACTGAACTGGTTGCGATGATTCCGAGGAAGAGAAGTCCGAGACATAGACGCAGCATCCTCATATTTTTTCACCAGGTGGTTGAGTGGGTTGGTTTCATCTGAACCTGCTTATCAGATACACCAGCGCAAGTGTGCTTGCTGCAAGCATAATCTCGTATAGCACCATAACTGGCAGTCTCCGGGTCGGAGTTTTCTCTGCTTCGGATCTGCTTGTAGCATTATTTCGATCATAGAGGGTTAGGTTGGCACCAGCCGCATCGATTACCTCGATTACAGGCATTTGTGATGTTGTAACACGGCTGTAGCCATGACCTGTCACTGCTACCACGGGTGGTTCGAGTGTAATTTTCCCTGATGTGTTGAGTGTGATCGTGTAACTGATTGTGCTTGTCTGTCCTTCTGAGAGTGTTTCATGCATGGTGGTGTTGCCGCTGGTGACCCGGGCACCTGCTGGCACTCGATCTCTAAGTTCAACGACTGCATCCTTGTTTCCAGTATTGGTGGCGGCCACTATGACTGTCAGATTTTCATCTGGTGTAACTATTGCTGGCTGTGCTGTTTTGTTCACCTCAATGTATGCACCATCAACAGCAAGGGTGCAGTTCTTCGAGGTGATGTTAATGGTTTTTCCATTCGCTGAGAACGTGGCAGTTGCTGGTGGAACCGCGAAGATACCTGGTCGTGTTGGTTTCATGAAATACGAGTAATGCACCACTTCTCCAGATGCAATCATGTATCTCCAGTTGAGGTTCTCGCTATCACACAACCTGAATTCCTCTGGAATGGTGTCGTTCACCTCGATTGAGAGCGCATCTTTTCCAAGGTTCTCCACGTCGATTCTGACCCGTGCTCTCTCTTCCATCGTGATGTTCTCCACACTCTTTCTGATCTTCAGATCAAATCTTGGCAATACGAGGATCTCGGCTGAGGTGGACTCGCTGTATATCACATCTTTCTCATCAAAGCCTGTTGCGTTCAGGAAGATTACAAACGACTCGCCTTCTGAAGTGATTATCCATGATGGAACCTGCAAACTTGCATGAAATTCCTCTTCGCAATCGAAATTGAGGCTGCTCCAGTGTCGGGTGAGATCGCCGTGTGCCCACCTCAACTTGCCTGGATCGATTGCAACACTCAGATTCTTGATAACAGCATCTCCACCATTCTCAACCTCAGCTGTGAGATAGATCAGAGAGTCCTGCGCAGTGTACGTCTCGCAATTGGTACTCAGATCGAGTGAGATATCTGGCATCTTTCGCAGGTAGAAGTTGATGTGGATACAGGGATTGGGCCAGTTGATAGGGCTCTTGGATCGTGGGTCTTCCTCGGTATCGGCATATATCTCGATCTTGACCTCATCATTCCAGATCAGTTCATCGCAGACTGCTATCGTTTCATCTGACATATTGCAAGTGGCATTGAGGATTGATTCGTTCAACACATGGTCTCCTCTTCGGAGCTGCACGAAGACGAAGTCGCCTTCAAACGGGATAGATTCGTAGTCGAGAAACGCAACAGTATAGCCCTTTGCATCATAGGTATCGCCCTTGTAGAGTGTTGCGTCCCCTACATCATCCCAGTACTCTGGATCGCTCGGATCGAGGGTTGCAGATACAACATGTATCGATGCCGTGCACAGCATCACTGCCACCATTATCGTTATTGTCATCTTGCATGGGATCATTTTTCTTCCACGTATACCGTAGCACCTTCAGGTGTCGTATACAGCGTGGCAAGTTTTCGTCCAGTGGTTGTCAATGTCTGCTCGGTCATATTCAATGTCTCAATCTCGGTTCCATTCTTGATAACCACTTCCATGTTCTCCTCTCCAGGGTTCTTCACGATGGTTACGTCCTCGGTTGTGAGGAGTTCGGTGAGATTGAAGTGCATCATTGTCACGATGAGCATCCCGACAGCAAACATCATTGCCACATCAAAGAGGTTTGCAACCCCGCTCAAAGGGTCTTCTTCATCCCCGAACGTTTCTCTTCTATCTCTCATAAATCTCACACATATCACCCCTATCTCTCAATTATGCGACCTGGAAGAGTTGCATTTATGATTCCAATGCTATTCAGTTGGGATCTCTCGATGCATCCGAGATCGATCCATTGATCATTCTTGGTCAAGACCTTCACCGCACGGTTATACCATCTGCGGGTCACCTCTATACATACAATATCCTGATAGGATATCTCACGATTGGCTGCATCGCTCGTTAAGATCTCGTCAGGGTGGAGATGCATGAGTTGATCTGACTTTTTTCCAGCATGAACCCGGGATACGCGTATAACGGCAATGAGTGCAGCACAGATAACTGAGTTAATAAGTACTAAGTAGCTGAAAGGAATGGCAATCTCGAAAACCCTGGCCCCAATCGCCAGAGCATCAACCGAGATTACGAGACTCATGAAAATAAGTGGGCTTGCGAAGAGTGAGCCAGCGGTCTTTGCAACGATCAATCTGGTCGGGGTAAAGAAGAGAGTGTAGTAGACCGATTCGCCCAATCTCATAGCAACGGTTCGTATGATACCGCCAATCTTCGGATTTCTTTCATCGCTCGATAATGGAATATTTGATGGAATATTCGGCGTCGCATAGGACGCTGGCTCTGATAAATCACTCAAGGAAGCGTCCATGCCACTCTCTGATGTAAAATCACCGAACATCACTTCGGATATGTACTGGATATCACTCATATCCTGTCGGTACCAGCGAGATCTCACCATCGAAACCATAAAACCGGTCACCCCTGCCATGAGTCCAACAACCGTTGTCCCGAATGCGATCACGAGATTATTGGCAAGCGCCTCAACATCGCCTCGAATAAGCCCCATAAGCGCAGGTCCCATGGGTATCAGGGTTCCCATCAACCCGAACATGGGTCCAGCTCTCGTCAGGAATCTGGTCTTTTCAAGGCGCCTCTGCATCGCTGTTTCATAATCTTGTATCAGTTTTTCCACCTTGACTGCTCGAAGTTCGCTACTGTTCCCCACACAGTTCTGAAGATCTTTTATAAAATTGTGTACGAAATAATTGGACCCATTCTCTGCCATCACACGCACCGCACCGATAGGGTCTCCCCCCCATAGGGATTTTCTTGCCATGAGTGCGCCGTGTTCCATCCGTTTCAGGTCTCTGTCTCGGAATCGAAACTCGAAGACAAAACCCCCCAGTTCTATGATGCTCCAGGTCACAAGCCCAAGAAGTATGACCATCACAGGGTAAAGCATGAACGTTGATATCTCGTAGATTGCTGACTGGAGTATTGTGAATACTTCGGTCACCGTCCTATCCTCCTTTGGTTCAATTCAGACCTTCGTTTCTTCCCAGTACTCATGTGTACGACGCCACACCTCTTCATTTAGGTATCATACCTCAGATAAAGTAATACTTATAAGACGATACTTAAGAGTTTCGGACTTGTGAAACCAAAAAATTTATTATCAATGGGGATACACCCTCTATTCCAGTATGATTAAAGGATGCAGAATTTGGGTAATAGGTATTATTCTATTTATATTTATAATAATACTTTTAATATTCCTACCAACTTATACCGATGAAACGGTTGAAACTGTGGATCTTTCTGAGTTGAGAGAGGCTGCACGGATCTATCTCCACTATCCCCGCACAGTCGAGGACTCTGCTGGAAAAAAGATCACGGTCTACACCCCAGTCAGACGAGTGATCGTCCTCAATACAGATTGTGCAGAGGCGGTCAGGATACTTGGAAGCGGTGAGAAGATCGTGGGGGTTGCCGAGGGCATAACAACCAAAAAAGGATACTACTTCCCCGAGTTAAGTGCCACGCCATCTGTTGGAAAATGGAACCAACCAGACATTGAAACGATCGCATCACTCGATCCAGACCTTGTGATCGCTTATGTAAGATGGCCAGGTTCCGAGCTTGATCTCGATCTTGAAGCGTTCGAAATCCCTGTTCTAAGACTCGATTTCACAAACCAGGAGAACCTTGAAGAGGAGGTTTGGAAACTTGGACATCTGCTCGATAAAGAGGGAGAGGAGAGAGCAGAGGCGTACATCGAATGGTATACTGGATACGAAGAAGCTGTGAAGAACTTTGTTGAGACCCATGACAGAAGACCCAAGGTCTTCCTTGAGCAATCAAAGGGCGTGGAAGATCTGAGTGAGATTGGGACATACGGCAACGGCTCTGCATCAGACACACTCTGCACCCTTGCAGGAGGAATCAACATCGCCCACAACCTCACAACAGCTTACCCACATGTCGAGGCAGAGTGGGTGCTCGATAAAGAGCCTGATATCGTGATAAAGCACAGATACGTGAGCTGGGGCTGGAAGAACTCCACCGAACCCCAGGAGATCAGAGATGAGCTCATGAACCGTCCTGGATGGAGAAGCATAATAGGCGAAGAAAACGTCCGTGTAACGAGCTGCGAGACACTCTATGGGCTTGACAGCGTTGTTGGACTCATCCAGTGGACAAAACTATTCCATCCAGATTTTAACATCGATTCTGAAGCTGTTTACCGTGAATACCTTGAAATGCAGGGCATTCGATACCCTGAAGGCATGGTATTCATCTACCCGGAGATATAATGACATCTGAGTCCAGTATTAAGTCCAGTATAATAAAAGAGTATACAGGCTTGACACGAAAAAAGTTGCATGTCATCATATTTCTCTCACTTCTTCTCATCTTCCTCGCAGTCCTTTCTGCATCGATCGGGTCTGCAGATGTGAGCCTGAAAGAGACCTATTTCGCGATACTTGAACGATTCTTTCCTGACCACTTTGACGTAAACCCATTTGCATACACTGTAATCTGGGAATTGCGGCTGGAGAGAGTTCTAATGGGAGTTCTTGCCGGATCCGGTCTTGCAATCGCCGGGGTTGTGATGCAGGCGATACTCAAAAACCCACTTGCATCCCCGTACACGTTGGGGATTGCATCGGCTGCATCATTCGGTGCATCGCTAGCGATAATACTCGGTGTGGGTATCGTCGGTGGAGCACACATCATAATCGCGAACGCATTCCTCTTCTCTATGGTTGCAGCACTCTTAATCTATGGATTCTCGCTCAGAAAAACATCCACTGAGACGATGATACTTGCAGGGATTGCGATCATGTACCTCTTCACCGCGATGGTAGCATCGCTCCAGTACGTTGGTGAGGCAGAAGAGGTCCAAGAGGTTGTCTACTGGATGTTCGGAAGCCTCGGCAGGGCAAACTGGAGCTCTCACTTTCCTTACGGGAATATAGGCATAATCTCAATTGCACTTGGAGTAACAATTCCCTATCTCTTCTTGAAGTCATGGGACTTCAACGCCCTTGGAACAGGGGATGAGACTGCAAAGAGCCTCGGTGTCAAGGTTGAGTGGATCAGGATATCATGCATGTTTCTCGCTGCCCTAATAACCGCATCAATCATCTGCTTTACAGGCACAATAGGCTTCATAGGACTCGTCTGCCCGCATATCACACGAATGGTTATAGGATCGGACCACAGGTTCCTACTCCCAGGTTCATGCCTCACAGGTGCAGTGCTCCTCCTCTCTGCAGACACGCTTGCACGAGTGGTCGTTGCACCTGTGATACTGCCTGTTGGGATTGTGACATCCTTCATGGGCGTTCCACTCTTCGTATATCTATTGATGAGACAGCGAGGTGGTTACTGGTGAAGCTCAAGGTTAAGGATCTCACGTTCAGCTACAGGTCAAACCCGATCCTAAATGGAGTAACACTCGAGATTGAGCCGTCAGAGCTATTTGCAATCGTAGGCCCGAACGGAACCGGAAAGACAACGCTCATCAAGTGCATCGATGCAATCCTTAAGCCAACCAGCGGATCAACCCTCCTGGACGGAGATGATGTGAGCGATCTTGACACGAAGGATCTTGCAAAGCGAATCGGGTATGTCCCGCAGAGTGCACCAAGAGGCTCACCTATAACAGTATTTGACGCGATACTGATGGGACGGCGTCCTCACATCCAATGGAGAGTTACAGAGGACGATCTTGATAAGGTTATGGAGATGGTTGAGCTTCTGAAGATAGAGGAACTATCGCTTCGTGCCTTTGATGAACTCAGCGGTGGAGAGCGGCAGAAAGTCCTGATTGCCCGCGCACTCTGCCAGGACCCTGAGGTGTTGCTCCTCGACGAGCCAACATCAAACCTCGATATACGGCATCAACTCGAGGTGATGAAAGTCATGAAAATGATCACAAAGAAACATGGTATTCTTGCGATAATGGCAATTCACGATCTCAATTTAGCCTCCAGGTACGCTGACCGAATCGGTATGATGTACCAGGGTAGGATTGAAGCGGTCGGAGCTTCCCAGGATGTTCTAACACCAGAGAATATAAGACGCGTGTATGGTGTTGAAGTCTCTCTCATAAATGATGGAGGGAAGCCTTACATCATACCGATAGAACCAGTGGAGGTAAAAGCATGAAGATTGGATGTGTTATGTGGAGCGGATACATCGAAAGTATGGCAGAGGCATCTCGTGGGCTTGATTTTCTCGAGATTAACCTGAAATCCCTGAGAGATCTGAGGGATGAACGAACCAGGAGAGAGTTTCTTGATTATCTCAAAGCTGAAGCCGATTTGATCATTGTATCGCATTCAGGGTTCGATGGGACGGTCGATGAGGTGCTATCGAAGGTTAGGGATAAGCTCATCATAAACTTTGGCTACACAGCCTCCTTTGTATCACCCAGAGTAACTCGCGAGCAACTGAGCACAATCTATCGGTATTTCAGACTCGGAGGGGTTGAAAATATGAGAAACGCCTTATCATACATTGGAACGGAGTTTTTCGATCTTGACCTCGAGGCTCCACCCCCAAAGGAGATGCAGTGGGAAGGTATCTACCATCCAGCCAGTCCGACCCTCTTCTCCTCGATCGATGATTATATCGAGTGGTACGGCGAAGAGCGGATAACGAGCGCGTCCACTGTCGGACTCATCTTCTACCGAAGCCACGTTGTCACAGGCGATCTCGAAGTCGAAGATGCAGTCATCTCGGCTTTAGAACGAAGAGGTCTTACGGTCATACCTGTATTCTCATGGGACTTTCCGAATAAAGAGTTTGAGATTGCGGGTAATGAGACCGTTGTCGAGAAGTTTTTCATAAAAGATAATAAGTCTATGATAGATCTTTTGATCGATCTCCAGTCCTCTTTTCTCATCCATACAGAGGACAGAAGCGTCCTTAACCGTATGGACGTTCCGATCATAAAGGGTGTTGTAACATACCATAAATCAGAGGATGAATGGAGAGAGGATCCACACGGGCTTGAAGGCGAGCTTGTATGGTCAGTCGTCATGCCCGAGTTTGAAGGAATAATAGAGCCACTGATGACAGGTGCAAGGGTTAGAGACGCGGTAGGAGGTGCGACATCCGAGCATTTCTCACCAATAACAAAAAGAATCGAACACCTCGCAGACAGGGTCTTAAAATGGGCTAATCTCAGGAAAAAACCCATGAATGATAGAAAAATAGTCTTTGTTCTCCATAACAGTCCATGTGCAGGGCTTGAATCAAACGTTGGTGCAGGATCTAACCTCGACACACTTGAAAGCCTCTCAAGAATTCTACAACGAATGAAAGAAGAAGGCTACTCGATAAACGATCTGCCAATCGATGGAGAAGAGCTTATAGATCGGATAATGGGAAGAAAAGCAATATCAGATTTCAGGTGGACATCGGTTGATGAAATCGTGAAGAAAGGTGGTGCAATCCATCTTCTTGACAAAACAACATACCTCTCATGGTTTGATGAATTTCCTCAAAATGTACAGGAGTGCATGGTTGAGGGCTGGGGCGAGCCGCCCGGAAATGCGATGATCCATCAGGGAAAGATCGTTATAACAGGGCTCAACCTCGGGAATGTTCTTGTCTGCACCCAGCCAAAACGGGGATGCTATGGTGCGCGATGCGACGGATCGGTCTGCAAGATCCTCCACGACCCAGACATCCCGCCAACACACCATTACATCGCAACGTACAGGTTCTTTGGAGAGATCTGGGGAGCGGACGCGATCGTGCACGTAGGAACACACGGAAACATCGAGTTTCTGCCAGGAAAGTCCGTCGGACTCTCTGAGAGCTGTTATCCAGACATCGCAATCGGAGACATACCCCACATCTATATCTACTCGGTTGACAACCCCTCAGAAGGAATCGTTGCAAAGCGAAGATCCTACGCGGCACTCGTGGACCACATGCTCCCAGTGATGACCGAGAGCGGAACATACGGAAAATTAAACGATCTTGAGAGGCTCATCGGCGAATATGAGCTTGCAAAGACCTCGGATCACGCACGAGCACATGCACTGGAACACCTGATACTTGAAGCAATCGACGAAACAAACCTCAAGAGCGAGATCGAATCTCATGAAGATACAGCGTTTGAAGATGTTGTGAAAAAGGCGCATGACGCGGTTTCACGAATTAAAGAATCGCTCATAAACAAAGGGCTTCACGTATTCGGCGAAACACCCAGAGGAGATGAAAAAACAGAGCTCATAACATCGATGATACGCTTTGACGAAGACACGAGGAAGATCTTTGACAACGATCGGGACAGGCTCAAAGAGGCTGTAACCCACATCCTCGAAGACCCAGACTCTGATGGTAAAATCGCCCCCAAAGTCAGAGATATCTCAGAACGAATCGACCTCTGCAAGAATGAGATCACAAGCCTTCTCCACGGTTTTGACGGCGGCTATATAACACCCGGCCCATCAGGACTCCCAACCCGGGGCAGATGGGATGTACTCCCAACAGGGCGAAACTTCTACACACTCGACCCCACAAGAATCCCGACCCGCGCCGCATGGAGAGTTGGAAGAAAGCTTGCAGCAAACCTAATAGAAAAATACGAGCGTGAAACAGGAAGAATCCCTGAAAACTGTGGAATGATACTTTTTTCAACCGATATAACATGGGCAGATGGCGAGGAACTTTCACAGATCCTCTACCTGATCGGAGTCGAACCCGAGTGGGACGAGCCCGGACGGATCAAGAACTTGGGAATAATCCCACTCGATGAACTTGGAAGACCGAGGATCGATATCACTGTCAGAATCAGCGGGATAATGAGAGACTCCTTCATGCAAGTAATCGAGCTCTTGGACGATGCAATACGACGAGTTGCAGAACTCAATGAACCACCCGATATGAACTTCATAAGAAAACACGCACTCGCGCAAGAAACCGATGGGCAGGAGTGGGAACGTGCGAAAACACGGATATTCGGATCAAAACCAGGGACGTACGGCGCAGGTGTCAACCTCGCAGTAAACGCATCAGCATGGGAAAACGAAGAAGACCTCGCAAACGTCTTTCTCTACTGGAGCGGCTACGCCTACGGAAAAGGCATACAGGGCAAGGAATCACACGAAGAACTACTGAATCACTCAAGACCGTTGACCTCTCATTCAGATCCAACCCAACAGACGAACACGACCTATTCGGATGCTGCTGCTACTATGGATACCACGGAGGACTGACAGCCGCCGCACGCTCCCTCTCAGGAAAAGACGTCAAAGCCTACCACGGAGACACGAGAAATCCCTCAGACGTGCAAGTAACCGATCTCTCAGACGAGATAGAACGAGTCGTTCGAACCCGCCTCCTGAACCCCAAATGGATCGAAGGAATGAAAGAACACGGATACCGAGGAGCATCTGAGATCTCAGGCAAAGTCACAAAAGTCTACGGATGGCAGGCAACAACCCACGAAGTAGACGACTGGATCTTCAACGAGATAACACGCAGATACATCCTCGATGACAAGATGAGAGAGTTCTTCGAAGAAAAAAACC
>Ga0164310_10002071_pt1 | contig 11481 bp, 8 predicted proteins | sample GuaBasSedimGuay1_FD_121795 | JGI IMG/M metagenome (GOLD analysis project Ga0164310, IMG submission 121795) | Subseafloor sediment microbial communities from Guaymas Basin, Gulf of California, Mexico - Guay1, Core 4569-9, 0-3 cm | ecosystem: Environmental > Aquatic > Marine > Hydrothermal vents >... | reverse complement strand
CGTAAAGCGACTCTGCTTGATAGCTCAGTTCTATAGCTTCTCTGGCCAGATCGATGTTTTCCTCGATAGACTCTGCCAGGTGCGATAGCCGGTAGTTCAGGCCGTCGAGTTGCCTTTGCAGATCGTTGTACACTCCCTGAAAGAACTCTTCACTCACCACACCGTCTAAGTGCGACTGGAAGGCTCTTTTCATACTGGTTTGAACTTTGTCACGTTCCAACTCCAGACGTTCACGCTGATGAGCCTGTCTTGCTCTCGCAACGCCCAGCTCATGATCCAAGCTGTCTCGTATGAATTCATACCAGTCGTGCGGTATCGTGGCAGCGCTCACGATCTGACCGAACTGCTGATCTACACTTCGCTCCGGCAAGTAAGTCACCGGATGGCTCTTCTTGTAACCGGTGCAGTGATAGTATACGTATCGGTTCTTCTTTATCTCGGCAGTGATTGCAGAACCGCAGACGCCGCAGGTCATGAGTCGACTAAACGTGAACTGTCGCTTTGTGAAACGGCCATTGGATCGAGCCTTGAATGCTCCCTGTACTCTTTCGAATACGAAGCGGTCAATGATTGCAGGATGATCTCCCTGGTAAAGCACACCGTTCCACGCGAACTTGCCAGTGTAGAATTCTTTCTTGAGCAGTCGTTCAATCTCGGAACGGGCCATGGTCCTTCCGCTCCGAGGATAGCACAGCAGTGCTTGCCTTACGAATATGAGCAGATCATCAATCGACTTGTCGCCCTCCGCATACAACTCGAATAGCTGGCGTACCAGCGGTGCCCGTTCGGAGTCCAATTCAATCTGCTTTGTGAGCGGGTTGCGGTGATAGCCAATGGGAACCATGCCACCTGGGTAACTGCCTTGAAGCGCCTTCTGTTGTTGGCCCTTCTTGACTTCCTGCGACAGATTGTTGAGATAAAACCGAGCTTGGGCTGTCTCAATGTCGTGTACAAAACGATCGGACGGTTTGGATTTCTTGCCGATGACCCGGTTGTCCTTGACGAAGTGAATATCAATGCCAAGGTCATCGATGAGTACCTGATCCTTGAAGTTGCGATAGAGACGGTCGGTCTTCTCAACGAGGATGACCCGTATCGAAGGATCAGTCCGAATCAGGTTTACCATCTCACTGAAGGCTTTCCGACCAGCCTTGCCAGCCGACTCAGACTCCCAAAACTCCCGAACGATCTTGAAACCGTTCTTATCCCCGTATTCTCGGAGAATTCGCAGTTGAGCAGGGATGGAATACCCCTCCCGTTCCTGGTCCTTTGTGGACACCCGAGCATAGATTACTGCATTCACCATGGCTGCAATCTAACGCTTATTTGGGCGTCGGTCAATACGACGGGTCGCTCCAGGTTGCTCTTTCAGCGCTCTGATAGCTTCCGCCTTGAAATAGTACCGGTACCCGTTAAGGCGGTTGATGTAGGAGGGCACGATTCCATTCCGAGCCCACTTCCGGAGCGTCTTAGGATCGATACCAAGCAACCGTGCCATCTTGCCGTTCGTCAGCATTTGGTTCAATTCGTGTCTCATGATTACCTCACTTTGGATATGTTTGTGCAGACCTCATCTCAGTTTATTGCTCCGGGTGAATCTTCCATCTTGAATACCTCTGCAAAGAACCGAGCTGTCTCGGGCATCATAGGTCCCGGATCAAACTTCTGTAGCTGGAGCTTGCCGCCACACAGAGGACAAGGACAGCCGGTCTTTGGCAATAGACCCTGACCGTAGAAGATTCCGTAAGAGTGAATTCGTCTCACTCCCAGAAGAAGATTCACGTAATGGGCTGTCTCCTTCGGATCATTGAACTTCTTCGGCTTTGTTATGTACTTGAGCAGATAGTTAACTGCCTGTCCAGGTTTCTTGATTGATCGGATGTCAATTACCGGACTGTCACCAGTGAGCTTATTCCAATACTCAGAGATTCTGGACTGAGGGACATAGTGTCCATACAGAAGGACATGGATATGGAGGTTCCAGTTGGCACCGATTTCCATGACGGCGAACGCTCCACACCCCAGTCGCTTGGGCCAGAAGTGATTGATCAGCTTGCGTGCGTTGCGAAACAACTCTCGAACATCTGAAGACGTGGGTCTGTACCGGGGGTGACTCTTCTTGGTTAGTGTAAGCATGGCAAGCCTCTTTCGTTTTGTAGGTTGTAGACTGTGCACTATCTGCTGCTGGCGTTGGCGTATTCTGGCGGAGTATTTTCTGGCACAGGTTTCACAGATCCGAGATTCACAGCGCCTGGGACCTAGGAATGACCTCTTGCAGTCTTTGCATCCTATGACTGCGTATTCTAAGCCACACGTTTCGTATCGATCAGCCTGGCGACGCAGCATAATCCTCTTGCGATCCAACTCCCGGTAGCCCGGCAGTATGAACTTGGACTCGTTCATCGCAGCGATCTCTCGCATGTAAGCTGCCACCGATTGGCGCACAGATAGGTCCTCTGGTGACGAGTAGCGGGTCTGAGCAAGGCCGACGTCCCTACTTATTGGGCTAACATTCGACAGCATAGAGAGTTGACCAGTTATTTGTAGGTATCAAGTGAACCGGGGAAAGACGTTGTCTGAATTGCGCCGATTCTTCTGAGAGCTGTCCATTCCTCGGAAAAGTCGCCGGGGACTCACCGGAAACAACGTGACCAGTCCTTGGAAAAGTTACCGGGAACCCTACTGGACTACCGGTTGCAATTACACAGGATTCCAACAGTATTCCCAGGGGAAGCTGACAGAGCGCTACAGAGCAAGTGCAGCTATTGGGACAGCGTAGAGCGAGCATGCTCCTCCTCAGGTTGGTCTTGCGATATCTCAATCAGTAGGCGACAGTACTGGACAAGCGACTGGCGAATCTCTTCAGCTTCAGCCTCGGTCAGCTCTACCCCTGTCTGCTTGCGAATAAGGTCACAAGTCCGTTGATTCAGTTCTGCCTTGACACTCTGTGGACTCATGCACGGAAAATACACAAGTAGCCCAAAGGAGGCTAAAAACTGGATCGAGGGTCAAACAGTTTGTGGCTAGGTTGATGCTAGACCAAGACTTGCCAACTGAGAGCGAAAAGATTCCTCATCTATTTTCGCTTCGTGGGGAAGGTAACCGTTCTGAACCAGAAGATGCAGAAACTCCCGACGCGGTGCCATATCACTTCCACCAAGATGCCAGAGCAACACAATATTGGTCCACTGCCGAGCCTTAAGGGTAGGAAACGCCGTGATATCACGCTTCATTGTGTTGCCGAGCATCTGAAAATATGCTTTATCACCAGCCGCTATCGCACGTTCGGTAATGCTGTCAAGCCAGTTAGACAGAAGAAAAACGTTACTTAGAGATAGCAGACGCCTAATGTCACGGAGCGTTCTTCGGTTGTGCAGACTCTTTTTCTGCAGCTTTTTGTAATCGGGCAGGTATGAACTAGCGGTGACCACTAGTTCACCAATCGTAGCGCGGAACGTGCACAGACAGTACAAATCCCAGTATGACTCTATAAGAAGCCAGTACGTCTCCCCAAAAATGCCATCCGTTCGGGGATAATAATGCGTCGGTTCGGGATGATCACGAAAGTAGTTTGGCTGAAAGAGAAGCTCTGCTTTTGCAACCACAGCCCATCTCCTCAGTTTTTCGTGCAGAGCCTTGCGAGTGTCTATTCTTCGAAACCTGGAAATCGAGGACTTCAGGAGATATGCCCGAAATGGCTCAACGCCAATGAGAAGGCCCCCGTGTAAGTTCCACTGATCAAAAATGTACAGGTTCACATTCCGTACATTGTCCCAGGCGATTTCAGATATCATGCCCCCAATATCGCCAAACACACGCCTGGTCCGCAACGGCTAAGACAGGCCAGAATTAGGCTGAGCCGATGCAAGTTTGAGCAACCGACTCGATTCCTCCACGGCGTCCGGCTTCATTTTTAAATCTACAAACCTGTCAGATACGAGACGCTTTGTATGAAACTCTACATCATCGCCATTAGATAAAAAGACGGTGATGTTTCCAGATCCTGCTTGTTGCTCACGTGACGAAGAAGTTGTGCTGCCAGCCCTGATATAGTTTTCAATGAGCGAGGGCTTGATCTGCCATGTATCTGCCGCTGTTCGAACTCGTCGGCACCATGTAGCACTGCCACATTATGGCAGTGGTTATGCATCACAATGCAAGAATCTCGTGCACACGGTTGCAATGTGCGACTTGACCACGCGGGTGGCGTGACGGAAACAACCAATGTGTGTAAGAACACGCGCGTTTCGATTAATCTCAACCCAGCGTGTTTTCACTTGACAAAACGCTCCATGAAACGCCATAGTATTATGGCAATTTAATGAGAGCTCTACGGGGTTCATCCAGTCGCACTGCAACTAGGTCACTTCTACACTTGGATTCAGAACCACGGGGATAGAGTGTACCATCCGTTGCGGCAACTATGTGGCCACTGACGGCAGTGTTGAAGTTTGTGTGATAAGGAGGGCAAAGTGCGCATCAATCGAAACGTCAAGACCAGCGGCGCAATCCTGTGTCTCATTTTGTGTTCTTGCCTCTGTTCACTGGCGAGCAGCGTGTTCGCAGGGGACTTCGAGACACACAAAGTCATACTGTCGGATCAAGATCGAATAACCCTCACTGTGGAATTGCTGGAGCAGACGCTTAACAACCCAAATCAGATCAACTTGCATAACTTGGAGGCAATCGTCTCAGGCAGATCGATGTCAGAATTGGGGGCGTTGATCGATTCCGTAGTGCCCGCAGATATGAGGAACGGCCACCGGCTCAAACTCGAAGTGACGGAGATATCTGAGAACTCGACTGAATACCAGGTTGGCGTGCGAGTGTTATCTCTATCACCCACAGACATTGTCTCAGATACGATTCCGTTGTCATTCCTAAAGACTCAGGCCTGCCCTAAGATCGGTCAAATCGGCGAATCCCTCACTCGAATTCGGGATTTCCTAGAAGTGACCCGATCGTTCGAGCGGTCTCCCCAGGATGCGAAGGTAGCCTCTGGCTGGATGGACCCAATAGAGGTCCCTGACTACACCAGCAATAACCTGCTAAGGCCGCTAGTACTTACCTATAACGAGGATGATGATCCCATACATCGTCTCACGTCTCAGACAAGCAATCAGGAGTTTGGTGTTGACATCTTCAATGGGCCGTTTGGTGCGCTGGCATTCGAATATCTCGATCCCGTGCATTCATACAACTTGCTTATTGTGACAGATTGCAACTGGGACCGCATTGTGATGTCGGAAGCACTGTCTACACCTCCCGTGGTGGCGTCGTTTGGTACATCTGGAGTCGGAGATGGCAACTTCAGGCACCCAACCGGCGTAGCGTGGGCTCAATGGCGGTTCTTGGTTGCTGACGCTTACAATGATAGGGTCAAAATCTACTATATGGACACCAATCATGATCCGCCGCAGGTAGTATTGGATACGATCATCTACGACCAATTCGACATTCCAATCGACGTCAGTGCTGGAGCTTTCGAGGATGTCGATCCAGGCTGGTTCTATCCTTACGCTGTGATTCTGGATCAGGGAAACAACAGGGTGAAACTATGGTCTGACGGAAATAACATCATTGACACAGAAAACGAGTACTATCCTAACGATGTTGTTCAGTTTACACTGGACAATCCTACTGCAATCTGCTATGGTAAGCATCCTATTACACACAAACCAACGCAGGCAGTCTACATTGCTGACAACGGCAACAACCGAATCGTGCAGTTCTTTGTTCAGGAACCCTTCCCAACATACGGAATTGTGGAAGAAACTCCCCCGGGAACTTTTCCTTCAGATGCGTACTTGTCGTCAGTTGCCACAGACAACTACGGCTTTGTTTACGTGCTTGATGCCAAGCACTCAAGAGTATACAAGTTTCGAAACGACCTTTTGGAGCTGATTGCGGTGTTTGGCTCGGGGGGCACGGGTTCGAATCAGTTCCTGCATCCCAATCGTCTGGCAATTGCCACGGCAGACCAATGGATAAGCATGAATACGGTCATATCCGCTGACCTCGGTGAGGCAATAGTTACGGAGCATTACGGACCGAACACAGGCGTTCGCCGGTATGTCCTGGGTTGTGACATTCTTGCTCATGAACTGACTTACATTCCAAGGTTTACTGAAACTGGTGATGACAAGTTGCATCTCGCTTGGTGGCAGACCGGTCACGCGAACGCAACGATCAACTTGTACTGCGGGACAGACCTCTTGTACTCTGACTACATTCCAATCGCAACCCCTGGAGAGCATTCATCCCCCCATGAGTACTGGCTGGACGAGAGTGCTCCCGACGGTTACTACCGCTACGAACTCCAGTTCTCATCGATATATCCAGGCTCAAACAGCGTGGTCATCGTCGATTCAATTTATGTTGAACGCTATCTTTTTGTAGAACGCATCGTTGTTGACGAGATCGGACTTTTCGACCCGGATTTAATCTTGCTCTGGGAGAATAGTTCGTATCCAATCCCGAATCTTCAGACATGCATCTATTGCAATGAGGCCAGGTATTGGGGAGCGTATGTGGTTGCCTACGACAATGTGTATGATTCAGTGCTTACTTATTGTTGGAAGTCCGAGTCGCAACTCGTGGACGAATACTATATGGTGAACGAGGACTATTCACCAGCTCGGCTGTACAGCGCCATAGGTGCGGAGAACACCGACACACTCATCACTCCGAACAACATCATCTATTTCTGGCTAGATTGCACCGTCTATGACGGCGGCTCTGATGACGGGTGGAGTGGCTACCCTTTCAAAATCTACTTCTCGGCCAATGAATACGACAGCACTTGGGGCTTTGACGATTATGACTGGCTCGACTCAGCAGCTTCGTTTACGCACTTCTTCGAAGACTCGTGCCAGGTGGAGTGCATAGAGTGTGTATTCCCTGAACGAGAGCCTGGTTGCCCGTTCTTGTTTCAATTTACCGACGGGGATGGATGGGCATTGGTCAACAACATCCTGCCTCAGTCAGAAGTGATTAGTGGTGATGTCGAGGACTACTATCCGCTCACTGTGTTTGATCAAGGTTCAGAGGTTCGGCTTCGGATCGCTGAGACCGAGAGCGAACGCTCGCACCTTGACTTGTTCGAACTCCTGGCATACGACGTACCGGACCGGTTCGACGATGTCTTCTTCAGCGGACCTGACATTATTCGGGTGACAGGCTCGATTCCCTTAGTTTCGGCAGTAACCGACGACAGTGTGGATATACTCCGAGACGTTCTCGTCCGGGACGACCGCGCCTACACAGATGACGGGCACGGGTATGTGGACCTTGTTTATCGCAGACCGAGCAAAAGGTACTTAACACCGGTAGCTGCTTCTCCTCCCTGGGATGACCGGGTCGATATTGGGTATGATGTCGGCATGAAGCAGCACGTGACCGGCAAGACTGCGGGTGGCGATATCCACGTGGAATCCAACACAATCACCGTATCGGCGTTCCAGGGTGGTATGTGGCATGAAGTGTGCAAGGTCAGCGGCAGGATACGATCCGCGCAGGGCAATGCGCAGCTAACTGACTTCTTCACCGGAGACTCACTGGTGGTCAGGCTTGAGTGGAACCTGTCTGCCAGATTCGACTACCTGCCGCTACTCAAGACCGAGAAGCTGGAGGTAGACCCAGTCGCTATTCCACTTGTTGATGCAAATCACAGCGAATCGGGTGTGGTCACGAGTTTGTCTCTCGCCGACGACGAGTACACCATGCTTGAGCCTGGTGAGCACGTGGGTTTGGCCTTTGAGGTTGACCCACCGACTTCTCCTGATGTATATCGTCTCTACCAGGTCCACGCTGAGGGCAGGTATGAGATGATCACCAAGGTCTCTGAGCCGAACTTGCCAAGCGGCTTCTCGTTCCGGCAAAATTACCCTAACCCATTTAATCCCAGCACGACATTTGAGTTCTCTCTTCCCCAGAGTTCCGAAGTTATCCTTAATATCTATAATGTACTGGGCCAGAAGGTCCGGACACTTGTACAAGAAGAGTACGCCGCAGGCTCACATAAGGTTGACTGGGACAGCAGGAGTTCCGGTGGGAGCAAGGTGGCCAGCGGTGTCTATTTCGCCCGTCTGAAAGCAGGAGAGTTCACAGCAACCAGAAAAATGGTGGTGGTGAAATGAAGAAATTAGGATTCTTAGTCTTGATGGCAGGCGTGATTATATTGAGTGCTGGCTGTTCGGAGGGCCTTGAGGAGGATGGGATCAACTATGTGCAGGTTACCAATATCGAGGAATTGAACAATGGCTGCGAATACAGGTATCACATTTCGTTTCATGATGATGCAAACTACGACCATGCCCAGCCCTACTGGGCTGGACTCGTACGCATGCCCGGAGAGGAGTTGGTAGCCTATGACACGGCAATTTGGATGGACCCCCCTTTTGCAGATGGACAACTGCAAGTGAGCATCAATCTTGGTTCGGCCATATCCGCTAACGATGACGTTTACGCAAAGGTGTTCAGATCAGATACCCCAGGGGATCCCAATTACAATTACGGTTCTGGAATAAGTAGTGGAAGTGTCTGGTTCCCTGGTTTCTCTGAGAGCTGCTACCCGTTCACTATTAACATAGAGGCAAACGGCATCGGCATAGAGGAGCAGCAGTGTGTATACATTGACGAGACGCCAGCAATGCCCGATCTGGTAGCGATGATTTCCTCTGGCAACGTGAGCGGCCTGGTTGACTGGAATCTGAGAGTATCATACACCAGGAGCGGAAGAACTGACGAAGATGTTTATAGTGCAACTATAGATGCCAACTCTGCCTGGTACATAACCGACCAACTCCAGTCGACTGTAAGAGGAGGTCAGGCGACATTGACATGTGACCCATATGGAGTTGAGGCAGTTCGGACTTTCTCATTTGCGATACGGGGCACCAATGCCTCAGAGTCGGATATTGTAAACTATATTGAGTCAAGACCGCTATTTATGTGGTATCACACGAATGTAGCAAAACACGAGACACCATCCCAAGAGGGCAGGTACTATCTTCAGTTCAATGAGGTTCCGGTTGGGGAAGAGTGTGGAGCTTCTGACAACATTCTTCATACACCGAATGCCAGCAACAATGATGACGGCGGATTCGGGATTTACCAGCTGACCTTTTTTCAGATACCTGGCAGACCTCCCAATGCTCAGGAGTTGTGGGATTGGAAAGAGAATGTGAACAGCGGGACTTCGTGGCTACTGCATCATCAGGAATCAGCGTTTTCCTACATGCAGGATGAACGTGAACAAGCGTACCAGTGGTGTCTTGGGATGGAATTCTGCTATCGCGTCCCGGATGAACAACTCGGTTCTGTACTTTTCTCCGATTACTCCGACACAACTATTGAACACGCTGTGGCTCTGAAGCGTTATAACGGAGCTTCGGGGGGACAATATGCGGAGTGGGATGATCTACTCAACGATTGGTTCTTCCACAGACTGAATACATATAATCCACCATTCAATTATGTTGAGAGAATCTGTGAGACACAGGTGCCATAATGGAGTGGAATCTGCAAACTGAGTAATCAACGAGTATTGGAGAATTAGCATATGAAATCCTTCACAAGAATTCGATTAGGATTGTTCTTGGTTACGGTGACCATATTGGCGTGTGTCTCGTGGTTACCCTTGAGTGTTTCCGGGAGTACCGTCTTCTTCATCCAGGGTCAGCCCGGGTGGGATCAGCAAAACAAGAGGCCGTATCCGACAGTGATCCACCGTCTTGATGAGAGCGATAATTCCCTGACACCAGTCTGGTCACTACCGGAGAACCACAAAGCATGGAATATCGGTGTCTACGCACACTCTGGAATAGTAGTGGTTTCCGAGGGAGATTGGTCTCCGCAGACTTTGCACATTCTCTCAACCGAAGGTTCAAATGAAACGCAAACAGTGCCGTTGATTGACTACGGCAGAGTGTCAAAGTACAACATCCTGCAGAGCAAAAGTGGCACCACACTAGTACGACTCCTCCACCGGCAGAACAAAGATGAACCTCAAAGCGAGATGTTCATTCTCTTCGACTCAGGACGGGTGGTCAGAGCCCCTATCTCGGACATTGAGGCCAGCGAGCTTAGGCTAGCAGGTGCCCGCACTCCCTACGGGGGTGGCGAGCATGACGTATCAGCTACTAGATTACAACCGGACGCACCAATCACCCTTATTGAGTCTGGTATTTTGCTGGACGGGGCACCCGTGCCAACCAGCGTGAAACAAACTCATTCATCCCGTGGTTGGGCACTTGTAGCAAACGAACCATCTTATCGCGCCTTCTGGTGTGTGCCTGATAGTCATGGACCAACTCAAAGGGAAGTACTCATTCACGATCGTACGAGTGATACTTGGAACTCAGTGATGGTTGAAGGTTCAAGCACAGGCCTAAGGCCAGTCAACACTTGGCTGCTAGGCGTGGTTGCTGATACCCACCCTGATACAGATTTCCATGGGGGAGGAGGAGTCCCATCCATACTGCGCGAAGAGGTCGTGTTGATTAATCCTGCTGACGGTCGCAATTTCACTGTACATCTTGGTGAAGACTGTGAACTCCTCTGGATTGAAGATGAGATTGCGTATTATCGGGTAGGAGACACACTCAGTCGCGCTCGGATAGACGGTGAGACCTTTGTCGATGATGTACAGATTCTCAGTGATCCAATCGTGAAGCAATTCCACTGGGGATTTTCGGGAGAGGAATGATCGTAGAGTTTTCCCTGTTTGTACAGAATGACTGATGCTTCACTCGGGTTTGCGCTATGGCCTTGTGCTCAGGCAGACAGCACTTGAGTGAAGTATGTGGCGATTGTTAGTAACGATTTTCTAACAGCGAACTACACTGAACTACACCCAACTTCACCGAACTTAACCTATCTATCTGCAACGAATTAGGTCTAATTTGCTAGAATATGGAAGGTTACATGAAATGGCTGTAAATGGCGGTCGTCGATGAATCCCTACCTCCCACAGATGAGTCTGGACTATAACGTTTCGCTGGTGTTTTAGCCGACGTCAGCGGTGAAGAATCAAAGTTCTATATGTATCCCAAGTTGCCCGCTTTGATTTTTTCTAACACAATTCCCCACTGTCCTACAATAAGTTATTGACACAAGTCTCTCCGTATTGCTTATTTTCTAACAGATATCTAACTGGTGGACCATGGCAAGCATACAGTCAAAGACAGGAAAGTCTGGTAAGAAGACCTATTATGTGGTGGTTTCCTTTACCGGTAGGCATAAGTGGATACGTGCCGGAAGCCAGAGAGATGCCAAGCTGCTGAGGAGAGAAATCGAATCCATGGAGGAATCCAAGCGCCTGGAAAAGCTCGGCCTCTCTCGCCGAAACAAACGTATCGACTGTATGTCTTCAGACAATCTGGACATCTGGGTTTGAAATCTAAGACACAGTTTGTACTCTGGCAATTGCCTTTTTGTAGTTTTGTTTTCTCATTTTCAACGTTCGTTCTTTAATGTTTT
>Ga0164310_10002070_pt1 | contig 11487 bp, 8 predicted proteins | sample GuaBasSedimGuay1_FD_121795 | JGI IMG/M metagenome (GOLD analysis project Ga0164310, IMG submission 121795) | Subseafloor sediment microbial communities from Guaymas Basin, Gulf of California, Mexico - Guay1, Core 4569-9, 0-3 cm | ecosystem: Environmental > Aquatic > Marine > Hydrothermal vents >... | reverse complement strand
GTGTTTTCTATTGTTGGGGCTCTGTTTCCCCTGGCCTTAAACCAAGCCTTAAGCTGGTACCTCCATGTTGAACCGTCGTAGAAGTAGCCGACCGTGACTATTTCGAGCTCCCCATCCTTGTCTACGTCGCCGACAGCAACATCCATACAAAAGATGTCTCCGGTTGGTGAGGCCCACTTCCTGGCTCCCTCACCCATCCAGCTATCAGCGGAAGTGATATACCTGTAGATCCTCAGGCAAGCCTCATGACGATCCGTTGTGGGGTTGTATCTGTAGCCCGCGGAAACAATCTCTATGAGGCCGTCCCTGTCCAGGTCTCCAGCCCAAACACCCCTGGAAATGGTATATGCCCCTCCGTGTTGCCATGTTTTTGTGGCTAGGGGTTGCAGGTCTGTGGCTATGGTTGTGGGGATAGATAGGATTAGCATGGTGGCAACTAGGAATAATAGGCTTAGTCTATACTTCATTAACTACTGATAGCTTGAAATGCTTATAATCTTTTTATCTGGTCTTAAGCCCTCTTTCATTGCTTAAATGGGGTGAAACGGTCATACCATGTGTAATAGTGGCTTTCCGTAAATGTTTAAATTGTTGCGTAGGTATGGCTTTCAGGTGTCCTTTTGGATAGGAAAGGTCTGTCTATGATTCTTATAATGATTGGTTTATCTCTGTTATGTTTTAATGTTGTTTGTCGTCTTATTATTCTATATCAGGGTGTAGCGGTAACCTCTTTAGCATTTACGTATATTTCCATGATTAGAGTGCAGGATTCCCGTTGGAGGCCAGCTCTTGGAGATAATGTAACTGCTACTATCGTGGACTTTCTATCCTGGTCTAATGAGAACAAGCAGGTGTTTAATGCAGGTTTTAGACGCACTCTTAAAGAGTCTAATGTTCCTATTGGCGACACTATTATCGTCAACTATTATATTCTCACCGACTCTGGCAGAGAAGTCATCCTGTCCTTTTCTCTTCTCATTTTTAAGGGTGGCTTTTGCTGTTTTAATTTTGATGTTGAACCTAACCCTGATTTTAACGTGTATGTCTCTCAAGACTTTCTCTTAGACCTTTTATCGACGGGGTTCAGGTTTGAGAAGAGTGGTGTGAATCTACCCCTCCTTAGGAGCATGTACCTGTCAGCTTTGCTGTCAAATAGGTTTAGGGTTGAGAGGCCATGAACAAATGTGTCTTGGTCTTGGTTCTGCTTTTACTTTTCACGCAGAGTTATCTTTCTTTAGGTCAGGATTCTTGGATAACTCTAGATGTGAGGGAGCCCCCTATGAACGTGTGCCCTCACCATGCAATCGTAGCAGTATATTATGAGGCAGCTTATCCATGGCTGAAGATAAAGATTGTCACTAATGACACGCCGAAGCTTGGGCTGTACGGAGATTTTCACATATATCTGGATTTAAACGAGACTATGGGGGTGATAGACCCGCTTTTCCCGCTATATGGGGCTGAATACTGCGTAGATTTTAATAGCCAGGAGATACGCTGGTGGAACTGTTATGAATGGATAACTATAGGCTACGCATCTCTGTCATGGAATGTAAGTGAAAATTCCATAACCATAGCTTTAAATACGTCGTTGCTGAAGGTTAAGGGGGAGATAAGGCTTGCGATTGCAAGCTTCCACAGCCCGGGCGACGCAGAACTATTCAAATGGGAGGATAGAGCACCTACAGCAGTAGTTGGGCCTCCCTATACAGATGCGTACGTTATAGTTGACGAGGAGCCCCCCGAGATCTTCCGCGGCAGAGACTTCGAGTTGGAGTATGATACACCCTTTAACCTCACAGTTAGAGTCAGGGATGACCTGTCAGGAGTTAGAAGAGTGCTACTCAACCTGAGTATGGATCTTTATACGTGGGAGACCTTAGAAATGATCCCTGCTGGGAAAAACATTTACGTGTCTGAAATCCCCGCCGCACCCTATAATACAACTGTCTACTATCATATCGTTGCTGAGGACAACGCTGGCAACGTGGCAGTGTGGGATAAGCTTGGAATGATGTACAAGCTTAAGTTTACGGATTTAACTCCTCCAGTCATACAGCACGTTGAGGTTTCCGAAGGGAAGGTTAGGCAAGGGGGAGATGTACAGTTTAAAGTTTCTGTTTATGAGCCTAAGAATGCATCAGGAGTCAAGAATGTGACGTTATTCTACTCTTATGATGGGATAAACTTTGAAAACAAGACAATGACCCCTGAAGGTTATGATTACGTTGTAATATTAACCAATGTGAGTGGAGACTTTGTCTTTTATATTGTAGCTTTTGACAATCATGGAAATAGGGCTGAATCATCATGGGGAGCGGTGAAGCTTTACTCCCCTCTAGACCATGCCTTAGAAATGATATACACGAACATTCTCCCTGCATCGGCAATGGTAGGTATACTTCTCTTAACGTTAGGTCTTTTGTACGGGTGGAGCTATGTGATAGAAGCCTCAAGTAGGCTGTCTATGGCTCTTCAGGGCTTGGTGGAGGGTTGGCTTAAACAGGTAGGTGGAAACCCGCTTTTACTTCTGATAGATATATGCATAGTTTCCGTGTTTCTTTATGGATTGATGGAGGCTAAAGTGGCATTGGTAACATCGATGGTGATACTGATGGTTTCTCTGCTCCTATTAAGAGGTGAAGCTTCAGGTTTGAGAAAAGTAGGGTTTGAAAGGTTTTCAGCCGTATTAATACCTATATCTGTTTTGATGATACTGTCGTATGGTTTTATAGAAGATTTAAGCATACTTATCTCTGGCGTAGCCTTACTACTGATAGGAATCTTTACACCTATATATTTCAGACTCGTCGCAAGCATCATGGATGGCGAGAAAGCTGCCTTTAACATGGCCGTGCTTATCTTAACAGTAGGGTTCATATTGCAACTATACGTTTTAGCCATGTTCATACTTAGGGCGGAGCCATTAGGGGAGCATCTTGCAGCTTTAATCCTAAGTAGTCTCTATATAATCGCCGGGTTAACAGTCATGGCATTTACATCTAGAATGGGGAGGTGAGTTGGAACTTTCGGGGTATACTATTTCAATATTTGGTTTAGCATGCTATTTCCTACCAGGCCTGACATTCACCTTACTCTTTAAAGGGAAACAGCACCTAGCTGAGCTTGTAGTCTACACCGCTATACTGTCCATAGGATTCAGTACTATCTTAGGCATGGTTTTTGGTGGTCTAGGTATACTAGATAAGGCTGTTTATGCCTACCTTTTATTTTTAGGGCTGGTACCCTTTGCGCTTAGACGTTGGGGTGGAAAAGATTTCATAATGGATTACGGGATCCTATTATGTTCTATCATTGTTTTTACCATGAATATTTACTTTCAGGATAGCCCGGTACCTAGAGGATGGGATGCTACAGACCACTACGTTAAGTATATTCAGATTTACACATTAGGAGGGACGCCAGGCAAAGAACTTACAACTCTTAGCCCCCCCTACTATCCGAGGGGATACCACTACGCTGCTGCGGTATTTGCACTACTTACACGTATTGATCTGGATAAGAGCTTTCGAATCTTTAACAGCATAATATATAGCATCATACCTCCTTCAACTAGCCTTATCGCTTTAAATGCAACCGGGGACAGGAAAACATCCATTTGGGCAGCGATATTCTCTCTGCCCTTCGCCTCTATAATTGTAGCAAGGGGGCAATACCCATTTACACTCTCGGTGCTACTCTTTATCGTGTTGTCGATTGAAATTCTCAAGCTACTCGAGGATACTCATGTAGCCCTAAGCAGTTTCATAGCGATCTTTATAGCAACTTTTGGCCTGATAGCAACTCACGTCGTTTATCTCGAATATGTTGGGGCAGTATTTATCTCAGGTCTTGTGCTGGAGGCTTTCTACGGGAGAAGGAGGCGAATCCGCATAGTGCTGCTGCTTACGTCTATATCTATGTTATTATCGATTATCATCTATGTTATCTTCCAAAGTACGCTATTGCAAGGGCAGTATAGCTTTTTCTCATATAGTTTTATAGGCCACCTTAAAGCTGGAGGGGCCTTCCATACGATTATTTACAGAGAGAATAATCCACAGTTCATCTTATATATTCTCTCACCATACATCGCCGTGCTTTCAGTGATAGGCATCGTGAGGCTTATCAAGGATGGTATCAAGCCTTTCCTGCTCGCAATAATTGTTTCGTCCGTCACCTTTACGTTCTCCGAGATTCTAACCTTAATGAGAAGAGAACCCTACCTCTTACTGCCAGCGATACCGCTACTATCGGCTATTGGAGTATTAGAGGTAAGCCGGAAAATTAGACAAAGTAACGGGCGGGGCTGGTTGGCCTTATTCAAAGTCATAATTACACTGACAATATTATATCAGAGCAGTACAACTATTACAGCTTTAAAGGCAAGGTCTAACCGGTACATAGATCACAGCACCTTAAAGCTTGCAGAGTGGCTTAGAGAAAACTTTAAAGGACAGGTAGCGGCAAGTCTGAAATACGCTGGGAACTCCTATATTGAACTAGTTTCAGGGGTGAAGATACTCCAAGCGAAAATAGGGGTTGCAGACCTCCCGTCAAGAATCGAAATTTCAAGGATATTTGAGCCGAATACCAGCCTGCAGGAAATTAATTCGACTATTCAAAAATACAACGTAACAATAGTAATAGTAAACCACAAAGTTTGTAAGGACTGTGAGCTGATCATTGAGAAGATTCAACTCATAAGCAATTGGCAGATAAAACAATTCCAATACTACACAGTCTTATATAAGGGTGAGAAGCATGGCTAAAAACGGTATTGTAGGAGTAGCATTTCTAGTGGTGATTCTTGCAGTAATCCACATAATAGTATTACCCATTCACACAGTATGGAAATATAATATGAGCTATATGCCTATATACAAGGGTATAGAGGTTTTACCTATCGACGTCGTACAAAATATCTACATACTGTTTGTTTTGGCCGTAGTCTACTATCTTGTGGACGAGCTATCTAATATGGGGTGGGAAAAGACACTTACAATTATTGGAGGGGTTGCTACGCTGCTAATGCTATGCTTAAAACCAGTAACCATGTCTATAATTTTGAATCCGATAGCCTACTGCATACATGGAATAGTTCAAGCCCTCGACGTAAGAATAACTGTCTACATGAAGATGGCTATGGCCTTGGTTAACATAACGGTCTTGGCCGCAATTATGCTTAGTTTTAGCAGAAGGTGCAAGGCGAATGCTAACACGTTGGGGCGAGATAGTAGGAGACTGGGCTATAGAACTCTTCTCGTTTTACTTCTACTATTCTTGGCCTCTATAATGCAGTTTTTCAACCCGAAAGCTTTACAGACTTTGCTTCTCTCCTTATCAGTGATTTTACTCCTTCTAATACCATATCCACCTACGATTTCTAAGGCAAAAGTTGGTGAGAAGACTATGTACTTATTGTCTATTCTGCTACTCATAATGTTGATAATTAGATCACCAACCATTATAGGTATAACTACAGCGGGAGCCGGGTGTGCTTTAGTATACTTAACTAAGCGATTAGAATAGCCCAAGCTTCATCCGCATACCTTAAGGCTTCCATAGGCCGAATATTTCGTGTTAACTAGGGGGCATGGAGGCTCCAAAGGTATAAAGGGCTTAAGAGCTGTTTTAGGTGTGAGATCCCCAACAATTATCACTGCACTGTTTATATTTTCCAAGAGTCTTTGATACCAAGCTATGGAGAGGGTTTTAGTGATCGGAGTCGACGGCTTCGAGCCTTCCCTTGTGGAATCCTGGATGGATTACTTACCATGTATTAGGTGGCTTTCCACGAGGGGGCTCTACGCTAGGCTTAGATCTACCATTCCCCCGTTTACCGTGCCGGCGTGGAATAGCATGTTTACAGGAGTTAACCCTGGAAGGCATGGCCTATATGGCTGGTTTAAGGTAAAGTTTACCCAAGAGAATTTAAGTCTCGAGATTTCAACTTCAAACAAGCAGAAATTTCCGTTTCTATGGGATGAACTTTCCAAGAGAGGGTTAAAGGTGGGTATTGTTAATGTACCAGTAGTGTACCCCCCGATGAAAGTTAACGGTGTAGTTGTCTCCGGCCTACTCACTCCTCCCGGAGCATGTTATACATACCCTCAAAGTCTAACGAATGAGATTAATCGTTTGCTCGGGCACGAGTATAAAATTCTTTCCCCCATGATGTCTGTAGAAACACAGAAGAGTCTACTCATAGATAGAGTCAAGGTTTCACTATACCTTATGAAAAAATTTGACTGGAGCCTTTTCATCGTAGTTTTCTACATTTTAGATGCTATCCAACATACACACTGGCATACGCTTCAGTCAAAATCATGCAAAGACGAGGCTAAAAGTAAATGTGTGATCAGAGATTTCTACATTTTCATAGACAGGCTTATAGGCTTCCTTATAAGGAAAGTCCCAGAAAACACGTCCATAATCCTTGTCTCGGACCACGGATTCGGCCCTCTTAAAGAGTACTTCAACGTTAACAACTGGCTCTTGAAACAAGGGCTCCTCAAACTTGATGTTGATGTTTCAAAGGGTAAGACACTCTCTAGAATAGCAGGTCCGCCGATAAAGACGGCTGTTAGGCACCATTTCCTTGTAAGCAGGATATCAAGCCTAATCCCTGATAGAGTTAAGTGGAAGTTAAGACACCTAAGTAGACTCGAGCAAGGCATGTCATATATATGCAAACATATAGACTGTAACCAGTCGCTAGCAATAGGTGTTGGGGAGATGGGGGAGATATACATTAGAAGCGACGTTAGCCGCAGAGAGAGGGAGAGCCTTATAAATAAAATTATAGATGGGCTTAAAATGGCCAGCCTAATAGGGAGAAAACGGGAATTGAGGATTTATAGGCGGGAAAAAGTCTATCGAGGACTGTATGTACGTCAGGCCCCGGACGTCCTCTACTCTATGGATGAGCTCAGATGCAACCAGAAGACGCTTATTGGAACAGGCTTATTCCAGCAGTCACTGCAGTCAGGCGGTCACAGGATGAAGGGGGTTCTAATAGTCAAGCCGCCAGGGGAAAATTTGAATTTTACCGGGAGGGGCGAGGCGTCCATATACGATGTAACTCCAACAATAATGAAGCTCCTTAATGTGAGCCCAAAAGTAACCTACGACGGCAGTCCACTTATCGACTATTAGGGTTTTAACATATTTCAATCGGCTTTCCCGTTTCCATAGATCTTAGCGCTGCATCAATGATTTTCAATACTGTTAACGCCTCATCAACCGATACCTCCGGCTCCCTATCTTCAACTATTGACCGAATCAGATCTCTTATTATAAGTGTGTAAGTGAACCTAACCTTCGAGAAGTACCTTCCTGTAAGAACCTCCCAAAATATCCTAAAACTCTTTCTCAGGTTTGACTCAAGCTCTCTGTGGGGGAGATAGTAGCCATGAATCTCTTCCATGTGATCGTTCCTAACATCCAGGTTGATTCTACCACCTGTTCCAAACAATTCAAGCATTAGGCTACTCGTACCTGTCACCCAGGATGCCGTAATAACCGCAGACATCCCTGACTTAAACCTGACAAGTATTGAAGAATAATTGTATATCCCCATGTTCCCAAAGCAGTCTTTCCCTATGGCATAAATGCTTACCGGCTCGCTATCCGAGAAGTATGCGACTAGGTCTATGATGTGCGCGGCATAATCCAGCAGGAGACCGGCCTTAAGACTGTAGTGCCATCTGCTCCTGGTCCACATAATCGGCAAGTGGGAGAAAGCTTCACCTCTCAACCCGACAATGCTGCCTAGATATCCACTGCTAACCCTCGAATATGCCTTACGTACCGACTCAAAAAACCTGTAATTCTGAACTACGGTTAGTTTAAGACCTCTCCTCCTAGCCTCATAGGCTATATCGGCTGCTTCTCCCAACGACGAGGCAAGAGGCTTCTCGACCAAGACGTGTACACCAGTTCTGAGAGCCTCTAATGCTATCTCACGGTGTGTGGGGGTTGGAGTGTTTATTACAACAATGTCTAGGGGCTCTTTCTCAAGCATCTCCCTATAGTCGGAGTAAGTTCTCTCAATTTTGAATTGTCTTGCAACTCTCTTACATTTCTCGAAATCGATATCTGCTATAGCTTTAACATGGATTTCCTCCATAGTCTTGTATGCCGGTAGATGGCTTTTCCTTGTCACAGCTCCCGCCCCTATAATCCCAATTTTCCACATATTTATCCGACCCTGCTACTCTCTTTCTTAGCGAGACCTTGAAGAAATAGGCCAACTTTGAAGGCAAACCTGTCGATGGTTGAAATTTCGAAGTCAACATTTGGAGGCTCATCGCCAACGAGACTGTACCTCATACTCCCAATTCCCCTGCTCTTAGACTTTCTTATATGTCCTATGAAGAATGGCCTGAAACCAATAATATGGGAGCAAGCTGCATCTACGGCAACAGGGTCCAGCCCACCTATAATAACACCTGCGGGGATGGGAACTCCGAATGAAGGGCCTTGAGCCCCGCCCATGCCGATTATTCCATCTACAATGCAAAGTTTAGGCCTCAATATGGAGTTTAAATCAGCAATAACATCGCCGATATGAGAATGGTATATGTACTTCCTTATCTTAGGGAGACATCCGAACATGTTCTTTAAACAACAGGATATTTTGGTAAGCGAGTTCGTCTTAAGCTTAGCCATACTTACAATGTAGGAGTCTAAAAGGATCTTGGGAATCTTCAACTTTTCAAAGTATCCACCGTTAAGATTAACAGTTGTAGTCTCAGTTTTAGATAGGTTAACCCATGTAACCTTATGCTTCTCGAAGACCTTGGTGAATCCAAACCAGTTTACATACTCATCAGCAAGAACTACCGAGGAATCACTCTCAACAACATAAACCGGGACGTCCGGGTAAATGTCCCTAAAACATGTGAGGAAAGCGTCTAGGAAAAGAGGGTGAGTTATCGCTCCGGTATCAGGTGAACGCGCATCACAAAGGTTAATCTTAATAGCTACCTTACTGTAGTTCTCAACTTTGAGAGGGCCTATTAGCTTGAAAACTTTTAGAATCTTATCTTTCAAGTGAGGATCATACTTAGCTTTTACAACGGCTACCACGGGATCGCCTTTCGACACAAGGATTATTCACGTGAGAATCTTTTAACATTATCCAACGTTAAAATTCGCTGGGGAGACTCCGAAGATTTTAATCGTCAGAATTTAAGTTAAAAAGGTTGCATATTAAATAATAAGCCGATGAGTAAATCGCCGATCGTATTTCTCCTAGGCTTAGATTCTGCCTGTTGGGAAGTTATCGACTGTTTGGGCGAAAATATGCTTCCTACGCTCTACAGCCTTATAGACGAGGGTGTAGCAGGGATATTGGAGACATGCCATCCACCATCCACATTCCCAGCTTGGAAGTGCATAACTTCAGGTTTAAATCCGGGGAAAATAGGGGTTTATGGCTTCTTCGACGTCAACACTAGGACTAGGAGAATCAGATTGAACAGCTCAAAATCCTTCAAGGGTCATGATATTTGGGACTACCTTGGAAAACATGGGCTTACATCTGGCGTCATGAACGTTCCAGGAACCTACCCTCCCAAACACATCAAGGGTTTCATCGTTTCAGGACATCCAGCAATAGATGGGTCGAACTACACATACCCGGAAAGCATTAAAGCCAAGATAGAAAGGCTTGGCTATAGAATACATCCAAAAAAGGATGTTAGGACGCATCCGGAGGAGGCTGTAGAAGAGATAGTTAGCATGATAGAGGTCAGGTTTGAAGCCCTAAGAGAACTCCAGGAAAGTTACCAATGCGACTTTCTCATGCTAACAATATTCTACCTTGACAATGTCCAGCACTATCTATGGGATGCAGAGGCCGGTGAGGGTAGCTCACTGGTAAACAAGGTTTACATGAAGGTAGACACAGAGCTATCTAAGATGCTAAGATTTCTCGGGAGGGGCACAAACGTATTCGTTGTCTCCGACCACGGGATGACAAGGATAAGGGGGACATTTCAGCTAAATACTTGGCTTTCCAATCAGGGATACCTGAAAGTGGAGAGGACAAAGCCTCTAAAGGGGAAGATCCTAAGAAGAATAGGCATAGGTAGGATATACGAGCTAGCAAAGAGCCTAAGCATAGACAAGATTCTACTCAAGTTTATACCACCTGAAACCGTTAGAAAATGGGCTGAATCAGCTCAAAAGGATCTCACACCGATAGAAGTTGTTGAGAGGATGGACTGGGAGAGATCTAAAGCTTTCTCCGCAAACGGGAACATATACCTACTGGACAAAACCATTGAGGAAGAGTTAATAGAGAAGCTGCTAGCCTTAACACATCCGAAAACAGGGGAGAAAATATTCATAGATGTTAGGAGGAGAGATGAAGTATATAGAGGACACGATATACTAGCCCCAGATCTAATCCCGATCCCCAGAAAAGGCTACAACGTGCACTGCAGGCTATCTAGAAGTACCCCATGGGCCGAAGAGAACAGCTGGAAAGCAACCCATACACGAGACGGAATACTAATAGCCTCAGGCGCAAATATAAGAAAAATAATCGGAAAGATAAATGCATCGATCTACGACATAACGCCAACAATATTAAAACTGTACAGCATAGAACCCGAGGAGATAGATGGGAGAATCCTGCCCATACTAAAATGACTCAACTATCACACCTGAACCTTTAAGTTATAACCGCCACAAACCCAAAAACCTTTAAAAAGCAGGACGAGAAGAAGGGCCCCCACATGTTTACAATAAACATTTTATCCTACTAGTTTTGAAAACTATAATCCAGTATTAAAATATATAATGTCTAGCAAGCCTATTGTATTACAATGAAACCTACAACAGTTAGTCGTTAATTTTTTATAAATGACAAGTTAGAACGTTCATAATGGAGATGAGATCCGTCGGGAAGCGGGTATGCATAGTCCTCCTCTTACTACTTGTAGCCCCCATGGTGGCACAGCCACCCGAAGAGAAGAACGGGGAAGAGAAGGGAATAGTGCCTTTCTCAGTGAACCCCCCAAGAACAATATGGATCAACGACGACCCAGACGGCGACATGCATTCATCGTATAGAGCCATAGCGATAGAGGACCTAAACGGCGATGGAGTACCAGATGTAGTCTCAGGCCAGGGAGGAGGATCCGAGAAGGTGTACGTCACCGACGGTGCAACAGGTAGCACGCTCTGGAGTTACGACCCTTCCGACCTAACCCACTACGACTGTCTGACGGTTGGCATAGGAGACGTTGACGGGTTCGGCCTGAATGTTATAGTGTATTGGGAGCCATTAGACATAATCTTCGTGTTTGACGGAGCCACAGGAGATTCCCTATACAACATCTCACTCGACGGAGCCGAGATAGTGGACGACGGCGGAGGTACGGGGCAGGGATTCGCAGTCGGAGACATAAACAGCGACGGATACGACGACATAGTCGCTGGACTGGACAACGGCACAGTGGTATGCTGGTACGG
>Ga0164310_10002067_pt1 | contig 11506 bp, 13 predicted proteins | sample GuaBasSedimGuay1_FD_121795 | JGI IMG/M metagenome (GOLD analysis project Ga0164310, IMG submission 121795) | Subseafloor sediment microbial communities from Guaymas Basin, Gulf of California, Mexico - Guay1, Core 4569-9, 0-3 cm | ecosystem: Environmental > Aquatic > Marine > Hydrothermal vents... | reverse complement strand
CCAATCCTTTTTGTGACAACTGTCTTGAGGAAGATTGTGAGGTTTCCTTGGACGGAACTTGTCGTGCAATAAGGATATATTTGCATGGCAGGCAGTATTACAACAAAGATGTTGTAAGATAACAGTGTTAATACATGGAAAAAGTACAGCCTGACCCCATATCATCAATAAAAAATGGAAAAGAATTGCCCGGCTGCCAAGCATCACCACGGGGGAAAACTATGCCGGTAGAATGGTGTGAGCGGAATCAATATGCCGGTTGGTGTAAAGGTTGCCATCACCACGACGGTAGGGAAATTTCACGGTATCAGAAAAAGGAGAAAGGATGAAAAAAATACCTATTTTATTTTCAGGCCCGATGGTCCGCGCGATTCTGGCAGGAAGAAAAACACAGACGCGCAGAGCCATTAAGCCGCAGCCAGATGAAGATGGTTTGTGCCGTGATTTGTCACGTGACGAAAAGTTATTTGATTCTTCGGGCCGGGAATACAAATGTCCTTTCGGTTTCCCTGATGATCTACTTTGGGTGAGGGAGACTTTTGCAATGGCTACCGGATCATCAGTGTTACCAGATACGCCCGTTTACCGTGCCGACGGTGAGGGCTTGCCAATACTTGCACATAAGTGGAAACCCTCAATATTCATGCCTCGATCTATTTCCAGGCTGACCTTATTGGTTAAAGAAATCACGGTTGAACGGGTGCAGGATATAAGCGACAGGGGCCCAAGCAATGACTGCACCGACGAAGGCGTATTCCATTGTGGTTTAAATTTGCCGGATGATTGGAGAGAACGCGGGTATCATAGCATTGAAAAATGTGCTTTCCGCGATCTTTGGGACTCAATCAATAAAAAACGCGGCTTTGGATGGGACAATAACCCATGGGTATGGGTTGTCGAGTTCGGTGTGATATGTAGAAATGTGGAAGAGGTTTAAATAATGGCAAAGAATAGCAAAATAGATTGGACGGATCACTTTATGAAACAAATGTCAGGCATCACTAAAGCCCAACGTGAAGCAATCCCGGAACATCTTATGGTGAGGCAATTTCCAAGATGAACGCAGACATAAGGCTTTCAACAACATTTTTTTCTCATCGTAAAACAAAAAAGTTAAAGCGTGGTGCTGGAGAAGCCGGTGTGATTGCATTGCTTACTTTGTGGTCACGGGTAGCCATTGAAAAACCATGTGGAAAACTTGATGGATGGGATGTTGAAGATATTTCTATTGAGGCTGATTACCAGGGAGATCCAGAAAAATTTGTTGATTTATTGGTTACGGTTGGTTTCCTGGACCTGAACTCAAGTGGAATGTATTCTTTGCACAACTGGAAGAAAAGGCAAGGATGGGTAGCTAACTCGGCTGAAAGATCAGACAAGGCAAGGCTGTCAAGAATGGCCCATACTAACAAAAAATTATATAGCCAACTCGTTAACGATGGCTGCACAGGAATAACTCAAGAACAATACTACAAGTTAACCAGACTTAAACGACCCGTTAACGAATCGTTAACAAGGGCGTTAACTCCAGATCCAGATCCAGATCCATCTCCAGATCCAGATCCATCTCCAGATCCAACTCCATCTCCAAATCCAACTCCATCTCCTATAGAGAACAACACTGGTTCCCCTTCAGAAGTGTTAAAATCAAAAATAACAAACTGCCCACACCTGAAAATAGTTGAACTTTACAACAGCATCCTCGGTGACGCTCTCCCTAAAGTTAAACCTGAACTTTGGAAAGGTACACGTAGGATACGTCTTGTTTCAAGGTGGAAAGAGGATCCAGGCCGGCAATCTCTTAGTTGGTGGAATATTTATTTCAACAGAATCAAATCATATCCCTTTTTGCTCGGGAATAATGATCGAAGGTGGACTGCTGACCTGGATTGGATATTGAAGTCATCGAATATGGCAAAGATATTAGAAGGCCGCTACGTTGAAAAAAAGAAAAGGCCGCTTCAACCACGATCAATATCAGAAGCACAATCAATGATGAATGAAGATATAGCGAGGGAGCTTAATGAAATTGCAGAAAGAGGTGAAACCACAACAAGCAAAAAAAATGGAAATAAAACAGGTCCAGTTTGTAATAGCGGGATGGAACTTGAGATTTAGGGAAGCTAATTACAAACCAGAACAGTTAAGGTTTCTGTCCAGGGAATACCACGAAGACTTGGTTGACGAGCAGGTAACGCCAGAGCAATTTCATGCTGCTGTCAAGATTGTCCGTAAAAGGTGTAGATTTTTCCCCAAAATGGTGGAGATACTTGAAGCTGTCCGCGAACATAGAAGCAAACCGCCAGCGCCAAGCAACAGGCTGCAGATTGCTGAACATACACATCTTGGCGACAAAACTCCTGAAGATATTGCCAAAGCCAAAAAAAGGTTAAGAGCTATTTCTTCTATGATTGCAGGCAAAATAACCTTAGAAGAAGCGCTGGAAATAACTTCTCCTGAGATGCCAAAATCTGCGATTGACAATATTGTTAAAGGTGCCATTAATTCAGGGGGTTTTATTAAAACTGAATATGGTACGAGAGGGGCTATCCTTCACAAGATTGAAGGTTAATAAATGAAACAAGACACCGGGAACATACAAGGGCAGAAGGTGGACAAAGGTGAAATTGCAATTAAAAAATTTGCAAATGCCATAGAAAACGCCAAGAAGGGCCGCTACGATGTAATAATAACGGTTGAGGTAAAATGTCATAATGGCGGAGTAGCACAGGTTTACAGCAATATAAGAAAAAAAGAAGTATAACGGGCGCTGTCGAGCGCGTAGCGGTCCACATCATCAGTGTTAATAACTGGAAAATACTGGCAGGGTGGGAAATTGTTTGACATCTGCTTTTTACAATGTGATAATAATTAAAATTTAAAGTATCGGTCCCTGAGACTTCCCTCACCAGAGGAAAAAGGTTAAGCCCGGTTTGTTTTCGTAGTCATTTGATTGCGGGAGTAAACCGGGCTTTTTTCGTTTATGGCAAAAAAATCACGATATAATCACGATTGGCAAGCAATTGAAGCTGAGTACAGGACCAACCAGTTTTCTGATGCTGAACTTGCCAGGCGGCACGGCTGCAGCAGGGGGGCAATCCAGAAGAGAGTTAAAAAGTTTGGCTGGACACGTGACCTGTCCAGGGCGGTTGCACAAGCATCAAAGGCAAAGCTAATTGCTGAAGATGCAAAGTTGGTAGCAGGCGAGGTAGCAGGTAGCAACGTAAGAGAAAGGAACAGGGAAACAATTGAACAGGCCGCAGAACGCCGGGTAGCTGTTGTTCGTCTTCATCGAAACGATATCCAAATTCTTAGAGAGCTTGAAGCAAAACTTCTCAAAGAACTACTCGGTGAGCCCACCAAGCTTTACATAACTCAGTACAAAGGAAAAATCGTATCCAAAGAACTATCGCTAACAGCCGCAGAAAGATCACAAGCGGCAAATAATCTCGCCAATGTACAGCACAAAAGGATCCAGCTTGAGCGTCAGTCTTTTAATTTGAACGACAAGGGCGATGACGATGATGGTTTACCAACGGTTGAAACTCACGATCCCGGACGGGAGCTGGAGGAAAGTGAATAGTGGGCGTAACTCACAGGTACATTTTCAACCCTCCCGGGCCAACATTAAGAGCATTTTATTATGACAGATCCCCTGTTTCTATCATAACTGGTCCCCTGGGGTCGGCAAAAACCACAACGGTTTGTTACCGGCAACTGGAGATGATGAAAGAGCAGGCACCGAATCGACACGGAATAAGGCCTACCAGGTCCATTGCCATTAGGAACACTTATGGTGAGTTGCTGTCTACTACAGCAAAAGATTTCACCACGATCTTTGAACCCCTTGGAGTTTTCAAGCAGGGAGGCAAAGAACCACCGTCTTTCAGGATGCGATTCAAACTGAAGGACGGCACAGTCGTTGATCATGAGATGTGGTTCATTGCCCTGGACAGGCCGCAGCACGTAAAGAAGCTCAGAGGCCATCAGGTAACATGGTTTTGGCTGTCTGAGGTTAAAGAGCTGCCGAAAGATGTTATTGATATGGCCGATTATCGGCATGGCCGGTTTCCCTCGATGCAGCTCGGTGAAGTGTTACCAACCTATTCATGTATGCTCGGTGACACAAATCAATGCGACGAAGACCATTGGTTGTATGACTTTCAGGAGATCCAGAAACCAGCCGGAGAATTACCGGATTGGGAATTTTTCGTTCAGCCTGGTGGAGTTATCAAGAGAAGCGGTAAATGGGTGCTCAATGAATTGGCCGAAAACCTGGTTAATTTACCGGCAGGTTATTACGACAAACGGATCCAAGGGAAAAGGGAAAGCTGGATCAAGGTCAACCTTGGGAATCAGTACGGCTTTGTCATGGACGGCAAACCGGTGCATCCAGAGTACAGCGATGCTGTGCATTGTGTTGACAACATGGACTACCTGCCAAACGAGACTATTGTTCTCGGTTTTGATTTTGGGAGGACACCGGCCTGTGCAATCCTGCAGATGATAGGGGGATCCTGGTACTGCCTGGATGAATTTGTGTCTGTCAATATGTCAGCGGCTAAGTTTGCGCCTCATTTACTCAAGTATTTAAATCGGAATTATCCAGGAGCCGGTTTTATCGGGTGGGGAGATCCAGCAGGCGCACATCCTGGCGAAGTTGTTGAACATAGCGCAATTGAGACTTTGCAAGCCAATGGGGTACCATGCGAACCATGCGAGACACAGGACGTTTTGCAAAGACGAGCAGCGGTTTCCAACCCATTAACAGAACTCGGGATGAATGGAAAACCAAGGCTGATGATATGCAAGAAGGCCAAAACAATCAGGAAAGGATTGGCTGGCAAGTTTTGTTATCGACGCCTGCAGGTTGCTGGCGATGAAAAATACATGGACGTGCCGGACAAAAACGCCTGGTCGCATCCCGTTGAAGCTCTTGAGTATGGATTGATGGGCGAGGGTGAAGGGCTTGAAATGGTCTTAGATCAAAACGAAAAAAACAATACTTACGAAGAACGGAAAAGCTCCGTTTATTAAGAGATCAACCAAAACAAAGGAGTATGACACCATGGCAGCCAGGAAGACGACGACACCAAGGAAAGCGACACCAAAGAAGAAGCCAGCAGCAAAACAAACAGCAAAGCCCCTGCCGGCCACCGAAGAGCAACAACCCGTTGTAGAGGCAGTTGAAGAGGCACCGCCGGAGGTTGAGCTTGAGGTAATGCCACCGGAGGCAACAAAGCCGCCTATGTCAAAAACCTGGAATCGTGTTGACAGCTTGAGTGACGATGATATGGACGTCGAGGCAGCCAGCGTTATAACTTCTTATCAGCGCACATTTGTTCTGCTCCGGTTCCGGGCAGGAGGGAAGCTGACAGGACAGGTCCAGGTGATTGAAAAACTGAAATACAAACCGTCAACCGGTAAATTTAGCGGATCCAGCTAAATAAAGGGTATTTGACCATGCGGCTATCAGAAGCAAATCAAACTTTACGCAATTTATTAAGCGACATAGCAGCTCAACCTAAATGGAGGGGTGAGGCTGCTCGCTGCATGGCATGGCGGGATAGTATCCAGTGGACCAAAGATCAGAAAGATTATTTTAAACTCCTTGGGTTACCAAGGGACATGTTTGTCAACCTCATGGCCGCAGCTATTGATTCAGTAACCGGCCATGAGGCCAAACACCGAGTTGACTGGATGTTGACCGGCGCGGCTGAAGAACACGACGAAATGGCAGAGGCATTAAATCACCAGCTTAATGATGAAATGCGCTTGGCCGATGCTAATCACGCCTGCTCAGAGGCCTATGAATCTCAAGTATGTGTTGGCATTGGATGGGTGCATGTTATCAGGAATCCGAACCTCCTTTCAGCCTCAAGGCTTTTAATAGAGGATGTTCACCGTGATGAAATGTTTTGGGACATGCGGGCCAGGTCCGAAGATTTACGTCGTGATTGTCGTTGGATAGCACGACGGAAATTCTTTGATAAAGACGAAGCAAAGATGTTCCTGGGAGAGAAGCACCACGAATTGATAGATTTCACTTTCTCTGATTATACAACTTTAGATATTGGAGAAAATACGGAGTCTTGTGAATGGTTCTCAGAGATGATGGAGTACACAGATCCCATCGAGTTAATAATGGACAACACTTCAGAGAGGGAAAGGATTGCCATCTATGAAGTTTATTACAAGGTTTTTGAAAAGCGTGACTTGCTGTTTGTAGACAACGGCATGGTAATGCTTTTCAACAAAGAGAATCCTATTCACTTTGAAATATTGGCAACCAATACAGGATACGTGCAAATGAACGTACCTGTAAGCGTCGTAAGAGAGGCCTGGTTTTGTGGTCCTCATCTCGTTTACGATAGGCCGAGCAGTGCGCCACATAATCACTTCCCGTATATCCCTTTCTTTGGTCCCCGGGAAGATGCTACCAACAACCCTACTGGCTTGCTCAAGAGGATGATGGGGCCGCAGGAGCAATATAACCGGGCAGTAATTGAGATCCAACGGATATTGAGAAGCAGAAGGATCGAGAAAGACAAAGACGCGGTTACCGACCTAACTGACCAGCAGGTCGTTTTCGAAGTAAACAGATCCGACGGCCTTATCAACCTAAAGCCTAACCGACAATTCAAGGTAATCAGAGAATGGGATAAGCTCCAAGCCCTGGAAGGGATTTGTAACAGAGCCAGGGGCGAAATCAATGCGGCTTCCGGTATCTACCAAACATTTCAAGGGCAGACAGAGGCAAGTCAATCAGGTATCGCAGTGGAGTCTATCGCAGAACTTGGAGCCCAAACCCTGGGCAAGATCAACGCGAACTATCAACTTGCCAGGAAGTATGTAGGCGACCTGGTTTTCTCATATATGGTTGAGGATATTGGGACGCGACGAAAAGTAGTGAACATCCCGCAGGAAATCGGTCAACAGAAAAAACAAGTTGTTTTGAACAACGGTGTGTTGAATCGAGTCTCCATGCTAAGAGCGCAGGTTTCCATCCAGGATATACATACCAGCGCCGGCTACAAACAGCACACACACCAACGGTTAACCGGCATAATGGACAAGATGCCGGATGATTACAAAGGGATTCTTTTACCCTTTTGGCTTGAAAGCTCAGAAATGCCGAAGAAAGAGCAGGCTATCAGATTGATCAATAAGAAGCTCGGGTTTGAGGAAGACGAAGAGAAACGGTTACTGATGGAGCAGCAACAGGCCGAGGAAGCACAGAAACAGAAAGAGCTGGAAATGAGAGCTTTTGTTGCTGACATTGAAAAAACGGAAGCAGAAACGAGAGAGAAAGAAGCAACAGTGAAAGACAAGCTTGCAGAGGCCAGCCAGACCGCAGCTGAGGCTATCAAAACCAGAGTAGAAACAGCAAAACTATTAAGAGAATTTAAACAGATGGGCGAACAGCCGCAGGGCCAAAAAGTGCCCGATTCTGATTTAAATAAGCAAGTCCTGCCGCCTAATACACCACAGCAGGACTTGCCCCTGGGAGCATCCAGCGTATAAATTAACCGGTCAGGCAATGTTCTGCCTGTCCCCACCATGATAGACGGTTGAAAAGTCTATCCCGTGAGACAACACTGTAAAAACAAGGAGAGTTAAAGATGAGTAATGAAACAAAACTGGAAGATGTTGATCTTGACTCTTTGAGTCAAGAGGAACTGATTAAACTTGAGGATGAGCAGGTTGCAGCAGATGCGGCAGCAGGCGATGAGGATAATCAGGAACAACAGCAACAGGAAAACCGAACAGGAGCAGATGAGACCGACAAACCTACGGATAGTGATGAACAGGACAAAGGTGGTGGCGATGATGAACAGCCTGAAGCCGGCGGTGATGAACAATCAGCCGTAGACGATGAAGTCATCAGGCATGTAAGTCCGCCAAAAAAGTGGGCTGCTAAAAGGGTAAAGCAACGGGAGCTAAAGAAAAGTCTCGAAGAGGCCAACCAGAGAGCGTCCAAAGCTGATGACCTGCAAGCCGAAGTAACCACGCTGAAAGATGAACTTGCCTCTATCAAAGAGATCATGGCCAGCAAAGGAATGGATTTCCCAAAAGATGATGATGGAAATCCATTCTCTGATGAGAAGATCGAAGAGATCCGGGATGAGTACGGGGACGATCTTGCCGACATGATGGCGGCGGCCGCTGAGATTGTTTCCTCAGCAGGAAAACAGCAGCAGGTTGACACCAATGCCGACAAAGGCGAGCAAGAAGCCCTTGATCCTGATTTCATGACTGCGATTGACGATAACGATGAACTGACTTATTGGAAAGAAAATTCTCCTGTTCTTTGGGAACGTGCCGTCAAAGCCGATGACGAATTCCTTGATGCTGATCCGGAATATCAGAAACTCTCTTATGCGGAACGATTTAAGAAGGTTGTCGAATCCGTAAAAAACGATGTGCTGCAGAATAACAACGCTAAAGTCCGGGACAGTGGCGACGGTGGTAACGATATACCTTTGTCTCTGTCCGGTTCAGGCGGTGGACTGCATAATACTGAAACAAACAGCGCAGTAGAGAGAGTCCTTGCTGTTAATGACCCTGACAAACAAATAGAGCTTTATAACAGCCTTCCCGAGCAGGATCGTGACGCGGTTGACATAGCTCTTGGCATATAAAGGTGATGCGGCAATGACTCTTGATGATTTTGTTAAAATTCTGATCAGGGTGGCAAAGCACTTTGTTGCTGTAGCCGAACAGGTCATAAAGGAAAAGAAAAAGAAGTAAAGAAGTACGGCTATCCCCTCGCCTTCCGGCCACGGGATCAGCGAAGCCTATCACGCCGAATGTCGGCCTCATAGGAATAGATGTAACATTAACGCTATTCTTATGAGGTACGACAAATGCCTAGTGATTCAAGACAAATCCTTGCTGATAGAATTATATTCGGCGAATGCCAGAAACAGCATTCCCTTCCCAACCTGCTTACCGCTGATGCTCCGAGCATGATCCATAAAAAAGGTGATCTCGGCAAAAAGCAGACTCCACCCAGTGCTCCGGTTGTTCAGATTAATGACCTGAGCAAAACTCATGGTAACCAGGTTTCCGTAACCATTATTCACGATCTTGTTGAAAAACCCTCCATGGGCCTGAAGAAGCGTGATGGCTACGAAGAGGACATTTCCGAAGCCACCTTTGAAATGAAAATCGACCAGTACCACAAGGCGACAAAGGTACCGTTGATGATCGAGCAGCAGAAGGTGGGCTTCAACCGGAAGAAACTCGGACGTCCGCTACTTGCCGCATATCACGGTAATCTTACCGACGAGTTGGCCTTGACCCATCTTGCAGGATCCCGGGGAACTGACAATGCTTCCGACCGGATCCTGCCGCTGGCCTCTGATGTTGATTTCAACACAATCATGGTCAACCCCGTAACCCCGCCGACTTTCGACCGCATGTTTTATTGTGGTGATGCCGGATCAATTGATGGCTCCACCGGCTCGGCCATTGATGCCGCTGATGTTTTCACGGCTGCCGACACCAGACGGTTCAAACAACAGCTTGAGCTTATGTCTAACCCGCCTCAACCGGTGAGTTTGGGTGCCAGCGATAAAAGCCCTGGAACTGATCCGATGTACGTTGCCTTTATCACACCGAAGATGTGGACTGATTACGAGGCATCCTCTTCTGATTTCCAAACATACATTTCCAATGCCATTAAGCGAACCACAGGCTTCAACCATCCTCTGTTTAAGGGCGAAATGTTCATGAAGGACAATATCCTTTTCAAGCGCTATCTGAAGCCGGTCAGCTTTAACGCTGGCGATACCGTGCAGGTCAGTAACGATGACGATTCCGCCTCTGTTTCCGGTCAGGTTGTTCCGGGTGGCGTAACCGTCAATCGTGGCATTATCCTGGGCGGCCAGGCGCTTGCTATGGCTTATGGCTCTGTGCTTCCAGGTGGGATGGGTAACTTCAAAATGGACGGCGAGCTGTTTGATCAGAAAGCATGGTGGCGTCAGTGGATGGATTGGATTGGCGGCCTTGCCAAGATCCGGTTCAAAAATAACGCCGGCCGCATGAATGACTACGGTGTCTGCTGCTTTGATGCTGCAGTCTCAACCTGATTTTAGGTAGTAATCATATTCGCTGGAACCAAGACATATTAAATCTTTTCAAGGAGTAACGAATGAAATCTCAGAATTACAACACCCCTTCTTGCGAGTCAAGTAAGGGAAATGTTTGTGGTGATATTCAGGAATACATATTCACCGGCGCGGAAGCCGCTGATACCACCGTGCGTATGCGGAGAATGTCAGAGTACAACACATACATGCGGATTACGGCCATTGCCGACGCTGCCATGGTTGGTACCGTTGATGTTGGCTATGTGTCACGCGAGGATGGGGTAGCCGACGACCTGGACGCCTTTGGTGCAGCCGTTGACATCTCCACCGCTAACCAGGCAGTTATTGCCGATGTTCAGGCAGTAGACCTGAAGCATGATCTTGCCGTAACGATCAAGACCAACAATGCAGGGAACGCAGGCAAAATCCTTAAATTGTTGGTTGAGTTTATCAATACTGCCGGATAACCACCCGGGAGAGGAAAAAGAAAAAGGTAGTAGCGCGGTGCCGGTAGGGACCATGACCGGCACCGTGTTTTTTAAAAGGAGAAAATCGGCATGAATGGCGAGAGTATCGTAACCGAGATTATCGGCATTATCGCAAATCCATCGTACAAGAAAAGGGATGTGATCCTTGAGTATGCCAATCAGTCATTGACTGCCCTTGCCAATATCTTGATGCTGCCGGACCTCAAGAGTGGGTATGACAAAGTGACTACCGTTCTGACCGACAAGCAGGTTGGATTACCCGATACCTATAACAAGGGCTTGTATCTTGCCATGGTTGATGGAAAGCCGATCAATATACATGCCGATATAAAGTCCATGTCTATCACCCTGTGTGGTGTGTCTGATGACGAAGGGGACGTGAAAGATGTAACGGTCCACGGCGCGAACCTTATTTACCAGGCAATACCGACAACAGCAACGGATATCGACCTGTATTTCTATCGTAATCCGCTCCCAATGACAGATAAGAGGTCCAGTCTTCCTGATGGATTAACCAATAATGATGACTTTGACTGGGCGATTATCCATCTTGCTTGCCGGAAAATCTTTGACAGAATAGAGGACGGGCGAGAAGGACCAAAGACCAACACCCTGAAACACGAAGATTATTACAACCAGAGAGTACTTGCCCTGGACGATTACGCTTTAACGGAAGGAAAAGCACATTCAACCAGGCCGTCGCTGTCTATCCCATGGCCGGGAGCGAGATAAATGTCAACTCACAACATACCCATCTATACCGAAGCGATAGGAATAAACAATAAGGTTCCGCCTGTTCGACTGCCGTTCGACCAGGAAACTGGTATCACGGCACTTGAAAAGGCTGAAGATGTTTTAATCAATCCATCTGGTCAGATAACGACATTACGCGGGAGAGAGTTGGTTGTGCTTGGGCCTTATCAT
>Ga0164310_10002065_pt1 | contig 11511 bp, 11 predicted proteins | sample GuaBasSedimGuay1_FD_121795 | JGI IMG/M metagenome (GOLD analysis project Ga0164310, IMG submission 121795) | Subseafloor sediment microbial communities from Guaymas Basin, Gulf of California, Mexico - Guay1, Core 4569-9, 0-3 cm | ecosystem: Environmental > Aquatic > Marine > Hydrothermal vents... | reverse complement strand
CTCTTTAACGGCATGACGTTTTTATCGCGCGCTTATAAAGGGGATTCTTAAGTACAGGTTCAATCATTTAATATTTATAGTTCTAGGCAGTATCGCGTTTACCCTTATATTATAGGGAGCACATTCGATAGCAAAAGCACGCGTTAAAGATAAAATACCGCCCTTAGAAGCATTATAAGACGCTACACTCCAATCGCTACCGATCAATGCAAAAATTGAAGAAATATTGATTATGCTTCCTCCCCTTTTCCGCATATGCGGAAAAGTTGCTTGGCTAGCTAAAAAGCACCTTTGAGATTTACGTCAACCACCCTATCCCAATATTTTTCACTCAATTTATCGCTTGGAGCAGCTAAACATACGCCAGCATTATTAACTAAAACATCTAGCTTCATCCTTTAGTATTCGGAGAATGCCTATATCAGAACCCAAAAAAGCTAATACCTTATGCCGAGAAAAACGGTATGGCTGTTCCGGCTAAAGGCGCTTTAACCAGAAAATATAAGCCCGACGAGTTGCTTGAGTTTGGTGATGTTAGGAGAATAGATCCGCTATTTTATCCTGATAATTTTAAAAATCTACGAGCTTGTCAAGGTGCTTGAGGAAGTAGCAGGTAGATATGGCAAGACGCCTGCCCAAGCTGCTTTGAACTGGCTATTAATGAACAGTCCGGCGGTTATACCTATCCCAGGAGCTGCGGGTTGGAGATTAAGCTATGATGATTGGAGGCTAATAGATGAGGCGAGCCGAAAGCTTAGGCTTACGAATGTAGTATGGTGAATAAATCTAACTAAATTATTCTCCAAATATTAAAACTATATACTGCCTACGTCTAAGTTTTCCATCCTCTACCTTGGCTTTTTCTTAGGTTAGTCTAATGACGAGTTAAGGCGGCGGTGGCGGTGCTTGGAAATATGGTTGCAGAGCGTTTTGAATTGCCGTAGCCTCTTCCTGCGTTAGCCATTGACTTCTAACAAGCTCCTGCAAGCCTCTCTTTAATAACGCTAGAGTTTCACTATTTAAGAATAGATTGTTGTTGTACGCTAAGTCGTTAATCATTTTCTGGACTTCAGGGTGAGTTTTTAGCAAGCTGTCAAGCTGGAGCTGTATTCCGTAAACCAGCTGGTTCCATTCCTGCACAGGAACCTGTTTCCCGAATAATTTCGCGAAATATCCGGGATTTCCAATTTTAACCGGGAATAGGGTTAAATACCTTAATCCCTTGTTCGAAGAGTATTGTATTACATAGAATGGTATACAAACCTTAACTACGTTTAGCTCGGAGGGTAGGTTGATGTATTTTACTGTCGTTTTTTCAAGCTCCTCGAGTATCTTCCTTTTTTCCTGTATTAATCTATTAATTCTGTCTTTGATATAGTCAGAGCAGGATACCATGTTTAGCCTCATTTTTTCCTTCTCTTTGATTTCCTCGTCACGCTTAGCAGCAGTGACCATGATCCTGTTACGTTCTAACTCAATCATGCTTTTATACTGCTCCTCTATACGAGATATTTCCAATTTTTTCTCACTTTCTAGGTTTCTTATTTTGTTATTTACAATTTGAATCTGCTTCCTGACGTTGTTTAAATCGTTTTCAGCAACATTTATCAAAGTATTATCTTGAAGTTTTTTAGCTTCATTCAGCAAGTTTAAAGCTTCTCTTTCTCTCTTCTTCAATTCATCAAGTTTTGTCTTTAATTCTTCAAGCTTCAACTTGTACGACTCTTCCAGCTCTTTTAATTTTTCTTTTTTCTCGTTTTCCAACTTGGATTTTGCGGCCTCGAATTGTTCTCTTTCAACTTTTATCTGATCCATATACTTGAAAGCTATTTCCTTCTCTTCGGCTAAAACTGCGTCATTCCATTGGAGGCTTTTCTCCTCGAGATTTTGCAACGCTTTTTCTAGAAGATTTACATCCTGCAATGTTTGCATCTTATACTCGCTGATTTTAGTTTTTATTAAGTCTACGTCAGATTCCATTATTTTAGCATCTATAACTGGCGCGGTTATTTCAAGCTCGTTCAGGTTACGGAATAAATCTTGAACATTAGACAACCACTCTGCCGGAAATAAGCCTGAAATTTGTTCCTGACTTACGCTCTCAAAATCATCAAAATAATTCATGTATTTTTTCAAAAACTCTAAAAACTCTTCTAAAGTCGAAGTATTGCCTAAATCTTCAATAAACGGAGTTACATCTGGTATTTTCTTAATTTCTAACTGACGGGCAAACAATGGAACTGCGTCTACGACAAGAAACTCGTTACCATTAACCTTACAAATATATAGTGGATAGTAGAGCTTTGAGATATAATTAATTCTCTCCAAGGGCTTTAAGAAACCTCCCTTGGAGCGTTGCTTCTCCGCAACCACCGAAACCGAAGCTATTTCTACGCTCTTGCTCAACGGCTTGCCATCGGATAAAGCCATGAAATTCGTCTGATACAAAACTAAACCACCAATATAATATAAAACAAGAACTTTTTATTATTTTACCACAGTTTTATTTTAAGACGTCCAGTTATCACCAAAACAGGATATTCTGACTTTAAAATAGACAATTGGAAATTCAAAGCTAAATTTATAATTAAATACAAAATTAAATATACAGAGAAATTTAATTTAATATCAGGTTGTGAAAATGAGCGAGTATAAAATTTGTCAAAGCTTGTTTCTAGCCTTTTCTATTTTCCTTTCTAGTTTATCTTTTTTAGTTTTTATGCGTAAAAAAGAGAGCACTACTTCCAGGCTTTTATCTGTTATCAAAGAATTTGATTGTGTTAAAGATTTACTATTAGTTGCTAAGTTAAGACAGGAAGTCTTTTTCGAAATACTCCAGGAATTTACTTTCTTATCTAATGAAATCGAGAAAAGAGGGGAATCTATGACGATAAGCGACGCATGGTATCATTACATGTCGCTTATCAACGACGCCTACGTTTTCGCTAAAGAACTCTTTGATGTGGGAGTAATTATCATCAAAAACCTCGTTGTAAGCGGAAAAGAAATTTCTAAATACTCCAGCCAGCTAAGACGTTTAAACGCAGAAACTATGAAGCTTGAAGAACAGATAGAAAAATCTCACGCAAGGATACAAAGAGCTTTCTACTACACGCGTGAGAAAGAGGAAATAATGAAAATATTAAACACTGTTAGAAAAGAGCTTCTATTAACGGTGGATGCCCTAAAAAACTATAATGATAAATTAATAGAAATTATTAAAGAATTATCGAAGCGCTTCGAAGAATTGTCAATGGAACATGAATCGCTACTAGAAAATGTAGATGAAGAATTTAGAAAAGAATACCTGGAAAAATTGGAAAAATTAGAAGAGCTTCATAAAAAACACTACGAAGCTCTACTTTTAGCAAAAAACATTAAAAACGACAGCATTCGCAATGCAATTAAAGACTACGAAGGCTACCTAAATCTTTTAAGCAAGCTATCGAAGATGGTTGAAGACTCGGAGCAACTATTCGAGCAAACAATTAGAAAGTATGACATACTAACGGAAAAAGCTAAGAAGGAATACGAGGAAGCTTGCGAAAAAATAAGAAATATGCCATGGAGCGAGCGAATGAAGCTAAGAGAAGAGGTTTCAAACGTTAAGGAAATGTACCTTGTAGCTGCACGCAATCTCGACCCAGAAAATTGGGAGCATATATACGAGCTAGACTACGAATTTTGGCCATCCTGGGTGGAGTTTCTCAAAAAAATAAGAGACTACTGGGAGGAAAACGTTGAAGAAGTTAGAAAGACAGTCGAAGAAACTAAGAGTAGATATGAGCTGGCAGTTCTCGAATGGAGGAGAGAGGTCGAGAGAAGGCAGAAGAGAATAAGCGATGCTAAAAGAAGTTATATAAGAGCAGTCAAAGATTTCGAAAATAGGTACATTGAACTGAAGAGAGAATTTTTATCCAATTTAACTGATTACATCAGCAGACTTCAGAAAAGTGTTTAAAGCTCTAGAACAGTGCCCACCAACGGTTTTAAAGATCTTTGTTTTTCAGCATCTCTAACTCTTTCTTTGAACTTTTCAGAGTTTAAAATTGCAGATATAAGTATTCGCCCAAACTCCGTCAAACCAATCTTGCGAACCTTTCCGCCATAACTTTTGTAAACTAATCCTTTCCTAGATAAACGTGTTACAAGTCTACTATACTCATTTTTCACCCGTGGCTTGTCTGCAGCGTTCACGCCTTCACACCATTCAATAAGAGTTTTAAGAGAATCCGCGTGACCTTTCTTCTTATAAAGAACTTCCAGAACTTTTCTCTCCTTGCTTTCATCAACATCCTCTTCGATAAGCTCAAGCTTCGCGGAGGGCAATGGAATAAGCTCCATATCTACTCCACGCTTACTATCTTTTTCCTCTATCCACTCATAAAAGGCAGGAGAATCCGGAGGAGGAATAAACTCGCCACGTCTTTCCGCGCTCATCGTGTAAACGTAAACTGTTGGAGTTGGCATAGGGGTAGAATCTGGAGATGCTGAGCCGAAAATAATCGATAGCGTGATGACGGCGCTCATCGCTTCTTGAGGCATGTCTGTACAATCTATGTAAACGTCCCTTTTGTTTACTCTAACTTCAAGATCCAAAATAGAGTATAGCTTGGTAAATAGACTATCATAACTTAAAGGGTTAACGCCAACGAGTATAGGCTTAAAGAACGAGATTACCTGGGCTAGTCTTTGCGCGTTGTATTTGGAGACGGCGCCATACCTATCGTTTTTCTTATCATATAATATGTATACTTTCTCGATCGGCTTAGATACTCTCAACTTTTCAAAACCGTCTAGTATCATTGTCGGGTGAAAGCCTACATAGTGTACCGTAACAACCATTTAAATCAGCAGTATCTTTTCTTTGCTATTATAATATTGAAAACGTTTCCATATATATTTTATGCTACAATAATATCAAAATATGATGGTAACAAAATTTTGATACTGTATATACGTGGATAATACGTAAGACGGTAACAGAAAATAGATACTATGTACACAAGATGATAATATATTGTTCTATCAGGTTAGCCTTTGAAATAGTGTTATCATGAGTAGGTTTTTAGGCGTTACTTAGGATATATACTCGATACGGAAATGTACGAAGTTCTATTGAGCATCTCAAGAACGGACATTAACCTGGTAATTCAAAAGCTTAGAGAAATGTACATAGATAGGTTAAAAACTTTCCAGTATACCCTGTATGGAGAACCTATAAGAAATCCATATCCTATAGTGAAGATAAGCGGTAGGAAAATCGTCGGTTTTCCAATTAAAGCAGACAAGATAAAGTATTTAGAGCCAATATCTCATAGAAAGAAAATACTTGCTGTAGACGCTAGTATTAAAACATTGTTTAACATTGGCGGAAGCAGAATCGTGATTAGCAAGGTAACTGCAGGAATATGGAGGGGGATAACAAAGATTTATTCTTATGGACCCGTTAAGAGGATTAGTCTTGTGCTAAGCAAGGAGGAGGCTGGCGAGTGGCTTTTAAGGCTAGAAATAGAGGCAGCTTTAAAGCTAGCTCATAAGCTTGGCTTGAACGATTATTGCTTGCTAGATAGAAGCTTATCCATATCCCCCCTGCTGAAAAAATCTACTAGAGAAATTTTTGTGAAGCTTGACAAGACCGTGCAGGCTCGCGGAGGGATCTTAGTTGGTCTTACTAAATCGAGCAGGCTTAAGCTGAACACTGGCGAGAGCTTAGTAGGGTACATTATTAGACAGGCAAACAAGAGGCTTAGGGGCGTGGCTTGGTATTACTATCCTATATTTAAGAGCTATACTCTGCCGAAATGGTTCCTTGGCGATATAGCAGTTGCAAAGCTTGGAGATGACTCTAAGTGCGCTTTCAGAATAGATGTTTCAAAGAGAGCGCTGGTTTCCAGAAATATGGAAGCTATACTAGGAGAGCTTGCTTTCGTGCAGGATCTGGCGACGCCAGGATATCCTTATCCTCTTAAAGCTGTTCATCTGGAATCGAGGATCAACGAGTCGGAGCTTGAAATCGATAGAATGCTCTTCCTCGAAGTGTTGAAGAGGGAAGGATTGTATGAAGAGTTTATGTCCAATCTGCACGGGACAGATTTCAAGGAGAGACATTTATGGTCGTAGGTGTCTCCATGAAACTAGGTGTTGTTGTCTGGGTTGAAGGTACAACTGTTAAATTTAGAATTAACGAGCAAGCCGTAGTTGAGAGAGGGCAACTCGTAAAAGTTGTAGATAAGGGTAGGAAATTTATTTTAAGAGTTTACGATTTTAGACCTGAAAGCCTTTTATCGCAGGCGGAGATCGCCATAGTTAGTAAGAAAATTCAGGAAGGAGAGCCTACACCGATATACGATAAAAGCTTAAGATTATACGATACGGCACTCGCAACGATTATCTGTCAGATAAGCGAAGAGGGAATAGTTCACGGCCCGACTGGAGTGCCTAGCTTATTCACTGACGTGGAAACTTTAGACAAGATAGATTTGGAGCATTTGAACTTGGATACTGGAGATATAGTATTAGGATACGTTAGAGTTGGACATAGGACAGCCGATATTAGAGTGACGATAAACGGGTCGAAGGTTATTCCCCATCACATTCTTGTTTGCGGAGTAACTGGTAGCGGTAAAAGCAATCTAGGTAAAGTACTAGCAGCGTCGATAATGGCAATACCGGAACCCAGGTATAGCATGATAATCTTCGACTGCGAAAGCGAGTATTTTAGCGGTGCATCGCACGACCATTATGGGCTTGTTCACTTGCCGGAGGCGGAGGAACGATTGTTTTACGTAACTACGGGTATTGATGAGCCTTGCAAGATTACGTACGAATTTTATTTTCAAGGAGAGACTGTAGAAAGAAAGATTTTAGCATATCCATTAAAAGTTTGTTATTCCGAGCTAACGCCTAGAGATTTTTCAATGACTGGAGAATTTTCTTCTCCACAAGAAGAGCTTTTGTGGCTTCTTTATAAGAGGTATCGCGAAGATTGGCTTGAGAAGCTTTTGGATTTAACTGCGCGGGAAATATATGAAAAGCTTGGAAAGCTTGCGAAAACAAACACTATAAACGTTACCAAGAGAAAAGTCAAGCATATGCTAGGTGACGGCGACATATTCATTGCTGAAGATTGTCCAGAAGTTGGTTTATCGAAGGCGGTTCTAGCTGCGATAAGACATGGCAAAATTATACTTATCGATATACCGCACGCGACTGAGGGAGAGGAAAAATTATTATCTGTTATGATCACGAGAAAGATATTCAGGACTTACGAGCTAATGCGCAAAACTGCTCCAGATAGATGGGCTAAGCTCCCTTATGTTCTCATAATGGTCGAGGAAGCTCACAGGTATCTAGCTAAACACTCTCTAATGGGTGGCGAGGTAAGGGAAAATATTTTCAGCATAATAAGCAAAAGAGGGAGAAAATACAAAGTAGGGGCTCTATATATTACTCAAATGCCCGGGGAAATAGCTGAAACGGTTATTAGACAAACATTAACCAAGATTATCTTGCCATTGCCAACGCGGCCCGACTATACTAAGGTTATACAGTACAGCCCTTATCTTGACGAGGCTGAGCAAGAGATAAAAACCCTAGACAGGGGGGATGCGCTGATAGTTTCTCCGCCATCGGGTTTACGGTTCGCTGTTCCAGCGAAAGTATTCTCGTTCGAAAAATACGTGGAAGAGAGATTGAGAGAGAAAATGGAGCTTGACAGATTGCAATCGATTACTTATGGATGATAGTGCTTATCTTGCTAAAATGGACGCTATGATTTAACTCTTTGATCATGCCTATTCTTGTGACAGTTTTATTAACTGAATAATATAATGTTATTATAATGTTAAAAATCATGTTTTATGGTGGAGCTGGAACAATAGGAGGCAATATGATACAAGTTTCTATCGAAAACACAAGCATACTTTTTGATATCGGGAAGAGCTACGACGTCTACGATAGGTTTTTCGGGATGGGATATAGGAACTATCCAATGGAGTTCGAGGATCTCGTTATCTCCTCGCTAATACCTAGAGAGCTAGCCGGAAAATTTTTCATCGATAAAAACGTTCAGAAACCTGTCGGCTCCAGCCCTATAGATGCCGTTTTCGTATCTCATTCCCATTTCGATCACTCATGGTATATACCTCTAGTAAGAGATGATGTTCCAATATACATGAACAAGATAGCTTATACAATGTATAGGAGCGCTGTTGGAAAGCCGAGAGGCGGTAGGAGTATAGTCGATAAGAATGTTCAAGGTGAAATTCCGTCATTCCCAAATGTTAAAACGTTAACGACAGAGAATAAGAGCATTAGAGCCTTAAATTTTGACGACTTTAACGTTTTATATGGTCCCGTTGACCATTCTATTCCCGGGGCCTACGCTTACGCTTTAGAATACGAGGATAAGCTTTTGCTATATACTGGAGATTTCAGGCTTCACGGCATGTTTAGCGAGAAGAGAAAATCCTTCCTTGATATGATCGAAGATAGAAGAAGCGATTATCGCGAAATTATCTTAATAACGGAGGGGACTAACTGGGGCAGCGAGGAACCATTCCTAAACGAGAAACAAGTTGAGGAAAACGTTAGAGAAATGTTGCGTAGACATTATAAAGACTTTAAAACTGCGATAGCCCTGGTATCGCCGAACGATGTAGACCGTGTTAGAGAACTTTTTAAAGCTGCAAGTTTAGCGGCTTTTGACGAGGGGAAATATCTGAAGCCTTTCGTTGATCATACAGTAGCAAAATTGTTAACAGCTTTAAATGCGGAGAAATTGCTAGAACCCATCCCACGCATAGGGGAATGTATAGAAGCAGGAACGACTACAGAGAAGAAAGGAAAGACGGAGCCTTTGCGGGTCATGCTTCTTGGTGAGAAAAGGTACACGAAAAAGGGCGAAGCAAAAAAAGGTGATTGGCATGGATATCTAGTTCATACCCTTGGAGTTAAAGATGAGGATATTATAGGCATGAAAGAGCTTGCGAGTGAAATTGATGAAAACGATAATAGTAGATATTTCATATTATTATCTAGTTTTAACCTAGACCCGTTCTATCTCAAAAAGATTATAAAGCCTAGTAGCTTAGTATTGTTTTCTACATCCGAGCCTTTCAAGGAGGAGCTAATTTTAGATTACGAGAAGAAGGTTAACCAGTTGATGGTTTTAGGTGCTAGAATAGCGCGCGTACATACAACTGGACATGTAAGACCTGAAGATCACGTCGATTTGCTTGCTAGATTAAAACCTGATATTGTGTTACCTGTGCACACGGAATATCCTGAATACATTTCTCACTTATTAACCATGGCTAAGATAAAATCTAGAGATAGAAAATGGAACCCTAAATATTTCATATGTAGACAAAGAGATGTGGTGTCGTTTTAAATATTCCAGCGATGAACGTAGTTAAACGATCCGTAGCTGGATTTTCATTATTCTGTATGAAAATAAGAAATACTTATTAATAGCTGGGTTAGGATAAGCTTATGCTTAATCTAGCGCTAGCGTTTGCCGCTGGGTTGTTAATTGGATTAATCTATAAAAAGAGGACTAAAATAGACTCTATACTTTTGTTAACTATCGTAGCAATAGTTTTTTATGTAGGTATAGAAGTGGGCAGAAGCAGGGCAATATTTAACGTAAATTTGCTAATACTTTCCGTCATCCTTTCTTTTTCAGCAATCGTATTCTCCGTTTTATTCGCCCATATTTTAACTAGAGGTGGTTAGCTTGATACATGCAGTCGTACTATCTTTTATTGTCGGGGTTTTAGCAGGCATATTTCTTGACTTACAACTACCTGGAATATTCTTAGATGTAACTCTAATGGTTATGTTATTTTTCATAGGTTACGACCTTGCAGTGAGTATCAACTATAAAAGGCTTAAAAAGCTCATACTAGTATCTACGAAGCTAGTAGTAGCGACCGTCGCTGGCAGCGCTTTCGCCGGGCTTCTAATAGCTCTTATTTTCCAGCGTGGAATGCTCACATTCCTAGCAGCTTCTCTGGGAATGGGATGGTACTCGTTAACTGGACCTTTACTGCTAAAATTTCAAGGCTCTAATCCAGGTTTGCTGGGTTTCCTAGCGAACGTGCTGAGAGAGATTTTCACCTTCATATTCTACCCATTATTTTATAGGCATGTAGAAATAGCGGCTGTTTCCATGGCTGGCGCTACGTCTATGGATACTACGCTACCATTGATTAGGAAAACTTCTGGTTCCGAGGTTGCCTTAGTGGCTATAGTGCATGGATGGATTATCTCTACTCTAGTTCCAATTATATTGATGTATCTTCTTTCAACTTTCTAGTTTAAGCATATTTTTGGCAATTGTAGCAATACCATCTCTTATATTGCGGTATCCAAGTCAATGGTTTGCCGCAATGTGGGCATAATGGAGTTTGAGGCTGAGCCGGAGGCGGTGGAGGAACTGCCTGACCTCTAGCGATTTTAGCCTGTCTTAGAATAGCCTCTGGCCAGTCACGGCTTCCAAAAAAGCCTTTAAAGGAGAATGTTATACCTCTATATCCGCTTTCATCTCTCCATATAACTATCGCGGCTGGACGACCTAAAATAGGACTTCTCTTTTTTACCCTGGCTATTGAGGTTAAGGGTATTTTAACGCCACCGGGGTTTTTCTCATAGTAACGGTATACCTCTTTTAACGAAAGCTTTTTCCAAGCAAATATTTTTCTTCCAATTCCAAAAGGAGTTCTTTCTCCAAGTTCTTGAGCAAGTATACCGGTTGCAAGTCCAGAAGTTACGAAAAACAAGTTATAGTTTGTGAGAACGAGATAACCGATTTGATAACTTCTAGCAGTTTGCTGACCTACAAACTTGGTAAAATCTTCGAGATCGAATTTCTTGGTGCTTATAGTTCGAGACCAGAAGGTTGTTTCGTAAGCGTAAACATCTCCTTCTTGACGGATGATGTACTCGCCGGTACTCATAAAAGTTAAAAGTTTAAAGTTGTTTATTAATCTTCGCATAAATGCGATAAAATATCGTATATTTCGTATACCATACAACTTAAAAAATAATTAATCATGACATAGTTTTTAGACAGTTCATTTTTGAAAGCAGAAATTCTTTTCTTTCTCTAATGGGAAGATGTTTAAAATTCCAATCTAAGATCTCGACTCCAGCTTCTCTAGCTATTAAATAGCCCGCTGCTATATCGATATTGCACGTTCTACCTATGAGAAAATCAAAGCTTCCGCGCGCCAAGGCGCAAAACTGGAGGGCAATGCAGCCCAAGTAGAAACCGCCCGGTATTTCGACGTTGTCTATAGCTAGTTCATGGCTACAGGAGAGGCGAGCACGTATTCTTTCTAATTTTTCACTGTTGAGAGTAGCTTCTTCTCCTTTAACAGCTCTGTAAATATCAAAATTTTCTAGGTCGACAACTAGTGCATATTTTACTTCATCTTTTTCAGCTAGCGCAAAGCTGTAAGCGTAATATTTCATGCCCGTGAGGAAATTTTTGGAGCCGTCGAGTAG
>Ga0164310_10002064_pt1 | contig 11511 bp, 14 predicted proteins | sample GuaBasSedimGuay1_FD_121795 | JGI IMG/M metagenome (GOLD analysis project Ga0164310, IMG submission 121795) | Subseafloor sediment microbial communities from Guaymas Basin, Gulf of California, Mexico - Guay1, Core 4569-9, 0-3 cm | ecosystem: Environmental > Aquatic > Marine > Hydrothermal vents... | reverse complement strand
GTTCCGACAGCAACTAACATGGTTCGTTGAAAACCAGTAGTGTTACTACCATCAATAACAGTCTTACGCATACATCTTATTTCATCCACAGGCTGCATTTTCAGTAGCATAGCTACAGTTAGAGCTATCTCGAGCGCTTCCTCGTTGAAGGGGTATGGAGGAGTCTCATCTAACTCTACAAGGCATACATTATCGGGATTATAGTCATAAAGAAATTCTCGACTTCTCTTATGTTCAACTAAGGCTGCAGGATCAAATTCGCCTAACTCGCTTCTTGAGGCACGAATCTTTCGAACAATGCGATCCTTAACTGGATACTCACCTATGATGGAAGGACAATTGCAGAAAAGTTTATGAGTATCCAACCTTTGATGCCACTCTATACCTACTTTGAGACCAATCTTTGAGTAATCTATCTTCATGCTATCAACTCCTTCACCATATAGGGGCCTTCCAACTTATATCCAAACTTGGCATAGTAACCCCTCGTTCCTACTGCAGAGATAATCACCATCTTTCTCACATCATACTCCTCTACTGCAATTCTCTCAGCTTCCATCAACAGTTTCCTACCAAGTCCCCTGTGTTGCCAGGAGAATTTATCAGCTTTTAGACCTATTGGAAGCGCCCTCCCTAGAGACTTCAATTCTCTAACAATACAACTTCTCGTCTCATTTATTTCTCTTCTATGTGCTTTCTCGGATGGAACGCGGAGGCGTAGATATGCTGCTAACACTACCCTCTTAGGATCTTCAAAGGATAGAAAGATTTCCATACCTCCTGACGCACTATAATTTATTCGGGTTAGGCTTAAGTCAGGGGGTTCTTTCAGCTCTCCTTTGAGGATCTTCAAACCGATTTCACGACACCTTATACAATTACATCTCAGATTTCTTCTTCTTAGAATTTCCTGTGCGATCTGTCTAAGGTTACTTTTCTTCACTCCTGCCACAATAAGGTTGGAAGGAACATCTCTCTGAACTCTCATTATCCGAATCCAGGGAGGAGTCATAGCCTTCACTTCCGCAACAAGCTCTGCAGCCTCCATATCGTTAAGGGGTCTATATTCCCCTCTCAGCCATAGATCGTAGAGTTCAGTTCCCGCTAGAACCAATGTGGGATATATCTTTAACATATCTGGTTTAAATCCGTCATCAGTATATAGTGCTCTGAAGGAGGAGAGATCTTCTTCTCTAGAGACTCCGGGAAGCCCCGGCATCATGTGTGCAACAATCTTTAAACCAGAGTCTCTTGCTATTTGGAAAGCTTTCTCTACGTCCTCCACAGTATGCCCCCTTTTCACCTTAAGATAGACTTCGTCTGAAAGTGTTTGGACGCCGATCTCTACTCTTGTGACGCCGAGTTTGAGCATTAAGTCAACTTCACGTTCTCTACAGTAGTCAGGCCGTGTCTCTACGGTTAATGCCACACAGCGGTGTTTTGCGGTGGAAGATAGTGATTTAGCCGACTCGAGGTTGGGAGCTATTCTACCATTCATCTCATCTAGTATTCGCTTAACAAACCATTCTTGATACTCGTAGGGTCGGGCCGGAAAGGTTCCTCCCTGTATTATCACCTCTACTTTATCTGTGGAATGGCCGCCATCCCTCAGTTGTTTGAGGCGTTCTCTCACTTGGAGGGCTGGGTCGTATACATTTTGTATTGCCCTCATAGAGCTCGGCTCATTTCCGGTATAGCTCTGTGCAGCATTCTCGCCGCGTGGACAGTAAATACATTTACCATGTGGACATTTTGCAGGACTAGACATAAGAGCAACTACCACTACACCAGAGGCACTCCTAACGGGTTTCCTCAAGGATTTCAGTATGGCCTCATGGAGCGAAGCCACTGTTGCCCAGGCTCCCTTTTGAGCACAAACCTCTTCCGATAATTTATTCTGTTCCTAGCCCTCGGGATTGGACTCCTCCTTTCTCTCCTTGGAAGCTTAGGAGTGACTGAACGGACTTTTCCAGCCTGCGTAATACTACCGTGTGTCACCATTTTTGCTACTCACCTGAGAAATATTCATTAAAGTCGAGTGATTTATATCTTCCGTTTAAAATGGCTGGTGACTGGAAGACTTACCTCTCTATAATGGATTGCACGATAGGGGGAGGGTTACTTTATGTCATAGAGGCCTTCATTCCCAATGCTCCTCACGTGAACCTTATAGATATGAAGTATCTTCCATTAAGTTTTCTGATGGGTATGTTCGCCGGGTTCCTCTATTCCGCCCTCGGAGTTATTGTTCTCTACCTTGTCTTCTCAAGGAGGTGGAAGGATGGTTGGATGAGCTACTTCCTCTCAGACATACTGCTAATATTCTTCGGCTTCACGATATACTCCTTTTTAAGCATACTCTCGCCGGTGATCTACCCCGCTGCCAGGTATGGACATTTAGAATACTATCTCAACGTTTTCATTCCCGAGGTTTTAGCAGTTCTCCCTATGGGGGTACTTGGCACAGGTTTTCGATTTTTATTGGTTGAGAAGTTAGGATTGAAGTGGAGCTTTCTCTCCTGTAGGTAGTCTTATCCAACGCCCGAAATCGGAGACATTTTTGAGAACCTCTCCGGAGAATACGGGGCCATCTCTGCAGACCCTCAGCCCGAGGGGATCTAGAACACAGGAGGCACATATTCCCATAGCACACTTCATATAACGTTCCAATGAGGCCTCCACAGGAATATTGAGGGAGAGACAGAGGTTTACCACCCTCCACATCATGGTTTCAGGGCCACATGTATAGACTTTTTTAGGGAGTTCTTCTCTGATCACTTTCCTGAGGATCTTGAGGGGGGTACCCTTCTCCCCCAGGGAACCATCTTCCGTAAATATGTGGATCTCTTGAGAAGGTTGAAGCTCCTCGACACCTATGACTTCTGAAGAGGTCTTAAACCCTAGGATGGAAATTATCTCAGAACCTAATTCTCTCAGTTTGGAAGCTAGATATATCAATGGAGCGACTCCGAGTCCACCACCTATGAGAAGTACACGCCCCTTGACAAGGGAGAAACCATTTCCATAGGGGCCCCTCACTCCTATTTTCATTCCAGGCTTCATGGAGGTGAGGGCTTCAGTGGCCTCCCCCACTCGTCGGACTAGGAGAGTTACTTCATCTCCTCTAACATTTGAGATGGATAATGGGATCTCATCAACATTTGGAATCCATATCATGAGGAATTGTCCGGGCGTGGAGTCTCTGCATTTTGGGTCCATGAAGGTTATTCTGTAGATATCTTTCGCAATTTCGAAGCTGGCCTCTATATTTGAGAGGCGATATCTATGCTCCATGTGCAACACCTACAAGTTTGGACACATTCTTATATCCACTTTCTCTGAGGAAGAACTGTAGCTCCCTTGTCAGTTTTCTGAAGATATCCAACTTCTCTCTGGCCAGGATGGAACCTATCTCCAGGAGGGAGGCGCCGGCCATCAGAAATTTAACAGCCGACTCAAGGGAGGATATACCGCCACAGCCGATTATCGGAATATTCACCTCACGATATAGCTCATATACACTTCTCAGAGCTATGGGTCTTATAGCTGGACCAGAGAGCCCACCGATTTCATTCTTCAGAACAGGTTTAGCAAGGGATACGTCTATTTCCATTGCTTTTATAGTATTTATGGCTACAATACCGCTTGCCCCTGCCCTCTCAGCTGCCTTCGCCTTTTCAACTATATTCAACCCCTCTATTGAGAATTTGGCGAAGACAGGCTTATCCACAGAATCGGTTACCTGAGACACTACTTCAGCTATCTTCTCCCTCTCTTCAGAGAGAGAGGAGACCTCTATAACGCTGGGACAAGATAAGTTAAGCTCATATGCATTCACTATATCAGCGAGGATGTTTGCTGCCTCTGAGAAATCAGAGGCGGTATAGCCATAGATTGAGGCAATCAGGGGGATTTCGAACTTGTATTCTGTGAGCCATTCTCTGAATTTAGTAACACCAGGGTTGGCCAGTCCTATTGCATTAATGAAGCCGCATTCAACCTCAACTATCACGGGGCCTTTATAACCTGCGCGTGGATGAAGGCTAAGTGATTTGGTAACTAAGCCACCAGCACCCTCCCTTTCAAGTCTTTTTAGCGAGGAAGGAGTGCTTCCCAAGATACCTGCCGCAGGGAGGAAAGGGTTACGGAAGGTTAGCCCCGCAACATTCACGGTAATATTAGACATTATACATTAGGATTGATAAGGGGTAATTTATATTGAGCGTTTTCACCAAAAATAGTGTATAAGTTGGGAAAGAGGAGTTTGATTGTGTGTGCGAGAGGATACTTGCTTCTCGATGATGAGTGGAAGTTGGTGGATAGCTATTTGTTTGGAGATATAGAGGAGGCCAAGAGGGAGATATGGGGTATCGAGGAGGAGGGGGGGACTGAGAAATTGCTAAGATTCTTGGAGGGATATGATGGGGTAGTGGTACAGGACATTGAAATTAAGAAGTATCTTGAGAAGAAAGGTCTTGAAGCAACAGTGGATGAAAATCTTGTCAGGGAATTTGTGAGGAGAAGGAGAAAATATTTAGAGAATCTGAGGGTTTCTCGAGAGGAGGATAGAAGATACTGCAGAGAAGTCTCCCTCTTCATTACCGGTAGGAAGATAGCCAGGGAGTCCTCTAAGCTAGAGAACCAGATCATTCAGGCAGTGGGGTTAGTAGATGAGATGGATAAAGCCATTAATGTCTTCGGTGAGAGGCTGAGGGAGTGGTATGGGTTACATTTCCCAGAACTCTGGGACTTAATTAGGAAATATGAGAGATATGTAAAGCTAATAATCACGTTGGAGAGAAGGAACAGATTTACAGTGGAGAGATTGATGAAGCTTGGGTATGATGAGGAGAAGGCAAGACAGATTGCTGAAGCTGCTCAGAGCTCTATTGGAGCAGAGGATATGGAGATTCAAGTAGTACTGAAGTTGGCCCACCTAACGGCGTATCTCATCGATGAGAGGAGAAGAATGGTGGAGTTCATAGACAGGGCCATGATGAAGGTGGCACCCAATCTGAGGGAGGTAGCTGGGCCTATGATAGGGGCAAGGCTTCTGGCACATGTTGGAGGACTTGAGAATTTGGCGAAGATGCCGAGCAGTACAATACAAGTATTAGGTGCTGAGAAGGCGCTTTTCAGAGCACTCAGACGGGGAACTAAGCCACCTAAACATGGGATAATATTTCAGAGTTCCTTGGTTCATGGGAAGCCGAGGCATCTCAGGGGGAAGGCAGCCAGGATTTTGGCGGGGAAAATTGCGATAGCAGCCAGAGTGGACGCATTCTCCGGTGAGTTTATTGCTGATAAATTGATTAAGGAGGTGGAGGAGAAAATTGGTGAAGAAGATCGTTAAGGCACACGGATATGAGAACATATACTACTCTAGGGGAAGAGGAAGATTTCTCACCATAAATTTGGTTCCCGGATGCAAAGTATATAATGAGGAAATATTTAGAGCAGATGGAAAGGAATACCGTGTATGGAATCCTTACAGAAGTAAAATTGCAGCAGCACTCCATAGGGGGATGCACATACCTATAGATTTAGGGAGGAGAGTACTCTACTTAGGAGGGGCTTCCGGGACCACCGTCAGCCACGTTTCGGATGTAATTGGGGTTGAGGGCATAGTTTACGTTGTGGAGATTGCACATAGGCCTTTCAGAGACCTAGTTAGGAAAGTCGCGAGATATAGGAAGAATGTGGTGCCTATATTGGAGGATGCGAGGAGACCTAGCAGATATGCGTGGGCGTTAGAGGAGGTGGATGTGGTGTATTGCGATGTGGCCCAACCCGATCAGACAAATATTCTTCTCAGGAATTCTGAACTGTTTCTCCAGGAAGGAGGATATGTATGTATAGCTCTTAAAGCACGGAGCATAGATTCCACAGCCAACCCAAAAGTTATTTTCAGAGAGGAGGAGAGAAAAATTGCCGAGAGAGGTTTTAAAGTGCTTAAGAGTGTTAGGCTGGAGCCATTTGAAGAAGGGCATTCGATGATTCTCGCTGTGAAGAGGAAATGAAGATCTGTGGAATTGATGAGGCGGGAAGAGGTCCAGTCATAGGGCCAATGATCATAGCAGGTGTAGCCATCGAGGAGGAGAATATAGGGAGACTAAGGGAGATAGGAGTTAGGGACTCTAAGAAGTTAAGGGCTGGAAAGAGAAGGGAGATCTTCGACAAGTTGCAGGATGTTCTCTCAGAGATTTGTGTGGTGAAGATACAACCTTGGGTTATTGATTTCTATATAAGGTATGGGAAGAGCTATGGTGGTCTAAATAGGCTGGAGGCTGATTTCATGCGGGAGATAATAAGGAGGTTAAGGCCTGAGAAGGTATTTGTAGATTGTTGTGATGTAGATGAGGAGAGGTTTCTAAGTATTTTGAAGGAAGGGCTTCCTGAGGCAGAGGAGATAACTATAGAAGCAGTTCACCATGCGGATGCATTATTCGAGATAGTTTCTGCAGCCTCTATTGTGGCAAAGGAGAGCAGAGAGAGGGAGATAGAGAAGATAAAGGAGATGGTTGGTGAGATTGGGTCAGGGTATCCCTCAGACCCCCTGACGAGGAAGTTCATCAGAGAGAATCCCAACTTGGCAAGATATTACATAAGGAGGATGTGGAATATTACAGAAGTAGAGGGGAGAAAGTTTAAAGGATTGAGAAGATTCTTCTCTCTAAAGTAGATTGACCCTGGAGAACAAAAAAAGTGAAAATCTGTCTGCCTGGTATATTGAAGTCATTCAACGTGCTCAGCTAGCAGACTATTCTCCGGTTCAGGGATGTATAGTGTTTCGCGAGACAGCTTATGCTATATGGGAGAGAATAAGAGAGATCTTGGATAGGATGCTTAAGGAGACCGGGCACAGAAATGTATACTTTCCCCTATTCATTCCAGAGAGCCTTCTGAGGAAGGAGGCAGAACACTTCGAGGGATTCGTCCCGGAATGTGCGTGGGTTACAATAGGTGGGGACAGTGAGTTAGGTGAGAGGTTGGCGATCAGACCTACATCTGAAACCATAATTTATAGCATGTACAGTAAGTGGATAAGGGGATGGAGAGATTTACCGGTTAAGCTGAATCAGTGGTGTAATGTGGTGCGGTGGGAGACAAAGATGACTAAACCGTTCCTTAGAACCAGGGAGTTTCTATGGCAGGAGGGCCATACATGCCATGCAACCTTGGAGGAGGCTGAGGAGGAAATAAAACTTATCCTCCAGATATACAGGAGGCTTATTGAGGAGCATCTTGCGATACCAGTTTTGGTAGGTATTAAGAGTGAGAGTGAGAAGTTTGCAGGTGCATTCTATACTGCAACTCTGGAGGCGATGATGCCTGACGGAAAAGCGCTGCAGGCAGGTACAGTACATAATTTGGGACAGAATTTCTCTAAACCCTTTGAGATAATATTCCAAGATAGGGATGGGGAGAACAAATATGTATGGCAGACAAGTTGGGGGGTTTCTACCAGATTAATTGGTGCAATGATAATGGTGCATGGTGATGACAAGGGATTAATTATACCACCCAAAGTGGCGCCGATACAGGTAGTATGCATACCTATATTCTATAAGGAGGAGGAAACTGAGACTATTCTCGAGGAGGTGGAAAGAGTTAGAGAGACCCTGCTGGAGAGTGGGGTGAGGGCTGAAGTTGATATAAGAAGAGAGTACACTCCGGGATGGAAATTTAATGAGTGGGAGTTGAGAGGTGTTCCACTAAGGGTGGAGATAGGACCTAGAGATGTACGTGAGGGCAAGGTAACATTAGCCAGAAGAGACACGGGAGAGAGGATCTCAGTTGAAGAAGAGGAGATAGTTGAGAAGGTGGAGGAAATGCTGAATGAAATTCAGAAAAACCTGTTTGAGAGAGCTAAAAAATTTCTAGAGGACATGACTGAGGAGGCAAGCAGTTATGATAACATGATAGAAATACTGAGGAAAAGGGGAGGGTTTGTTAGAGCTGAGTGGTGTGGCTCTCCAGAATGCGAAAAGAGAGTTAAGGAGGAGAGCGGGGCTACAATAAGGCTGATCCCCCCCGGGGAGAAAGGAGTTGGTAGAAAGACTTGTATAGTATGTGGAAGGAAGTCGAAGTATATTGTGTATTTTGCACGAGCATACTGAACGAGTATAACTCTTAAATATACGAAGCTTGGTTTAAAGTTGGAGATGCCAAAAAAGAGAAAATCCAGAGGAAGATCCAAGGGAGATAAGGGGAGAAGTGGGTATGTAGAGTGCACTATCTGTGGACAGAGAATACCAAGAGATAAGGCCAAGAAGATCACGAAATATGTTAGCCTCGTGGATCCGGCATTGGCTAGAGAGCTCAGAAAGAGTGGGGCCTACATTCCCAGGATAAAAGTTGAGAAATATTACTGTGTCTCTTGCGCAGTCCATCATAAGGTTGTGAAGGTTCGTTCAAGGGATGAGAGGAAGGTTATACCAAGAAGGAGGATGATTCTCTGAGGGTGCAGTCTTGGCGCTCTCAAGATTAAGAGAGAAGCTAACAAAAGAGAACTTATGGCTTTATATAATCTCGGAACTTAGAAAAGGACCTAAGTATGGATATGAGTTGAAGGAGGATCTTCGGAGGATTTATGGAGTAAATGTTGCGACAATAACGATATACATCGTGCTTTATAGAATGGAGAGAGAGGGATTAATTAGAAAGGTTAGAGAGGAACTCTCAGGTAGGAGGAGAGTTTTCTATGAGGTCACACCTAAAGGGTTAGAGACGTACAGAAGAGGTATAGAGTTCATTGAGGAAGTCGTTGCTAGTTTGAAAGGAGATTAAGATGCTGGGGAAACTCAGGAAAAATGTAGGGAAGTATATGGAGAGATGGGCTAAGAGGATTGCCTTCATCCCACCGGATATAATTACAGTATCTGTGCTCTTATCCTCCCTGGCCGTGGTCTTCTGGTATTGGAGTTCCAACCCTATCATGGCAGGTGTCTTCATCCTGTTAACAGGATTCTTAGATATGCTTGATGGAGCAGTAGCTAGGGCAAGGGGGAGAGCAACGAAATTTGGTGCCGTGCTAGATGCCACAATCGATAGATATAGTGAAATATTGATGACATTTGGTATAGCGGTGGGAGGATATGTGGAGTGGCCCCTCGCACTTATTGGAGGATTTAGTATGTATATTTCCAGCTATGTTCGGGCAAGAGCTGAGTCTTCTGGAGGGATGGAGAGGTGTAGTGTGGGGATAGCTGAGAGACCGGAGAAAATACTTATTTTGGGCTTTTCCTCCATAATTGAGCATTTTTATAGTGGAATATTGAGATATGCTGTCATTTTGCTGATAGTGTTGGGGCAATTGACAGCCTTCCAGAGATTGCATGCAGTTTATATATTTGAAAAGAGGGATGGATTTTAAGGTAAGTGGGAAATGGGGAGAGTGGAGAAGGGCATACAATGTAGTGTAGCAGGATGCAAGGAGAGGGCTGTCAGATCTGTTTCAAGAGAGAGGGCTGTGAGAGGTGGATTGAAGATAGAGGGCGAGGGCAGGAAGGCATACCTATGTAGAGAGCATTATAAGGATTATAAGAAGGCGTTGAAGGATGAAATGAAGGTTATGAGGATGAGGTGGAGAGCTTGAGACTGCTGTTGATCCATGCTAGGAAATTTGGTTTTAGAAGAGGAAGAAAGGCACTCAAGGAGGCTGAGGAAGGCGGATTGGAGGAAGGTGAGTATGAGAATGTTCTCGTTGTCTTTATAGCCGTTGAGAAAAATGATTCAAGGAACCTTGATGGAGTTGTGGAGAGGACGGCAAAGGAGATTATGGATGTTTATTCCAAGGTTAAGGCAGGGAGAGTGTTGATATATCCCTATGCACACATCTCCAGCGAGTTGAGTAACCCTTCCACGGCACTTATAGCCCTCAGGAAATTAGAGGACAAACTTATGTCCTTAGTTGAGTGCCACAGGGCACCCTTCGGATGGTACAAGGAATTTTCGTTAGAGTGTTTTGGACATCCATTGGCGGAGCTGTCTAGGAGCATAGCTCCGCCGGAACCCAAGAGAGAGGAGAGAGAAAAAGTTAAGGAGAGATATCTGATTCTCATGCCTGACGGCTCTGAGATGGAGCCTGAGAACTACTTAAGGAAGTATCCTGACGGAGAGTTCGCCTCCTTGGTTGAGAAGGAAGCCCTGAAGAGGGGGCTTGAGGGCGGTAGGAAACCACACTACTTAGACTACTGTAGGAAGTTTGGAATAGAATGGGAGCCAGCATCGGATCTTGGACATATGAGGTATGGACCTGAGGGGTCGTTGATATTTAGGTTAATAGCAGAATACTCTAGGATCGTTGTAAATGAATTAGGGATACCCGTACTTGAGGTGAACGGGACAAATATGTTCGATCTCTCTGTACCTGCGGTGAGACAGCATGCAGAGCTCTTCGGCGATAGGTTATATGAGATTGATGTTGAGGATAGGCAGTATGTCCTTAGATATGCAGCCTGCCATCAACAATTCTCAATGATGAAGGATTGGACCATAAGCTATAGGAACTTGCCCTTGGGAAGTTTTGAGGTCGCGGATAGCTACAGATTGGAGCAGAGCGGGGAGCTTCTTCTCTGTTTCCGTGTGAGGAAGCTGCACATGCCAGATCTTCATATTCTCTGCAGGGATCTGGATGAGGCTATGGAGATGACTTTGAAGGTTCATGACGCAATCTGGAGGGAGGCAGAGAAGATAGGTAGGAGATATGTATCCATCTATAATACTACTGAGGGCTTCTATAGGAGGCATAAAGAATACTTCATGAGACTTCTCAGGAGGGAGGAACAACCTATTTTACTACATTTCGTGCCCGAAGGGAAGTATTACTGGTTCATCAATGTTGAGTATACAATAATTGATGAGATGGGGAGACCTAGGGAGATTGGAACATTTCAGATAGATGGAGGGAATGCGGAGAGGTTTAACATTAGATATATGGATAAGGATGGGAAGGAGAAGTATCCTCTCATCATTCATACTGCAATTATTGGAACCATTGAGAGATACCTCTACATGATCTTCGACACAATCGTGAGAGACGAGATGAGGGGTGAAAAACCCATGTTACCTTTGTGGCTGAGCCCGGTTCAGGTCAGGTTAATACCTGTGGGAGAAAAACATATTGGAGAATGCCTCAAGATAGCTGGAGAGTTTTCAGATAGGATAAGGATGGATGTGGATGATAGGACAGATCTCAGCGTCAATAGGAGAATCAGGGATGCTGAGAGAAGTTGGGTACCCTACATCCTTGTAGTAGGGGATAGGGAGATTGAGACAGGGGTCTTCAAAGTTAGGAGGAGGAGAGGAAAGCTAACTGAAATGAGGATGGGGGAGCTTCTTAATGAGGTGGAGAGCCAGCTTGAAGGATACCCATGGATACCTCTCACATTACCTATAAGACTGAGCGAGAGACCCATTTACTCATACGCATAAGAAAATTATCTGAGAAAAATTGCTAGGATGCTGCGCAGAAAGAGCAGTATAAATATTATGGAGACTAAACCTCGC
>Ga0164310_10002063_pt1 | contig 11514 bp, 12 predicted proteins | sample GuaBasSedimGuay1_FD_121795 | JGI IMG/M metagenome (GOLD analysis project Ga0164310, IMG submission 121795) | Subseafloor sediment microbial communities from Guaymas Basin, Gulf of California, Mexico - Guay1, Core 4569-9, 0-3 cm | ecosystem: Environmental > Aquatic > Marine > Hydrothermal vents... | reverse complement strand
TCATCAGGCAACATGCTCAATACATGAAGCCAGTCATCATCATTCGTGAAACAGGTAATTGTATCCATGCCCAAACATAGAATAAACACAATATAAATACAAGTCTTAAGTTAGCGCCTATGGCGCAAGCCCCTACCCTGCCTTCTTCTCGGCGCGGGTGATGATGCGAGGTGGTTCGCCATCGGTGATCGTTTTTTCGGTGACAATGACTTCGGCTATTTCAGAACGCGACGGGATATCGAACAGGGTATCAAGCATGGCCCGCTCGAATATCGAGCGCAGCGCCCGGGCGCCGGTACCACGTTCGGTGGCTATCGTAACAGCAGCTTTCAAAGCCTCCGGCTCGAAAGTCAGCTTGACGTCTTCCATCTCCAGCAGTTTGGTATACTGTTTGGTGAGAGCATTCTTGGGTTCAGTCAAAATCGTCAGCATAGCTTCTTCGTCGAGAGGCTGAAGCGCCGCTGTTACGGGTAGACGTCCCACCAATTCGGGGATAAGACCATACGCGATCATGTCAGCCGGTGTGACGTGCTCAAGTATCTCGGCACCCTTGCTCTCGACAGATTTATTTTCAACTTCGAATCCGACCACCTTGGCCCCCATGCGACGGGCGATGATCTTCTCCAGTCCATCGAACGCACCGCCGCAGATGAACAGGATATTGGTTGTGTCAATCTGAACAAACGACTGTTCCGGGTGTTTGCGACCGCCTCGTGGAGGAATGTTAGCTACCGTGCCTTCGAGAATTTTCAGCAACCCCTGCTGAACGACTTCGCCGGAGAAATCGAGCGTGATGGACGGGTTACCGTCCTTGCGAGAAATCTTATCCAACTCATCAATGTAGATAATGCCGCGTTCCGTCTTGTGCGGGTTGAAGTTCGATGACTGAAACAGGCGGACGAGAATATTCTCGACATCTTCACCTACATAGCCTGCTTCGGTAAGTACCGTAGCATCGGCAATCGTGAACGGAACTTTGAGGAACTTGGCCAGCGAACGGGCAATCAGTGTTTTGCCGGTGCCGGTCGGACCAAGCATGAGGATGTTTGATTTCTCCAACTCAACATCATCGGCAGACTGTGTGAGTCGTCCCCTGGTCTGATGCTCATGCCGGTAGTTGATCCGCTTGTAGTGGTTGTAGACAGCCACCGAGACGGTCCGTTTGGCACCTTCCTGACCGATGACATATTGATCAAGGAAGTTCTTGATATCCGCAGGTCTGGGAATATCCTGGATTTCTCCGGTAGGTTCAATCTCTGGGGCACTCTTGAGCAGATCGCCGCAGAGCATTACGCATTCGTTACAAATGAACGACTCGTGCCCGGAAAACAGTCGCTTAACCTGACCGTGAGGCTTGCCGCAGAATGAACAGCGCTGGGGAAGTTTGGGGTCGTAAGTATCGTCCGCCATGATCTCCTATATTCTCCTCTCGCGGTCTCCTGACCGAAAACGTGGTAATGGGACTACTTTTTCTCTTCCCGTTTGCTTTCGTAGATTTTATCGATCAAGCCATACTCCACAGCCTCTTCGGGAGACATGAAATAGTTGCGGTCACAATCAGCCTCAACCTTTTTCAAAGCCTGACCGGTGTGTTGCGCCAATAACCGGTGAATCATTTTCTTGCTCCGGAGGGCTTCCTCGGTCATAATGACCATGTCGGAAACCTGACCTTGCGTCCCGCCCAGAGGCTGGTGGATCATGATCCGGCTATTGGGTAACGCTGCCCGTTTACCTTTGGTTCCCGCCATCAGGAGAAACGCTCCCGCTGAAGCCGCCAATCCCATGCAGGTGGTGGCAACATCAGGTTTGATAAATTGCATAGTGTCGTACATAGCCAGCATGGCCGTTACTGATCCACCCGGTGAGTTCAGGTACACGAATATGTCTTTCTCCGGGTCTTCAGCCTCAAGAAACAGCATCTGTGCAACCACCAGGTTAGCCACCTGGTCGTCGATCGGAGTTCCAATGAAAATGATTCTGTCCTTGAGCAGCCTTGAGAATATGTCGTAGGCGCGTTCTCCACGACCGGTCTGTTCGACTACCATCGGAACAAGGTAATTGCTTATCTGCTCGTCCTTCATCTGTACCTTTCCCTCGACGCCGGCGGCGCGCGACGTCAATATGAATTCCGTTTCTACTACTTGGCCGAGACTTTCTTGGCCTTCTCCATAAGGAAATCCAACACTTTCTCCTCGTGAAGCGACTCGCGCAACTGATTGGCGCGGCCGGATCGACTCAGAGTCATCTTGGCCTGCTCCAGAGTCAAATTGCTGCTGGCAGCAAATCCTTCCATCCATTTTTCGGTATCGGCAGGCAAAACTTCAATGCTTTCTTGTTCCGCCAGCTCGTGCCAGAGAATATCCCAGCGCATGGAATTGACACCCACCGGTCGATACTTCTCGCGCAACTCTTTTTCTTCCGCATCCGGATAGGATTTCTTGAGGTCTTTAACCATAGAGTCGAGATACTCTTCGAGAAGTCCATCCGGAACAGGGATCTCGTTCTTCTCGCAGATCTGCCTGATAATCTCCCGGCGCTGTTCTTTCTTGAGGGTTTCTTCCTTCTGGCGCTTCATATCCTCTCGCATCTGTAGCTTCAGTTCAAGCGCCGTCTCGGCCTTTGAAGTACGCTTGGCGAAAGCATCATCGAACTCCGGCAGAACCCGCTCAGTAACAGACTTGATTTTGCAGAGATAGGTGATATGGGCGCCTGCAAAGCTCTCGTCAGAATAGTCATCGGCATAGACAACTTCGATTTCTTTCTCATCACCGGCTTTTGTACCGGGAAGCTGCTCCCTGAACTCCCTGACCGTTGTGGGGTTGCTCAGATCGATTTTTGAATCCGGGAAGCCTGCTACCGGAAGGGCATTTTTTGTATCAGCGATCTTTTCAAGGTCAGCTATCACGACGTCGTTTTCGGTAGCTTCCCGTGATACTTCCTGAAACTCCGCAAACTGCATCCGGTAATGCTCGGAGACCTTCTCAAGCTCGTCGTCGGTGACTTCAAACTCGGTAGTCGGTACCTCGAGATCACTGTAGTCAATCTTTTCAATATCCGGGAAAACTTCCACACTTGCCGTGTACGTGAAGGCACCTTCGTCGGTGAAATCAAGTGCCGTAACGGTGGGCTTGGAGGCAACCTTGATCGTGTTATCTCGCACAGCCTGGGGGTAGCTGTCTTTGATTAGCTGATCAATCACGTCGGCTTTTACTTCGTCACCATAAATGGATTTGACCATGTTCAGTGGTGCTTTGCCTTTGCGGAAACCCTTGAGAGTGACGGTCTGCCTGACCTCGGCAAACTTTTTGTCCATTTCCGCCTTCACTGTATCAGCCGGAATCTCGATATTGAGCTCTCTGCTCAGTCCGTCGTTATGCTTGACATCAACTTTCACTTTGTTGCCTCATTAAGCCAAAATACTTCAGTTCTTGGTGCGAAAGGGGGGATTCGAACCCCCACTCCTCTCGGAACTGGATCCTAAATCCAGCGCGTCTGCCAATTCCGCCACTCTCGCCTGCAACAACTTATAGTGATTTTCAGAAAAGAGCAACGGCCTTTTTGCCCAGCCAGCCCATCTTATTCTTCTACCATTCAGCGAGTTACTGAGCATGCTGGGAGGCGCGAGGAATCTACATTTGTTCGATAGTACTCATGGAGGACGCTTCTTCTCAAGTGAGGGCCGGAAATGGGGTGTCCAAATGGAGGCCAGTATCAGACTCCAGTCTGGTAGGGCACCCAACAACACACCAGCACGCTGACCGTCGGGGACAGAACCCGAACGAGGTCACAGGGGGTGACTTCTGGAATCAGCAGATCCTTGGGAGCTGCTCACCGCTCAGCATATCCACAATGCGTTCAGCGTCAATAATGCTCTTCATGGTGACAACACCTCGCTCCCCATCAGATACCTCACCTATGATGACCGGCGTTAGGTCGGGAGAGCAATCACCGAGAATTGCCACAGTCTGTTCTGCCTCACGAGCAGGCACAAAAGCAACAAAGCGCCCTTCATTGGCAACATACATCGGATCGAGGCCGAGCATCTCACAAGCTCCGAGCACTTCATCACGAATCGGCACCTTGCGATCGTCAATACCGATGTGCAGACAAGATGATTCCGCGATCTCAACCAGTGTAGTGGCCAGTCCTCCCCGGGTCAAATCGCGCAGACAGTGGATATCGATTCCTTTCTCGAGAAGCTGCATTACAGGAGCGCCCAGGGGAGCGCAGTCGCTCTCTATCCTGGTTTCAAAGGATAACCCCTCACGCTGTGACATGACCGCGATACCATGCCGACCGATATCGCCATTGATGATAATAGCATCTCCCGGCTTGACAGCACGTGGGCTGATTTCCAGACCTTGATTTACCAGGCCAACACCTGACGTGGTTATGTACACACCATCACCGCAGCCACGGTCGACCACTTTCGTATCACCTGAAACAATGTGCACCCCAGCCTTCATCGCAGCCTGCCGCATGGAGAGAGCAATTCTCCACAATGAATCGGTAGGGAAGCCCTCTTCGATTATGAACGATGCACAAAGATACAAGGGACGTGCTCCACACATGGCAAGATCGTTGACAGTACCACAGACCGCCAGCGTGCCAATGTCTCCACCGGGAAAAAAGAGAGGATTTACAACATATGAATCGGTTGTGAAAGCGAGTTTTGCTCCGGCTATCTCAAGTAAAGCACCATCGTGTTGTGATTCAAAATCCGGGTTCTTGAACAATGGCGCAAACACGTTGTCTATGAGTTGGTGCATTAACCTGCCGCCACTGCCATGAGCGATGGAGATATGGGGATGCTCTGCCAGAACGTCAGGGCGACCTGGTTCCTGATCACGGTAAGAGTCAACTGACATGTACTTATCCTTCAGCGCGTAAGGTTTCCAGACCCATGATAACGGAAGTAGGCCGCGCAGGCGCCCTCTGATGAGACCATCGTAGCTCCCAACGGTCGTTCGGGTGTGCAGTCGCCCCCAAAGGCAGGGCAGTCACACGGCTTTTTGATACCCTGGAGAATCAAACCGCTGATACACTGCGAATTGTCTTCAACCTGTCGGCTCGTCAATTCAAACCGCTTTTCAGCGTCGAACTCTGTAAACTCATCCCGAAGGGCTAAGCCGCTGGAGGGTATTACGCCAAGCCCGCGCCAGGTGCGATCAACCACATGAAAAACCCGGCTCATAAGATACCGCGCTTCTTTGTTTCCTTCGGACCTGACCGCCCGTGTATATTGATTCTCAAGACGGGCTTGCTCGTGTTCCAATTGAGCCACCGCCATATAAATGCCCTGGAGAATATCGACCGGCTCAAACCCGGTGATAATAATTGGTAACCGGTAGCGGGTTGCAAGTTGCTCATACTCGCCACAGCCTGTTACACTGCATACATGACCGGGGGCAAGCAAGGCCTGCACACGGCATTCCGGTGATTCCAGAATCGCGGCAATGGCAGGCGGAATAAGAACCTGGGCGCACAGGATGGAAAAGTTGTGGAGACCCTTTTGGTGAGCCTGGTAAACAACAGAGGCATTCACGGGAGCAGTCGTTTCAAACCCAATCGCAAAGAACACAACCTGCTTGTCAGGGTTGTGCTGTGCAATCTCAAGGCAGTCCAACGGCGAATACAGTGTACGAATTTCGGCACCCTTGGCCTTCACCGATAGCAGGTCCTGCTCATGGCCGGGAACCCGGAGCATATCACCGAACGAGCAGAAGATAACATTCTCGCGTGACGCCAGCTCGATTGCCTTGTCAATCAGATCTGTGGGTGTGACACATACCGGGCAGCCGGGACCGTGCAGAAGTATGACTGTGTCGGTAAGCTGTCGATCAATGCCGTTTCTTACGATAGCGTGAGTCTGACCTCCACACACCTCCATGATAGTCCAGCGTTTGGTGCTCAGGGAAGTGATGGCTCTGACATATTCCGTCGCAGTGGCAGGATTACGGAAGTCATCTACGTATTTCATCGGCCACCACTTTGTCCGTTGGTCGGTGACTCTATCTGGCACAGGTACTCGATGGTTCTTGCCGCTTCGTCGGGGTCAATGATGCTTATGGCAAAACCGGCATGTACAAGGACATAGTCACCTACCTCGGCCACCGGTACCGTAGACAGGTTAACGTCCCTCACAATACCGCCAAAACTGACTCGCCCGGCCCTGGTAAGAGGGCCATTGTCAGTGAATTCAACTACTCGACCGGGAACTGCCAGACACATGTTCTATCACCTCAGTGTTGCCGGCGGCAAGCCGCCATGATCTGACCGGGCGCAATACCACTATCATTAGGCGGTATCCGCTCATGTCTGAAAACTTCAAAGCCATGCCGTTCGAGACAGGCCAATGTTCGTTCGGTGAGATACCGGTTTTGGAAACAGCCACCACTGAGAACCACCCTGGACTCCTCGATCTTTCCGGCAACAGCGACCACCATTTCTGCCAGGGTACAGTGGAACCTGGCTGCAATCACCGCTGGGGACACAGTTGCTCGCAGGTCTTTGACGATTAAACGCAACATCGGTTCCCAGTCAAGGACAAACGGCAAGGACCGGGTATTGAGGTTGAACTCGTAAGCAGCCGTCGACCGGATACTCTCAGCAGCGAATTCCAGCTTCATAGCCGCTTGACCCTCGAAACTCATCGTCTGGCATAATCCCAACAATGATGAAACGGCATCGAAAAGACGACCCGCACTCGATGTGACCGGGGCATTGACTCCCCTGTTAAGCATAGTCCGGTGAACTCGCAGCTCCTCAGGTGTGAAAGATGCAATAGTGTCCAGTTCGTTCATGCCAAACGCATCATCGCCGAACGCTTCGTGCAACAAACTCAGAGCTGATCGGCGCGGCTCTCGAACGGCAGCATCACCACCGGGAAGGTGGAATTGCCGCAGATGGGCGACTCGCTCGAAGGAGTCATCGGTTATCTTCAGGAATTCACCGCCCCAGATCGTACCGTCCGTGCCAAGACCGGTGCCATCAAAGGCCACTCCGAGCAGCGGTGGTTCCAGACGGTTTTCCGCTATACAGGACAAGACGTGAGCATAGTGATGCTGAACGACAGCCCGCGGAGTGTCGAAAGTCGATGCAAACCTGGTGGACTGATAATCAGGATGCAGATCACAGATTACTCGGCCGGGATTCACATCATAAGCCGACATAAGTGATCCGACCACCTGACCCATGGCGTCGAAAGCAGTTTTGTTCCCCAGGTCACCGATGTGCTGACTTACAAAAACGCGCTTTCCTTTTGAAACGGCAATCGTGTTTTTCATCTGAGCGCCAACAGCAAGACAGTCAGGTGTCGGCTCAGGCAGGTCAATCACCGTTGGTGCGTATCCCCTGGCGCTGCGCAGTACAACCGGACGATCAGCAATAACTCTGACAATTGAATCATCGACATGCCGGGCAATAGGACGATCGTGCACGAGGAACAGATCAGCGATATCCCGCAGACGATTGAGGGCGTCCCGTTCATCGGTGCAAATCGGTTCATCCGAGCGGTTGCCGCTGGTAGCCACTATGGGACAGGCCAACTCCGCCATCAGTAAGTGATGCAGGGGAGTGTATGGCAACATGATCCCCAGATATGGGTTGTCCGGGGCGACAAGGTCGGAGATCGATTGCTGAGCAGGCTGCGTACCTGACTTCTGTTTCAGCAGCACTATGGGTGACGCTGTGGATGTGAGAGCAGCCTTCTCGCACTTTGTTAACTCACAATCTTTTTCAACAGCACCGAAGTTCGGGTACATCAGCGCCAGCGGTTTCTCGGGTCGGTTCTTTCGGTCTCTAAGACGTTGCACGGCGTCGGTGTTCCTTGCGTCGACAATGAGTTGAAATCCACCGAGTCCCTTCAACGCCAGTATATCCCCCGCTCTAATGCGGTCACAAGCCAGACTTAGAGCATTTTCAGACCCTGCCAGCGTTCTGCCTGCTGTGTCCCAGAGTTCAAGGCTCGGCCCGCAGTTTGGACAGGCATTGGGTTGAGCATGGAAACGCCGATCCCGCGGATCTTCGTATTCACACCGACACTCTTCACACATTGTAAACCGTCGCATAGTCGTGTTAGCGCGGTCATAGGGAAGCGATTCGACAATAGAGTAGCGCGGTCCGCAGTTGGTGCAATTCGTAAACGGATAGCGGTAGCGTCGGGTCAAAGATGTCCTGCCGGCACTCCTCGCAGGTAGCGATGTCAGGCAGGATCACAGCTTCGATGTTACCAGAGTTGATACTCTCTCTGACTATGAATTCCGAATAGCCGACTAACTTGTGCCTCGTCAACTCCATTTCATCGATGTTTGACAAAATCGGTTTCTCTCGCGGGAGACGATCAGTGAACTCCTGCAAGCCATCTTCACTACCTTCAAGTTCGACCTCGACACCACTGGGAGAATTCCTGACCCAACCGGTCAGATTGAGTTCGGTAGCAAGTCGGTAGATAAAGGGGCGGAAACCGACCCCCTGTACTCTTCCACTGACACGAAGTCGCAATCGCGAGATCAAATCGATCTCAGAAGTTCCGGCTTTCTTGTGAGTGTGAACAGCTCTCACATTTCCGCTACTTCAATGCTATCCAGAATTATCTCCTGGGCATGTGGGTCGTGCTCATCCTTAAGTTCTTCAATGTCAAGTCTGGCTCCCTCCGCCACCGTACCGACGACGGCGTGATCGAAGTGCTCACGAAGGTGGGAGGGGGAGATATGAGCCAGCGCGCCCAGTCTTACTTTGACACCGATCACTTGGTCCGAACCATTCTCTTCAGCAACGACCTCTATTTTCTCCAGTAGATCATGAAGAAGTGAGAACTCATGCATAGGTGTACCCTTTGCCTTATTAGTTTGTCAGGGTTTCGATCTCTTCAAGTATGGATTCAACAACCTTGTGAGCGCTTGCCTCAACCACCGGTGCCAAATCAAGACCAGTCGAAAAGTTCTCGCCCTCAATTCCATACACTACCAATTCCTTAGGAAGGCGGTTCAGGACCCTGGCCAGATCAATGGCCTCATTGACAGATATGGAATGAGTTGACAGCCCCGAAAATAGATTGCCCGGAATCGTTTCCCGCACAGCATCGAAGCGAAAGGTAGTACCTGGCGTAGATCCGGAGGAAGCACAGTCAATCACAATGGCCAGATCAGATTCAGCCCAGGCGTCAATAAGGGCAAAACCGTCCCCAATCCCTTCTACAACCGACAATCCTTTGAGTGCATGGTTACGAACCTGCTCAGCGACATACAGACCAACTCGGTCATCTCCCCGGTAAGGATTGCCGATGCCAATTACCGTTACGGGATGTTCTGCCACCGGGATACTCCTCTCAATCCCGTTGAATATCGAGTTTCAGGAAATGGCACGAACAGGAAATACAGGGATCGTAATTGCGTATCACCTGCTCACACTGCCAGGTAAGCTTCTCATCCGTCAGATCGAGGTTTTTCCCTACAAAGAAACGCAGGTCTTCTTCCATGGATTTCTGATTCTGCGAAGTAGGTGGTATTATTCTGGCATCCTTGATGATTCCATCGTCGTCGATTTCATAGCGATGATAAAGCAGACCCCGGGGTGCCTCGGTACACCCATGACCAATTCCTGCCCTGGGTGGTACTTCCACGAACGGTTTCTCAGGGGGTTCATACCCCTCGATGATTCTTAACGCTTCGTGGCAGGCGAACACTGTCTCTACGCTCCGCACGATAATGCTCTTGAACGGATTTTTGCATACTTCCGAAAGGCCGGCGTCCCTGGCAGCCTTTTGCGCGACTTCCGGAAGCCGGTCGAAATTGTTACAGTACCGAGCCAGCGGCCCGGCCATGTAGTCGTCACGGGCTTTCACCTTCGCCTGAAGCGACGTGGAATGAGCTATGTGGATCTCCTCAAAAGTATCCAGGAACTTATCCGTGGTGATGTCGATCCCCTTGTTCGAAGCTACCCGACCTTCAGTTATAGGGTATTCATCAGGATGGCGCAAAGACACAAACTCGTAATCTCGTTCGAACTCCGGAAACGACAGTGATGAAGTCCAGCGGACTGTCTCAAGAGATGCTTCCAGCGCCCACTGGAGTGGTTCAACAAGCTGGGTCAGGCTCTCCTTTGTTGGGACCTTGTAGAAACCTCCAACACGCGGGTTGACCGGATGGATCTCCCGTCCACCAAGCAGCACCATCACGTCATTTCCGATTTTCTTCAGCTTGAGCGCCCGGTTGACAACATCAGGATGGTCCTTGGCCATGCTAATGGCATCCTGATAGCCCAGGAAATCCGGGGCATGGAGCATGTAGATATGAAGCGCGTGTGATTCTATCCATTCACCACAGTAGATCAGTCGTCGCAAGTCCCTTAGTGGTCCGGGAACTGTGACACCACACAGCGACTCCATCGCCTGTGATGAACTCATCTGATAGGCTACCGGACAAATGCCGCAAATGCGGGCAGTGATATCAGGAGCCTCCGTAAATCTCCGACCACGCAGTAGAGCTTCGAAGAACCGGGGTGGCTCAAAGACACTGAAACGAACATCGGTTACGACATTGTCCTTGATTTTGACATAAAGTTTGCCCTCTCCCTCTACTCGGGCCAAGTAGTCAACCTTGATGGTTCTACTTTTCATGTGCCTCGCTCTCCTTCCGGAACGGCTCCGCATAAGCATTGAATCCCCGGAACACCCTGACAATATCGTCCTTCGGTATCTGCAATTGCTCGAACCAGGCGGCTAATGACCTGGTATTGGGAGTCTCTTTGGGACCGAAGCATCCGAAACATCCGCGATCGTACGTTGGACATATCGCGCCGCATCCCATCTGAGTGACAGGCCCCAGACAAGGAGTCCCGTGGGCCACCATCACGCAGGCATTGCCCTTCATTTTGCACTCCATGCAGACGCTATGGGTGCCAATGTTCGGTTTGCGACCATTGAGGAAAGCGCTTATGAGTTCCACCAGTTGGTACTTGCTAATCGGACAACCGCGCAGTTCAAAATCAACAAACACATGATCGGCTATCGGAGTTGACTTGTTAAGTGTCTCTATGTAGGCAGGGTTGGCGTACACCATGGAAACGAAATCGTCCACGTCGGCAAAATTGCGTAATGCCTGAATCCCTCCAGCCGTGGCACAGGCCCCTATCGTTATCAGATGTTCCGATATCCGGCGGATCCTGTGAATCCGCTCGGCATCATGCGAAGTCGTGATCGAACCTTCTACCAGCGAGATATCGTACGGACCTTTTATGACTGCCCGCGTCGCTTCCGGGAAATATGCAATAGTGATTTCCTGAGTAATTGCCAGCAATTCCTCCTCACAGTCCAGCAGAGACAGTTGACATCCGTCACAGGATGCGAACTTCCAGACGGCAAGCTTGGGTTTCTTCACGGAACTCATACTACATTTCCCGTTTTGTGAAAGTGTTCCGTATCTTATCGAACCGGTACACCGGGCCGTCTTTGCACACGAAAGTGGGACCGATCTGGCAGTGTCCACACAGGCCGACACCACATTTCATATTACG
>Ga0164310_10002062_pt1 | contig 11515 bp, 12 predicted proteins | sample GuaBasSedimGuay1_FD_121795 | JGI IMG/M metagenome (GOLD analysis project Ga0164310, IMG submission 121795) | Subseafloor sediment microbial communities from Guaymas Basin, Gulf of California, Mexico - Guay1, Core 4569-9, 0-3 cm | ecosystem: Environmental > Aquatic > Marine > Hydrothermal vents... | reverse complement strand
CTTTCTTAAAAATTAGATTTCCAGAAAAAGACCTAGAGTTAAACTCATTTAGGGAAAGGGGTACTTGACATAGACTTCGATTTTCTTTTTTGCTTTACGTTTGATCTTGTGGTGTTGAGAATGGGGTTGATAGGCGTTATGGGTCTATGAATTATCATGGGGCATCGATCATCGGCTCACGGAAGGACAATAAATAATAGTTCGAAAACACGTGGCTAAGGCAAATAGCAAAATAATACTTACAGAAGAAAGTCGAAGTATATGTCACACACCCCTTTAGGGAAATGGAAACTTTATAAGGTCATTTTCAAAGATATGATAAGAGGTATCTTTAATCATTTTAATCATCTTAATCTAAATTATCATAGGCGATTAAATATGCATCCCGAGGAAGTTCCTGAAAAAGAAGGCCTAATTATCATTCTTCACGAAAAACAAGAAGGCGTACTATCTTACGATGGTAGAGAAAAGGAAATGAAAACTACGGGAGAGATCATAATAATAAATAATACGGGTAGCCCCATTTTTGACTTAGATCTCTTTCTCACGGGTGTAGAAAAGACGGATCTTGAAAGAAAAGTTTCTATTGGAATGATACCTGCTGGAGAAACGGGCGGACAACAAAAAGTCGTAAAATACAATATTAGGGAAGTTTCTCGAGCAGTTGAATTATTGGAGCAAATGATTTTTCCTGAAGATTTTGCTAGGCCTGTTACATTAATGAATCAAGAGATAGACCTCAAAATGCGTTACACAATTAAGAATAATACAGCAACAGACTTTAACGTTGAGTTTGAAAAAGAGTTACCGACTCAAATCGTTATCAGAGATCTCCCCGCAATAGAGACAGGGTCCTTGCTGATGGAGGGCAATAGAGTTCTTCTAAAGGACTTCAGAGTCCCGTCTAAGGACGTTAAGACTTTCGATATTGGTGCAGTGATACTTGCTGAAGATGTAGAAGCTTTTAGATCCGGAAGAGTTACCTACCGGTATTATGGTGAGGGGTTCACTATAAGTGGCTTAAATGTTGAGGAAGTACAAGGTTTAATCAACGTAAGACACTATGTAGATAAAAATGAGCGAGCTGATCAAAGAGGGGTATGGGATAACTATGTCATCGTAGAAAACATGAGCAAAGCACCAATTAAGGTCGTTGCGGAGATAGGAGTCATATCGGGAAAGATTTTGACACCAGAGGAGGGCGGAGCGAGCATTAGAGGATCTATTGAGTGGAAGATTCCTGGCAAGAGAGACTACGATACTATCGTTATGGAACCTGTGGTGATAGGTCCTAGAGAAACAACAAAAATCGGGCCATTCACGTTAGCTTCAGAAGAGGAGCCAAAAGTGCAGACAGCACTAAAAATTTGGATTATACCAACTGTGATACGGAAAACATCTGGATCCTTTGTCATTGAGGACTTTGAAATTCCAGTTGTATGGGGGCGCATCACAAAGGAAGTTACCGTAGAGCATCCTTCTTACATTAAGGGAGTGACTGTGCATCAGTTAGTGGGCCATCTAGAAGAACCTGTTGACGTTACAGTAAAAGTGGATAACTTAGGTAGCGCATCCGTTGACCAAATAGTCGTGAAAGATATCATTCCCGCCGACTTTAGACCGCCTAGAGTAATAGATGTTAACGTAACATTAATAAAGGGCGGTGGAGAAATTCCAGTTCCGCAGGAGATGTTGAGGGTATCTATGGAGCCCTCAGATACAGATCCTACCAAGAGACATGAGCTCAAAATAGAGGTTTTCGGAATAGCATATAATTTGGGCGAGCCGCTTATCAGAGGGGAATCTGTTGTAGTGAAATACAAGATGTTTGCTGTGGATCCGAAACCAGGAACAACATACGAGTTCCCAGCTGATGCAGAGTTAGCAATGGCAGCAGATACACGGCCACTTAAAATCGCATTAGAGACCGTGCCTAAACTTGAAACTCTTGAAGCTCTGAGAAAGGTAGTGAAGAGTAAGGAGATACAGCCAGGAGCTGTAGAAAACGAGTATGTTGTAATAGTAACGTTAAGAAATGAGGGAGATCTACCTGTGCAAAACTATAGGCATATTGAGAGATTGCCGCCAACTTTTGAATTTGTCCCAGAGAAAGCAGAACCAACACCAGAATCTATGGAGGAAGTTATAGAAGGGCTTGAGATAAGGTGGCTCGTGAAAGAGATTGCGGCGAAATCAGAGTATAAGATAACGTTTACTGTCAGAGGAAAACCGGGTCATAAAGTCGCCGATCTGCTCAAGATCACAGATTAGAGAATTTAAGCTCTCTTATCTATTTTTTCTACTTGTCAATTTTTCTGTACCTTTGACGGTGATCATGGTTTAGAAATCTACCCAGTAAAAATAAGTTATAGAGAAACTGACATGTAGTTTTTAACCGAACGAGTTAAGTAGTAGTTCTTTTCATGATAAGATAAGCGAATTAAAATTACGGAACTACTAAAAGAGGATAGTTTCTATTAGATGTGTAAAAGCGGATGTATACGTGATTATGGACGTTTTCTCTCCAAACTTATTAACGTGCTATCATAAATGTTTCAGTTTTTTAAATCGAACAGTATACTTCTAAAGTAACCATTATCCAATGACTAAAGGGAAAGGAAAATTAACGATAATTCTGGGTGAATTTGCGATGAAGTTATATGGTAGAGATTTCCTAAGTTTGAAAGATTTTACACGCGAGGAAATAGAGTATCTAATTGAGTTATCTGAAGATTTTAAAAATAAATTAAAAACAGGGGAAAAACATGATTACCTGCAAGGAAAAACAGCAGCTTTGTTTTTTGAGAAACCAAGTACAAGAACTAGAGTATCGCTTGAAGTGGCGTGTTACCAATTGGGTATGCATCCAATATACATGGATGTTAGCACAACACAAATTGCGAGGGGGGAACCGGTAAAGGATTTTGCTAGAGTTATGGAGCGTTATGTTGACATTATAGTTGCAAGAGTGTATAAACATGAGACCTTAGAAGAAATAGCAAAATATGCAAAAATACCTGTTGTAAACGCATTAAGCGATTTTTCTCATCCATTACAGATACTGGGAGATCTATTAACTATTAAAGAAAAGAAAGGATTAGACGGCGTGAAAATAGCTTTCGTTGGAGACGGAGACAATAATGTGGCACATTCCCTCTTGTTTGGTTCCGCTATAATGGGTTTAGAAATGAGAATTGGGGCTCCAAAAGGATATCAGCCAAACGAAAAAATATTTGGAATAGCTAAAAAACTGGCAGATAAGTATGGTGGAGTAATAAAGGTTACCGATAATCCGATAGAGGCGGTTAAAGATGTGGATGTAATATACACTGACGTATGGGTTTCAATGGGTTTCGAGAAAGAAGCGGAAGAGAGGCTTAAAGTTTTTAGGCCGTTTCAAGTCACATGGAATCTAGTTAAACATGCTGCACCAGACTTCATTTTCATGCATTGTCTACCACGGCACGAAGAGGTTACTGATGAAGTCTTTGAATCAGAGCATAGCGTTGTTTGGGATCAAGCTGAGAACAGATTACACTCTGCGAAAGCGGTACTATATGCATTGTTAATCGAGGAAAAAATAGAAAGAGGATATAGTTCACGTTAAATGTATTCAATTATTATGACAGTGGCAGCAAGTATCGAAGAGAGTATAGCTACGATTGGACCCAACGAAACCACAATGGTTGCGGAAATCTGGCACTCTAGGGTATTAGCTAAATGTATTGCTATCTGCCTAACCTGACGAGTAAGGAAAGTTCCGACATATGCTATAAAGTAGAGAATAGTGAGGAACATGGTTACTGAAGAATAAAAGATGTATTTATCCTTTTTCTTAATTACTCCAATTAATATAAGTATGCAAATGGAAGTTGTTAAAACAAAGAGGCTAAGGGACAAGAATGATGTCCAGAAAATTATTGGCGTGACATAAATTCTGTAAACTAGGGCATTTGGATTACCGGCCTTAAAAAATGATACGTCAACCCACGGAATTAGGAGCGCAAAAATTGACAGGAGTTCACTAATTATGGCTAAAAAAAGGGACGGCTTTTTCATTTTTCTCGACCTGAAGTAAGAGCTTTCTTGAGTCTATTAATTAGATTCATTAACGCTTGCAATATTCTCTGGAATATCGAAACTTTTTCCTTGTCCTCTATAGAAGCTGTCTCCTCTTCCGCATGGGTCGCAATAATAGGCTGTTGTTGACCCAGTTGCGCTTCAAGCCGTCGAATCTCCTCCTCCCTTTTTCTTTCTAACAAAATTTCTTTGAGCTTCACAGGCAAGGATTTAAGTATATAAACATCCCCATTTTTAGTCTTTCTCTTTCTTAAAGAAATTACATTGGCTCTTAATTCTGGTAATTCTTCAAATTCCGTTTTTATTCGAACGATTGTGTATCCTAACTCATCAACGAAAACGTCCTCTACTACACCAATGAGATCTCCTTCTTCAGAATAAACCTTTTTTCCACGAAGCTCCTCAATCATAATATTCATCCCTAAAAGCAAATCAGTTTTTTAGTTACTAACAAACTTAAACATAAATTAGATGCGTGATTCCTAATATATTAATCTTAGTCTTCAACATTTTGTGGGGTGCAAAGTTATGAGCCGAAAGCTGGGAATCTACGTATGGTTTGCAAAGCCAATACGATTAGCGATCTTAGAGATCCTTGAGAAAGTGGGCGGACGTATATCCGAAAGTGAGTTAAAAGAAAGATTAAAAAAGATATATGGAGAAGCACCTTCAACAGTGATTAATCAAATTTTAATGCAACTTGAGATTGACGGGTTAATCCATGTTGACTCAATAAATCCGCGTGAAAGAATTATAGAAAGATTATCTGAGGAGAAAAGATACCTATCTGTTGGCGAAGATTAATTCGATGAGAGGATCTACGATGCCAACGCGTAAGCTACTAGTAATACCAGTGATCTCGAGAGTTTCAGCAAGAAAAGTTTCTCGAGAATTCATAGAAAATATCTATAAGAAGCTAAAAGAGCGGAACAAGAATATAGAGATAAAGATTTTTGACCCTATAGTAGATGAAAGGAATCTGGAGGAGGTTATTCCGAGAATTGACAATGAACTTAAGGATTATAATGGCTTTGTAATAGCACATCTAACCGGCGGAACATCGAAGATAGCTCTCGAAATTTTAACGAATCTCTCCGTTATAAAACCATTTGCCTTACTAGCGTTTTCAAGCTATAATTCAATGCCAAGTGCACTGAATACGCGGGAAAGAATGTTACAGATGTTATCTAGACAGATTTACATCCCAATAATCTACGAGCAATATGAGCTTGAATCCCTCGCAAAGAGGTTTTACATTGTAGATAAGACATTAAAAAGATATAATGTTCTATTCCTTGGACCCGCGGTTGGCATAAAAGTGCCATTTAATTTCAGATTAATTCGAAGTATCAAGCTCTCTCATCTACTAAGAAAAGTTAGTGATGAAGAAATAGAAGGGGTATTGAAGAGCACTAAAGATATGATGATAGAATTCAAAGGATCTGAAAACGAGAAGAAGGCTATTGCTTTGTACATAAACTTACGAAAAGCTATTGACAGTTTTTATACAAAAAGGAAAATGGAAAATGCTCCTTTGGTGTGCATAGAATGTTACTATTTCATGAGAAAAATTGGTATAGCGCCTTGTCTAGCGGTTTCTCTCCTCCTAAAGGAGGGAGTGTTAATAACGTGTCAACGAGATGTCTTCTCACTCTTCATAATGCTTTTATTGCATTTCCTAACTGATCAACCGATTTGGGTAGCAGATCTATCAAAAATTGATATTGCGAAGAACTCGATCGTTTTTTCCCACTCGTGCAGTAACCTAGCGATGATAGATGGGATGTCGGAAGCGATATATCACCCCTTAACTAATTTGCCGTTTGCTGTAAGAGCACGGTTTAAGTTAGGAGAGAAGGTCACAATAGTTAGTATAAATCCAATAACTGAGGAATTTGAGGTACAGCTTGGTGAAGTTATAGGTCCAAAAGAGTTCTATGATGATATTGAGGCATCTCAAATGGAAGTGAGATTGCAGGAGCAGGACGTTACAAAGCTTATAGAGAGTTCTCTTAGAGGGCATTACGTCTTAGTATATGGTGATTGGAAAGAAGAAATTGAGGAAGTCTATAAAATCTTAAGACAAACAAGAACAATGTTGTTGTTAAAGGGAAAATAATTTAGCGGTAGCTCTTCTGGAATCTCGCTCTCGCACCAGGGCCTCCAAATTTCTTCATTTCTTTCCTTCTCGGATCCCCCACTAACATGTATCTGTCATATTGTTTGAACAGTGCTTCTATTCGTGGATCATTAAAATACTTCACTATTCCTCGAGCAATAGCTATTCTAATAGCTTGAGCTTGGCCAGAAATACCGCCTCCGCGCACACGTACTTTTATATTTATTCTGTTTCTAAGATCCCCAATTAATAGTAGTGGTTCCTCAATTATAGCTCTTACCCATTCATTCTCAATAGACTCTAATCGGCGCCCATTGATCCTAACAATCCCAGTTCCTGGAGTAATCACGGCACGTGCAACCGCGGTTTTTCTTTTTCCTGACGTAAGTACGATCTTTTTTTCAGTAATTGCTCGTTGTAATGTCTCTTCAACGGTCATTTGAAAATCACCTATAATGATTATCGAACATATTTCACCATCTTAGCTCTAATACCTTTAAAAATTATATCCTTCTCGTACTGCTTGTTATTTAAGTTAAATTCATTAATTACGTCCTCACGTGCAAGTAAAACCAAGGTTCTCCAGTTCTTATTACCACGGAGGAGTTCAGGTAGTTTCTTCACCCAATCAATCTGTTCGCTCTTTTTCTCGAGTGCAATGATGAAATTAGATATGAGCAACGATTCATTACATTCACTAAGCTTATTAACGTCCCTTAAGGCAATTTTTCGGACTTCAGGGGCCTCTTCCTTAACCAATTGTAATCGTCCTAAGCGTTCATAGCAGACAATTTCGAGAGGAATATCCCGCTTCCAGTTTTTACTGGCCAATTCTAAGACTTTTTGCCTATCAATGAGAGGCAGTTTAACAAATGAACGATATCGTAATCTCTCCCTACGCGCATCATTGAGAGCGTATCTTAGTGCTGATGTGCTAATTCCAGCATAGAAGATCTCTCCTAAACTTGAATGCTTGTCCCAATCTGAAGCAATAATAAGGCTGCGTGCTAATATTTCTTCATCACTATTTAATTCGTCTCCACATAAATTTAGAGCCAAAATAAGCTCGTTTTCTACTAACCAGGCCATGATCTCTATGTCTGGATTAGAGAGATTCACTTTAGGTCTTATACCTGTTTCACGGGTCATAACATCAACAACAGCTTGGCCGACATTTTTTCCAATTTCCTTCATAGTTTTTGGATCTTTCACCATAGGCCTAATGGCGAAGGTTAAATTAGGGTCAAGGAGATTATACCATTCGACCTCTAAAGCTTTAGTATACATGTCCTGAGGATTCGTAACAGTCCATTTCCCTATCTCTAAGAAAAAAGATTTTATCGTTTCGCTAAATAGGGTTAAAATTACAGCATCTTGCGTTAATTCGTTTGTGTCGACAACAAGGATATTGGGAAGAACCTCATGTTCTTGAACCTGTTTGTTCAAGATCTCCCTCAATTCAAAAATCGAGTACTTTGAGAAGTAATCTAGCGTTTCAGCAAGTAAACGCATACAAGGAAGCCTCCGTAAACGTTTTTTAAGAACAAAAAGGCTAAAAGATGTTATTAAAATGCTAATACTAAAGTTAAACTCTAAAAAGCGAGTTAAAAAGCTTTCTAATTAATAATTTTAGAGTATACCCAGATTTGTTGCTATATCGAGTGCTGAGTATTCCTTTGCTAGTTTAACTATAGCTTTTTTCTCGCCCCTTGGTGTGATTAGAGTGTTTACTTTTTCTACTTCGACATCGAATAATCTCTCAACAGCTCTCTTTATGGTGTGCTTATTCGCTCTTCTATCGACTATGAAGGTTAACTTATTTTCACGTTGGATTAATTCTATAGCTTTCTCAGTGACAACTGCTTTTTTTACTATCTTACTTGGATCCATTATATTAACGTACTTTTTTATGGGTCTACTGCTCATAGCTCCTCCCTCATAAACTTGCTTTCAATAAGTCTTTTTTAGATCTATTTCGTAATCTTTCCCAAAGTGCATCTATTTTTTCCTGAAGCATATATATTGCCTTTTTAGTCCATACTGTCAACCTGGCTGGATGACCCCCAGGAGCAAGATGAGTAACGCTTAGTTTATCAACGGGAACAACATCTACGCCTTCAATATTCCTAGCTGCTTTAAGGATTTCTTCATTTTCGCCTGACACAACAATAAGAGGGCCTTTCTTACGCTTGTATTTTCTCCCACGTCTTTTTCCTTTCCCAGCACGGACCCGTCTCCCCTCGTGAGAACGTAGTAGATCTTCCTCCAATCCGAGATTAATTAAGGCTTCTCTTACTTCGCGTGTTTTAGATAATTTCTCAAAATCATCTGAAACAATAATTGGGAGTTCTTTAACGTTTCCTAACCTATGTCCTCTCATCTGAACAAGAATTGGATCTGATGTGGCTGCAACAGCACTCTTTAGAGCATTGATTTTTTCCTTCTTGTTGATTTTCTCAATGATCACCTTATCGGCCTTTGGTGCTCGGACCCGACGCCCCCCAACCGCAAGCGCTATAAACCTAGCAATTCCAAATCCGCCTTCTGTACGTGAGACTCTCGAAATATCGTAGCCGGTTCCTGGGCTTTCAACAACGTGTTTCTTTCCTCCAGATGGACTTTTTCCTTTGGGTTGAAAGTGTTGAGAGTATATTGCTAAATAAGTTCTCCATATTAAGTCTGGTCGAATGGGGTACTCAAATATGGGTGGAAGTTCTATTTCTTCTACTTTATTGCCGTTGAGATCATAGACACCAACTTTCATATCACTCACCTATGTCTGTATACTGGTTTTTCATTGTAATGACACTTCAATTTTTTCACGTGAGTAATAAAATCCTAATATTGTGGGAGTATGCGGTTCCCTATCTGCCCTAATGGCTTGCCTGAGCACGAGTAATCTCTTAGGCGGCCCCTGAACAGATCCTCGAACTACTATGGTAGGGTTTCGTATTATTCCATACCTTATCCATCCACCTTTCGGATTGAACATCTGTGCACGATCATCGGCTATTATAGCCATTATCTGCTTATTATACTCGGTTCTCTTAAAGAAACCTAATTGGCCATATCTCGGAACGGTCCACATTACTCTGCCAGGGGTCCATGGACCGAGCGAACCCACTGCTCTTTTTGTCTTTTTCTTCTTTGGTGGCAAAATTTTAACGCCAAATCTTTTAACTACTCCCTGGAAACCCTTGCCCTTCGTTACTCCTATTACATCGACATATTGTCCAGGACAAAATACTTCAGTGACTCCAATTTCTTCTCCAAGCTTACCAAGGGAGTATTTTAAGGCGTCTAGTACCGAGCCTCCTACCTGGATCTCCATAACTTCAGGTTTCTTTTTGCCTATACCAGTCAATTCGGGTCTAGTCCTTATTATAAGACGTACACGATCTATTTCTCCATTTTCAGCCATTTCTAAGAACCTATTTTTACGTTCCTCTATAAGATCATCGCTTATATTCTTAGGCAAGGTAATTTTTCTGCTCAAGTATTTTTTCTCGAAATCAGTCAAATTATTGGTCCATACTTCGCCTATCGATCTGTAACCATATGATGTGAGCTTATATACTCTAACTCCAATGACTCTAATGGGTGGAGCCTCTAATGCTGTAGCAGCTACAACTCTTTTTATTCCATGAAAAATACTACCTGGATGTTCATAACTCTCATGCACAGAGAGCATACCGACCTTATACGCTGGAAAACCTAATGGCTTAACGATATCAGTCTCGGGCCAGGTGGAAACCCTAGGATATATTCTGCTTGCTCTCTTTCTTACGAACCCTAAAGATCCTCTCCTCGGGGCATGGTATTTTGGCATCATTATCACCATTTTGCTTTAGTACTTTTAGATCAATATATTAAAGTTGCTATCAGTTCGGAATCATGATAAACTAATATCTGGAAGCAACATGGTAAGATAACAATTTAAATTTTAAGAAAAATGCTAAAAAGAAGTAAACTAAATAGGGATGCTTCTTTGAGATGTCTCTAATGAGCACCGATGAAATTTGTGATGAGCTAGCATCATTAGTAGAGAAGAGACATGTTTTAGAAGTTTTAAGAGACGCATTTATGCATGGAATTTCGAATCAGGAAATTTTATTAGAGGACTATGGAATTCTCCCTGAGGAAATCGAATGGTTTTATAAAGAGATCGTGAAAGAGAAAGATGTTCCAACATCAAGACTTTTACCCATAATCGATAAGACAATCATGGATATAAATGCTAGAATTAGGGAAATCATGAGCGAGCAAATTAAGGGATTAAAAATTTACATATTTAATAACTGGAGAGAACTAATTGGCTCAGTATGGACGGGAGCATTTAAAGGAAGAGAAATCGAAAAAATAGAGGACGATAAAGTGGTTCTATTAGCAGCAAAGGAAATTCCCTGGAGAGGATTAAAGGGGGAGGAAAATCTCTTAATCGCAGGACTTGGGATTTACTATTGCAAATTTTATATGACTGGAACAGGCGAAGCAATTACTTTCTATGAAGGTATTCATGGGGTCTTGCTACCTCAGCTAATTATGGAAAAAGCCAAGAGGAGCCCTGCCCTAACTTACGGACGTTTTTCCGCATATTATAGGAAATACTTAATGACAATATTTTTAGACTATAACCTATTTGATCCTGAAGATGTATCCCAACTCAAAAGGCTTTACACGAGGACAATGTATGAGAACTTAAGTATTTTCGAGAGGTTTTTAAGCGCCATACGGAGCGAAATCAAGATAGATGAGAAACAAGATATAAAACTCCTTTCAGCAGTACCAGAGTTCTTTAATAGAATCATTACCAGTAATAAAGGGTTTAAAGAGGGATTAGAGAAATATAAGGGAGGAATTCCTGGGCTCATGGGTTATGACCCAGGAATCGATAAGTTATTAGACATGATTAATATCACAGATTTAGATGAAATACTTATAATTCTCAAAGATGTGAAAGATCGTTTCTTAAGATTCGGGTTAGAAATATTAAAGGAGGTTCTTCCAAGATAAAATTAGGGATGTGAAACGAAGATGAACTACAGAAAATGGTCCATAAGAACAATTTTTCTAATACTTGGCATAATATCCTTGATCTATGCAATCAAATCTGAACAATGGGAATTTGTACGGGAAATCCTAACTAAGTTCATTGAATATGAAAATGGTGGATTGCCACAACTATTTCTAACATAAATTAAAAATAATTGAGGGGACCAATATGGTTAAGAAGGAATCAGTAAGCAAGATTAACATGTACAGGATCACATTACTAAGAACGTCCATACAGATCATATCATTTATATTAATTTTTGG
>Ga0164310_10002060_pt1 | contig 11522 bp, 14 predicted proteins | sample GuaBasSedimGuay1_FD_121795 | JGI IMG/M metagenome (GOLD analysis project Ga0164310, IMG submission 121795) | Subseafloor sediment microbial communities from Guaymas Basin, Gulf of California, Mexico - Guay1, Core 4569-9, 0-3 cm | ecosystem: Environmental > Aquatic > Marine > Hydrothermal vents... | reverse complement strand
GGAATTTTCACTTTAAAACACCTTTAAACAATATATTTTACCTATAATCTTATTTCTACAGACTTTTCCGCCCAAAAACCCCCTCTCTGACAAGTCGAGTATTGGAGTTTGAGGCATCATTTGATCTTTCATGATTACCTATCTCTATAATACTCTGGCTTATATTCTTTGCTATGCTGGAATACCACATAAATCTTGAGGCTGTTTATAGGTGGCTTATGTCGTCCCAAGATAGTAATCATTTTTCGCAATCTTTATATCAGATGTGATCGATCGTCAATTTTAATGTTACATACATAAAACATTGTAACATCATTTGTTTGGAGAGGTGAAGAATAACATGAAACATAACATGAAACGAATAAGTATACTGGCGTCGATCCTCATTGGGGGCTTGTTGCTCACAACAGGGATGGCAAGCGCACATTTCACAATGGTTTTCCCAGGGGAAGACATGGACGTAACACCTGAGGACTACATCGCTAGCGTAGGCGATACAAAGACGATCTGGATAGTATGGGGGCACCCGTACGAGCATATCCTCTTTGATATGACTTCTATCCCTATTGTCAGTGTGAGAGATCCTGAAGGAAAGGTTGATACACTAACAGCAACTGAGATAACAGTGAGCGGGAAGAAGGCGTATGAGGTCTCGTTCACGGTTGACAAACTCGGCGATTGGATCGTCTCTGCAGAATACGAGGATGATGGAGAAAAATTAGTAGATTATGTGAAAGCAGTCATCCACTGTGGAGAAGAAGCATGGACGGGCTGGGACGCAAATCTTGGTGGAAAAGCTGAGATCGTTCCATTAACAAGACCCTACGGCTTAGAGGAAGGATTCGTCTTCACAGCGAATGCATTCTATGATGGAAAGGTTCTTCCTGATGCTGATGTGGAGATTGAGATGTATCACACGAAAGCTGTGGGAGACGCGGTTGTGGAGAAGGCTGAAGAGATGTTCTCGTATGACCCGCCGATGATGTTTACCCGGGTGACAAAGACGAATGCGCTTGGAGAGTTCGCATACACGCTTGACGAGCCAGGAATATGGTTTGTTTGTGCATACGGACCAGAAGCAAGTGGACTAACGCAGAGAAGTGTGTTTATAATCCCTGTACTGGAGGAATTTCCACCAGAGGGAGAGGTTGATCTTTCTGCTACTGGACTTGAAGATCTGACGAACCGTGTGAAATCCCTCGAGGATGAAGTGGCAAATATACCTGCTGGCGAGAAAGCACCTGGATTTGCTGCTATTACAGCGATAATAGGGATGATGGCAGTCGGGTATCTACTGAGACGGCGAAAGTGAGAATAAAGTGAGACGCGTGTAGAAAAATGGTGCACATATCAGATGGCATCCTGTCTACACCGATACTGGTGTTCGGATGGGCGATAAGCATCGTAGTGATGGCAGCAACGATCTGGTGGTCTGGGCGGAGAAGAGACCTGGCAGAGGAGATCCCGAAGCTGTCGGTGATGACGGCGGCGTTCTTCATCGCCTCTCTGATCCACATCCCTGTTGGTCCAACGAGCGTGCATTTTATCCTCAGCGGGCTTTTGGGTGTGGTGCTCGGGGTGCTTGCCTATCCTGCAATTTTTATCGGAGTTGTGCTCCAGGCATTTCTATTCCAGCACGGTGGTGTGACAACCATCGGGGTTAACACCCTGATTATGGGAATATCTGCACTGATCGCAGGTGCCATATTCAAAGTAGGAAGTAAGTTGATTATTTTATCAAAAAAAGCAGAATTAACAACAAGAATCAAGGTCGTCAAAAGCGGGATATTTGCCGTTCTTATCGGGGGACTGGCTATCGTCCTGGCGGTGTTTTTAACCACAGCCATCCACACTGCCACAGGCAAAGATTTTTTCGATGTGGCTATTATGGTTACGGTTGTTCTTGCGATTATTAGTCTTATCGCCACTCTTTTGAGAGTTCCTAATGCTGTCAGAAATAGAATATTTTGTGCCATTTTCGCGGGACTAGTAATAATAATAGTAATATTCAGCATTTTCAGCATTTTACTTACTGTTAAAGGCGAAAATTTTTTCTTAATCGCTATTTCACTTGCAGCTGCCAATAGCCCTGTAATATTGATAGAGGCAGTAGTTATTGGTTTTGATATTGCTTATTTAGTGAGAACTTATAGTGCTGCTAAAATCGGAATATTTAGTGGATTTATAGGCGGATTTGCTGTACTTCTGGCTGTAGTTTTCAATGCAACTGTTTTCATTTTAAGTGGTGAACAATTTTTGGAGATTGCAGGTGCACTCGTCGCTGCACACATTCCAATAATCATAATAGAAGCTGTTGTTACAGGCTCGATCATCACTTTTCTGATAAAGGTCAAGCCAGAGTTAATAGGACTCAGGAGGAGTCAATGTGAAACGTAGACTGATACCTATTCTACTGGTACTGCTCCTCCTCCTATCCTCTGCAGGTAGTGTAAGCGGACACCGATTGCATATACACCACCAGATAGGAGCAATCGATATAAAAGCATACTACGGTGGAGGGACTCCATGCCAGGATGCAAACGTCACGATCTACGACGACCAGGGAAACCTCTACCTAGTGGGTGCGACGGATGAAGCAGGAGAGTTCAGCTTTCCCCCAAAGATTGGACTGGACGAGTACACAGTGGTCGTTGAATCAACCCACATGGTGGGTCACAGGGGCGAGACAACGATAAACATGAGCAGCAGTAGTGGTGGTGCAAGTGGAAGCAGTGGTGAAGAGATGCCGCTCTACTTGAGAATTGTTGCAGGGCTCGGATACTTACTCGCTCGTGGCGGAGCAGCAGCGGCGTACAGCGGTTGGAAGATGAAGAAGAAGTATGAAGGTGGGTGATTGCTCGATTATCCACGGATCGATAGATTTGCGTACCTCAACTCAATGATCCATCGATTCGATCCAAGAGCAAAGATCATCGCATTTCTCTTCCTGATTTTCTCAATCGTTGGACTGAGCGAGGTGAAATTTGCCCTTGTAGGCTTACTTGCCTCAATCTTCTTTTTAGTACTATCAAGACTGCCCCTAAGATTCGCACTCCGTCACATCAAATGGGTCTCCCTATTCATCATCCCATTCTTCATAATCATGCCCTTCACAATGGAAGGAACTGAGATCTGCACAATCCACGGACTCAAGGTGACATACGAGGGCGTTGAATACGGAGTTCTGATAACCTTAAGGGCTCTTTCTGCTGTAATACTCATTCTACCAATGATTGCAACCACCAGGTTTGAGGAGACGATAAAAGCACTTGAACGACTCAGAGTGCCAAGTATAATGGTCCAGATGCTCATGTTCACATATCGCTACATCTTCGTCTTCGGAGAGGAGTGGGAGAGGATGTGGAGAGCGATCGAATCACGAGGCTTCAGGCTTAGAACCACTTTATATGCATTGAGAACAATGGGGCGAGCAATGGGAATGCTCTTTGTAAAAAGCTATGAAAGATCAGAACGTGTCTACAACGCCATGCGCTCACGCGGATACACAGGACACCAGCGAACACTTGCCGAGTTCAACCTGCAGAAGAGCGACCTCGTGCTCTCTGCCTTGATCATAAGCCTTGGAATCATCCTTCACATAATCCAGGGGGTTGCGTGAAGGGATGAGAGAAGCAGTGACCACAAGAAACCTCAACTACTCATACCCGGACGGAACAATTGCACTCAATAACATTAACATTACAATCCAAGAGGGCGAAAGGGTTGCAATAGTTGGGCCCAACGGCGCAGGAAAGACAACGTTCCTCTTGCACCTCAACGGAATCTTACAAAACACCGATGGAGAAGTGAAAATATTTGGAAAAAACGTGAATGAAGCCGAACGAGAAGATATAATAAAAAACGTAGGAGTGGTCTTCCAGGACCCTGACGACCAGCTCTTCATGCCCACAATCTTCGACGACGTCGCATTTGGCCCAATGAACCTCGAACTGAACGAAAACGAGGTGCGAAGACGGGTGAAGAACTCCCTCACAAGACTCGGGCTCACTGGATACGACGAAAGATGCTCGCATCATCTGAGCTATGGTGAAAAGAAGAGAGCATCACTTGCAGCAGTAATCTCAATGGAACCACGAATACTGGTACTCGACGAGCCAACCGCAAACCTCGATCCAAAGAGCAGAGCAGAGTTGATAAAAATCATAAACGAGCTTAACAGAGATGGAGTTACCATAATAATAACCACACACGACATAAACGCCGTCCCAGAACTCGTGGATCGCGTATACGTTCTGAACAGAACAATAATCGCAGAAGGTATAATACGCGAGATATTCTCAGACGCTAAACTCCTGAAAGAGAACCACCTTGAAGTCCCCGAGGTATTCAAACTCTTCGAAGTGCTCAAATGCTTCGGATACAACTGCGAAGAACTACCACTCTCTATAAACGAAGCAATCGAAAACCTGACAAAGACGATAGGCACAAACGGAGGCCACATACACTTACACATCCACGAACACACACACGAAGAGACAGAAAAAGTGAAACATAAGTACAGATACGACCACCATTAATGCCTTCACCCACAGCTCCACAAACATGGCTTTCGCCGATTTCAAGTCTGTTATTCAGTATTCTCTTGCTTTTTTAAGGGTAATAGTCGTTGGGTTAAAATGGGAAGATTTGGAGTTGTGCCACTGTTCAGGCTAAAATAGTAATACCTATATCTTGAAAGATCGGTTAAAGAACGTATGTTCATAGGGGTTGACCACGGCACTACTGCCATCCGATTCGCAAATAGAGACGCTTACTTTGAGATAACACGGGGCGAAGCGGCAGAGATCGAAGAAGAAACACTGTTTGGAAGAATAAAGAGCGAGCTCGGGGTGGACCGAGACGAGATTAAGATGCTTGCCATGACTTACTCCATGGGAGATGGGATAGAGAGCATCCTGCCTATTGATAAAGTACGAAACCGCGGCTTGATCGAACAGACAGGAGCAGGAGAACATATCGGTGGTGGGACACGGATTTTTGATCTGATGCGCGCATCAGGTGTTCCAGCCGTGGTGATACCTGGCGTGCACCGTGGGAGTGGTTGTGATTTGCGGCTTGATGTCTTCTCGCATGGTGCAAGTCCGGAGAAGATCGGCATTGCATACCATATTTATAAGCGGGGTGTGCAGAGCTTCATCGTCTCAGACATCAGTTCCAATACTGTGACGGTTGCAGTTGCGTACGGGCGGGTGGTTGGAGCTATCGACGCATGTATCTTTGCACCAGGCATACATCATGGGCCACTGGACGTTGAAGCCATAAGAACCGTGGATGCTGGGAGATGTACTGCGAACGAGGCATTCGCACATGCAGGCGTGATCAAAGACACGCCCTACGAGACCATGGTCGAGCTTATCAATGCCTATAGAGAGGGCAAGGGTGATGCTGTAAGAGCACTCGACACAGTTGCACTTCTGAGTGCTATGGAGATAGCAAGTATGGTGGTCTTGATGGAGGATTACGGGGTTGAACCAGCAAATCGCCAGATTTACCTATCAGGTACCATCAGTGAGGTAGAATATGTGGCGACACAGATCGGGAAACACCTTCGTACCCAGGTTGTATCAATTGGGAGAATGAGTGCGGCACTGGGACTCTCAGAGATGGCAAAAGATATATACAATGGTAAAAAAGACGTTATTGGCATAAAAGTTGAAATATGAAGGTGAAATAGAGTTTGTATAGGGACTGGGTGAGAACTCATAGTTGTTTCACACACTTTGAAATAGACGCAAAGTTTTTATCCAAACATCTCTAACATTTCAGATTGCCATGAGCAAAAGTAGACAGTATCATTACTATCCGAGAATCACGGCAGACGTGGAGCAGCGATTCTTCTACCGTCAAACCGTGCCATACTTCATTCATACCATGGCACAGATGAACAAGAAATTCGGCAGTTTTGTCACGATCTCCCCCGATGGAACTGGCAAGATCAAAGCTAAGAGAGAGATCATTGTTGAGGTTGTACACAGGAAGACCGAATTCGTACCGCTCACCAAAGAATCTCTCGATCAAGTGATCAAGGGTGATGGCACAGGCACCATCGATTTCAAGATCAAGCTTCAATATACCCGCCTCGACGACAAATACCGACCCACTCCTTTCAAGGGTGATACATATCTCATCAGAGCAAACTTCGAAGGCGTGGAACAGGACAAGATGCTAACGCTGAAGGTGCATCACATCGATGGACCAAGGAAAACTGAGTGTGAACAGATAGTGGACACGATCATAACCGAGCTTGAGAACAACACCCAACCACCCAATGAGTGAATTGATTTATACCCTATCACAGCCATTCAAGGTGAAAGGCAGACGGAAACTCGGAATAAAAGAGTTTATCTTCACACTAACACTCGACCTGAAATGGTTCAACCCCACAGAGGCAAAAGCCATTGTACAGATCGGTCTCGAGAACGAACTCCTCAAACGAGAAGGCGAAACACTCATAGCATGCTTTGACCCTACACAAGTGAACCCTCCAATCGACTTCAAGCCCACCGCTAAGCTACTCACTACAGGCAAGCAAACCCTCTTTGAGAAGATACTTGATCAAATAATCATCCAGACTGGCATTGAAAAACGCGAGTTGATTGCCGCAATCAACAAAAACCAGGATACACTCTCCAAACTGGTCGAGATAAACGTGAGCGCACTAATAGTGGGAATAGAACACGGAGCCGATATCAAAGACCTGATCGAAACAGCCTACCAAGAACTAACAGACCCTAACCCCCCAATCTAATTTACTTTATAATTTTTCAGGGTCGTTCCCCATCACTGCTGTCCACCACCAACGTGCCATATCCACAAGATCGAGGCTGAATAATTCTGACAACTTGTACTCTTTATTCGCACTGGTGATAAGACCTGCGCCAAGCAGCTTGTTACGCATCGCATAAAAGGAAGAACGACCAATACCGAACTCTTTAATTATTTCTTCCCACTCAGATACTTTGATCGGATCACCCACCTTCTGACGATCCTCGATTAACATAAGAAACCTGTGTGCACGCATAGCAGTCGATTCCTCCTGAAACAAGCGACGCATAAGCTCGTAGAAAGGATCACGTGAACGACTTATACGATTGCTTGAAGATGAACGCACGAGAATCGTCGTTGCTGTCCGAGGAGCATCCTTCACAAAAGTCATGACTCATGAGGGCGTAGGCGGCGCCTTTTTAAGGGCACCCCGAATCAGATCCGCATAATCCTCCTTCAGAAAATAGACGATCGGTGCTTTATAAGAGTCCTTGTGTGCACGCAGGATACCAAGCTTCGAATGGATGTAACCAACCATGGATGCAACCGCGGTACGGGATAGCTTGAACTTTGTAGAAAGAGTCCTGTGCAACTTATCCACAGTAAACTTCTTAACGTTCAGTAGGATCTTCAGGACACAACTGCGGATTCCATTCACGTCAAGCTCAATGTAACGCTCCAACCGCTTCTTGATTCTGGATCTCAATGACTCTATAACCATCTTCACAATCCGCCCAATAGACTGCATATTCGTATATAAAATTTGTGTAATGGGTCGGAGGTGTGAATATCCCAAACTCATCTCAGCACTTTTAGTGGGATGCTATTGTTGTGTATTGCTGTTGCAATAAGTGCTCCTTTCACTCCGATATCACGCAGCGTGTCCAGATCGTTCATGTCCTGCACGCCTCCTCCAAATAGGACTGGGTGATCCGAGCATGCGACCACATCTTCGAGAAAACCAAGATTGATACCCGATTCTGTTCCAACCTTTGTCAGATCAATGATGATTAGGTGGCTGATAGGGTAGTCGTTGAGTTTTTCAATCGCTTCCATGGGGGTGAGCGAAATCTTGGTATTTGTTAAGATCTTGTTGTTCATCAGGTCTATATTGACATCTATCCTGCTTCTATCACGAATCATCTCGCATGCCTGTCTGATCACACTAAAATCTGCGTTCTCGGTTCCGATGGTAACAGTATCTGCGATCATAAGTCCGTTCGTTACGTCTTCAGCAGACCGAACACCGCAACTGAGTATCGTCTTACAGTATCGAGAAGCTTCCCTTACAACCGGGAAATTATCACCAATTCCACGAATCCTGTTGAGATCGGCGGCGTATACCTCCGCAGGATTGAATGCTTTTACAATTTCCACAGCATCTGATGTATCACAGACTGAACTGAAATCTGAGACTGGCATATACTCTTTACGTTTACCACGGATTGCATGGACGACGATTCCGTCAAAAATATCCAGTACAAATATGGTTCTGAACATATGTCACCTTCACAAGGTTATGGCATATAAATCCAATGAGAGTACCGACCATGACATCACCAATCGATAAAATAAAGTTGTACTTTATGCACAACAACAAATTTAAAGTAGAGTTGTGAGCATCACCATTAGATCAGACTATTGAAAGTGGTTATATGAGTGAATATGCAGAGATTCCGATGGCTTCGGGCTGGTACATGACCATAACCCTTGCGTCGAGCGAGCGTTATGGAAACGATTATATTGAGATTGCAAAAGAGCGCAGTGGGCAGAAGAGAACCAGATTCAATCTGAACCCAAAGTACGCAAGGGCACTCGGCGAGGCTCTCGTGGAGTTTGCGGATAAGAACAATCTGTAGGATGATCATAGGCTTTGACGACACCGATTCAAAGACCGCGGGGATGTGCACCACGTATCTTGGTGCACTGATGGTTGAAGAGATTCCTCTCCCCGCCGATCAGGTCACGCCTTATCTCCTGCGTCTGAATCCGAATGTGAGGTTCAAGACTCGTGGAAACGCTGCTGTCTCACTCAGATTTGAGCTGGGCAGAAAGGAGACGGATGAGATGTGGAGAATATGCTGCGATCTTCTCGAAGAATTTGCAGTCTTCGACGATGAGAATACAAATCCTGGAATCGTCTTTTTGAGTGAAGAACAGGCGTCTGGGTTGCGGGGCGAACTTGAAGCATTTTCGCTTCGTGCCGTGCGCGACTTCATCACGATCGACGAAACAAAAAAATTCTTAAAAAAACACAACATAAAACATAGAGGTTATAAGAATGGTCGTGGGTTAATCGGAGCACTTGCAGCCGCTAGTTTTGCATTCAACGGACTTATAGACTGGACTTACGAATTCATAGCCTACCGAAAGCCTGAGAACTGGGAGGAGAAACGATCTCTCGACGAAGAAACGGTGTGGACTGCCGATACAGCATCATACCCCCGTACGTGGGACACGGTCGATCACCAGAACAACCAGATCGTCTTCTCACCACATGGCCCAGATCCTGTGCTCTTCGGAATCCGCGGGAGTGATCAAAGCGCGATCAAGGATGCCTTCACGATTGTCAGATCAGAGCCGATAGACCGATACCTCATGTACACCACCAACCAGGGAACCGACATGCACATAACCAAGACAAACATTGCTGATGCGAAAGAGGGGCGCTCCTACAAGATCGGGGGCAGGGTGACCGCGCCACCGCACACGATTCGAGGGGGGCATGTGATATTCACGGTCGAGGATGGCAGCGAGAGGGTTGATTGTGCTGCATACGAGCCGACCAAGAACTTTCGCGATCTGATCAGACGACTTGCAGTGGGCGATTTGGTTACAGTCTACGGAGCATTCATGGATCGAACGGTGAACCTTGAGAAGATCAGGATAGACAGCTTGAGACCACGCATGGTTGTGAGAAATCCAAGATGTGGGTGTGGAAAACGGATGAAATCGGCAGGTAAAAACCAGGGTTATCGGTGCAAAAAGTGCAGAACCAAAAGCGATTTACCAGAGATCGTTGAAACAGACCCAGGCATAACGGTGGGAGTATACGAGACCCCGCCTGTAGCACGTAGACACCTTGCAAAGCCACTAATACGATGCAACAGTGAAAAAAAGAATATATACCCGAGCAGATAGGCGAGGAGAAGTTATGAAGATCTATCTTGACATTGAGACGACGGGTTTGAGCAGAACTCATAATAGTGTCACTGTGGTCGGTATCTTTGATGGAAAGCGGGTGATACAGCTGGTGTCAGGAATCGATCTATGCGAAGAGAGTCTCTCCAGTCTACTGGGAGATGTTGAGCGTGTTGTCACGTTCAATGGTAAGCGCTTCGACATACCATTTCTCAAGCACCACTTTCCAAACGCCCCCCTCTCACATCTTGAACACTTTGACCTGATGTATCTCGGATGGAAGCTTGGCTGGCGCGGCGGACAGAAAGCGATCGAAAAACGCCTCGGTCTCTCCCGAAACTCTGGAATACGAAACGGGCGTGAAGCTGTTCGCCTCTGGCACGCCTACAAGCTGGGTGACCAAAGCGCACTCGAACGATTGCTGGAATACAACAGTGAAGACTTAATCAACATGCACCTGATCGAAGCTGCAATAACACGAGAGTTTAAAAATTGACTTTATGTTTCACGCAGTTGTTTCATGATATTTTCTGTTACCTTTGGTCCGATTATTCTTGCAAGTTCTTCAGGTTTTGCTTTTCTTACATCCTCAAGTATGTGGTAGCCTGCATTGTAGAGCTTGCGTGCACGGACGCGGCCGATGTTTCTTAAATGGATCAGTGGTAAGAGTTCTCTCTGTGCGCCGTGTGCGATACGCTCCGTTAGCTCGTGAAACGTTCCTGCATCTTGGGATCTGGTGGCTCGTGCAATCCTGCCACCCGCGTGCGCGATCCATTCCGCGGTCTCGCTCAAGCGTCTTATATCGCCTTCACCGATCTTGTACTTGGTACAGATCTCGTTCTCTGGAACCTCATTTATCCATTCGTAGAGCAGTCTTGCAGTCTTCACCTCTGAAAGATACCACTCGTGGTCATCCGTTGGCGGTAGAAGTTCGTTCTGGTGTTTTTTGATGAAGTCTTCAACCAGTCGGTAATCGCTCCGTCTCATGTAGAGCGTCTGCATGTCAGGCGTCTTGCAGATCAGATGTAGGAGACCGAGATCTGTCAGATTCATCTCATCTTCTCCGAGTTCATGTATTATGATTTTTGCCGATAGTGGGTCAAGGTAGAGTTGCGATGTGAGAATGCCTATTTCTGTTGGGTAGAGTTTTTCATCTGCTCTCATTATCATTCCAGCATCTACGAGAAATTCGAGCATCAGTTCGAGGGTTGTTTTCATGCTCCAGAGGTCCTGCTGGTGGGCGTAGAATGTTCGTTTTATAAACTCGTGCAACTCGTCGGATGTCCCTGCAACACCTGTTGCAACGAGCGATAGGAGATGAGATCTGAGTGCTGGTTCGCTTGCAAGCTTCGACCACACCCTCTCAGGCTTGCCATTGAGGTAGTTCTCGCTCACCCATTCTGCTTCTTCGATGCTGCGTGTGATTGTAATCGCCTCACCGTAGGGGTCGAGCCCTGGTCGCCCGGCTCGTCCAGCCATCTGCTTGTATTCGATCACAGGGATCGGTAGAGCGCCATAGTTTGGGTCGTATCGTTTGTATCCACGGATTATCACCCGTCGTGCTGGGAGGTTCAACCCTGCTGCGAGGGTGGGAG
>Ga0164310_10002058_pt1 | contig 11526 bp, 13 predicted proteins | sample GuaBasSedimGuay1_FD_121795 | JGI IMG/M metagenome (GOLD analysis project Ga0164310, IMG submission 121795) | Subseafloor sediment microbial communities from Guaymas Basin, Gulf of California, Mexico - Guay1, Core 4569-9, 0-3 cm | ecosystem: Environmental > Aquatic > Marine > Hydrothermal vents... | reverse complement strand
GGCGTTTATATTTCTGCCAATCATCATATGTATTGCCGCAGGAATTTTACTAATGATTTACAAAAAGGGAATTTGGAAATATTTGGGCATAGCTCTTCTAGTAATTTTTTCACTTTTAGGCCTATTTCTAGCAATAATTGGCTCTATGAGTCCATAAGCCCTAAAACTTCGCACAAGATACATTAACCGAACCACCCTTTTCTAAGAAAACGTTCGTTTTAACCAAATAGGGCTTCACCAATTTTGAAGAGCCCATAACCATATCCAAAAAGCCTCACAGTTTCACCGATACCTGCAACAGTGTAAGCAACCGGAGCGACCCATCTGGCCCTAGATTTCGAATGATATCTTTCACCATAGACCCGGTCTTCCCATTGTTTCGATTTTAGGTGTTCGTCCTCATGCCTCATAACCGTTCTGGAAAGTGAAGTTGGCACGACCGCAATATCGATCCCCCTCACAATTTTCCGGGCTACTTCGTCGACTCTTCTCGCGCCCTCAATAAGTTCATGATCTATATGCATAGATTACCCACAACTACAAGATTTTTTAAACATTTCTATAAGCTTAAACTTCCTAGCATCTATTAAAATCTTAAGTACCAAAAATAAATTCGTTTAAGTGCCCCTCACCTAAAACTCCCAACACCACCCAATCCAAGCAATTCCAACCCCATCACATCTTTCTCCAGTTATCACAGGACCCTCCTCTATTTCTCTCTCCTTTTCTCTATCGGCCTCTTCATCCTTAATTTCAGGTCCAGGAGCCTCTCCAATTGAGCCTTCAAACAGAGAAGTCTTTTTCACGCACGCACCAGGGTCTCCCTCAAGACTAAGAAGATTGCACCAATAGCCAATAGGACAATCAATATCACTTTCACAAGGCATGCCCGCACTAAACAAAGGCTCCTCGCCCATAAAAAGATACCAACCGATAATTGCAAGAACAATCACGATAATAACTAACCACCACTTCTTTTCCATTCCCAATCTAAGCCCTAGGACTTTTTAAAACTTCCCGAATCAAGCACTAACGCACAAATGTCTAGGTCCAGCACCCTCAACCACTCTACTAGAACAAAGAATCTCGTGATAATTCAAGTGCCTTTGTTCCACTCTTGGCAGAGCAATAAAGTGAGAAGTCACAGGCCCATCAGCCGAAGCAGTTAACAAACCATGAACTGCCAAATCATATCTATCGGCCATTTCCCCAATCTTTCTATTAAAATAGCCTCCTCTGATCTCACCATAGGTCATCTTCCCTAACACTTCTGCTCCAGTCCTAGAAATTCTCTCATTTTGAAAACCCGCTGGAACTAAATCACTCGGGAGTCTAAATTCAGGCACGACTATCGTTTCAGATTCGTTAGTCAAGTTACACTCCACGTCAAATACGCCATGAAAAAGGTCTCCCGTAGCAGCCCTATATGGCAGTCCAGTCTCACCTACCATTCTCAAAAATTCATGAATCGTGGGCAATGTTATTGTCTCCATAAAATCAACCCAAGATGACTCTATTTAAACCTTCTTGCTAAACTAATCAACAAATCTAAAACCCAATCTATTAGCCTCAACCCGTCCAATCTCAACAGCCCTCCGATATAACGCTCTTCGAGCTCTTGTCCCCCCAAAAAAACCACGGACCACCCCAAAAGGGCTGCCCTCATGGGGGATAATATCATCACTATAAGGCCCAGAAGAATCCGCCCTCAAGTCCAAACCACGCAAAAATCCCCTCTTAGAAGCATAAAACCAGTGTAACTTATATCCGCCACGCCCCGAATCCACAACCATTTCAACATCATATTGCACGGAAGTATGAGGGATACGCCCCCCAGTTTTTCTAACAACCCTAACCTCCCCCGTTAATTTTTTACTCATTAATTCACTCATTAAAACATAGAATGCAAACAGCCCTTTTTATAAATTTCGATGCTAAACCATCAATGTATTCTCCAAGAAACGCTCAGTGCATCACTTTGTTTGCGATCCCTAGAGAAGCAAGAAACAGACCTAGGTGCCTCCACTTCGTAAACACCCATAGCTTTTTTAACCATGATTTTCTAGTCAACAAATGAAGAAGAAATTTCAGAAAAGACAGCCTAAAAAGAAGTTTTCAAAGCCAAAATTCAACAAAAACAGCCCAAGAGAACCGGCAAAACACCAAAATCTAGAGAAAATCACGGCCCAAACAGTCGGAGAGACGGTATCAATTAGTGGAATGGTTGATTCAGTCAACCAAACATCTGGCCCGACACTCTTTTCAGTAACAGATGGAACCGGAACTTTAGTTTTGAAGGGTTTTGAAGCGCCCGGAGAGAGAGCCCACCCAGACATAGACGAGAAAGACGCAATTCGAGCAATAGTAAAAATAAACGAATTTAATGGAATGCTCGAGGGAGAAATAAAAAAGATCTCCCCACTCTCAGAAAAAGAATCCCAAGATCTAAAAGATCAGATAGAAGAAACAGAAAGAGAGAGATCAAGACCAGAAGAAATAGATTTTTTAATTAAAAGTCCAATCCTAGATAAGCTTAAGGATAGGTTTATCGACGCTGCTACAGAAATCCGGCTGGCAATAATCCAAAACAGACCGATAATTGTTAGGCACCACAATGACGCCGACGGATATTCCTCTGGCTTTGCCCTAGAAAGAGCAATCCTTCCGCTGATTGAAAAGCATCACGGCCCAGGGAAGGCAGCTTGGGAATTCTATCTTCGAGCTCCTTGCGCAGCACCCTTCTACGAAATAGACGATTCGATAAGAGATACAGCAATGTCTCTTAGGAATGCAGCCAAATTTTCAAACAAAATGCCCTTAGTAATCATCGCAGACAACGGTTCCTCTCCGGAAGACCTACTCGCAATAAAGCAAGGAAAGGTCCACGGATCTAAGTTTATCGTCGTGGATCACCACTTTTTTGAAGAAGATGTCATCTCAAAAGAAGTCTTGGTTCACATCAACCCATTTCTAGTAGGAGAAGACGGCTCAGCGTTTTCAGCAGGAATGCTTTGCACAGAGTTCGCGCGTTTCATAAACAGCGACGTGGAAAACATAAAACAGATTGCCGCTCTCGCCGGTTACGCAGACAGAATAGACCTTCTAAACCCCAAAGCGGTTTCAGATTATCTAAAAATTGCAGAGGAAGAAGGCTACACAAAAGGACTTCTAAGCAGCATATCGACGGTAATCGACTTTGTCTCAGCAAAAGTAAGATTTATGGAAGCCCGCGAATTCATCGAAGTAATTTTTGGAGAACCAAGGAACAAACAAAAGGAATTAGTCGCAGTTCTAGCGCCTTACATAAAAGATTTGGACGCAAAAGGTCTTGAAATAGGAAAATCCGCAGCTCAAATAGAAAAAATCGGAAAGATTTCACTACAATCAATTTCTATTATGGAGAACTTTCCTGGATTCGGTTTCTTTCCAAAGCCGGGAAGGGCAGTGGGTTTGCTACATGACTATCAAAAAGAGAAAAAAGGAGTAAAATCGCTCGTGACAATAGGCATTATGCCTTCGGCAATCACAATCAGGGCGACAGACGAGGCAAATTTTTCAGTCCATGGTCTCATGGAAATGCTAAACAAGAAACTTCCAGAAGCATTCGTTGAAGGTGGCGGGCACAAAAATGCAGGTTCAATAACATTTATTCCAAGCAAAAAGGAACAGGCCGTTCAAACCCTAAAAGATTTCATAAAATCACGCAACTAGCTGTCCAAACACCTGTTTTAAACACTAATTCTTGAAGAATCTTATAAACGGCCTCACTGCAAAAACAGCGAACCCGAGAACAAACCACCAAATATTAACCTTAGAAAGCCAAACACTCACCGCCGGAATCAATTTCAAGATTATAAAAACAAACGCAACAACACTCAATTTAATTAATGGAATATCCCAAAAATCAAACTTCCTCACCTTTTCATGCAACCCTTCCATTTTAATGTAGTTTAACAGCAGTTCCGTAAGCCAAAATTTCCGCAGCTCCGCCAACAACCATTGAAGTCATGAACCTCATACCAATAATCCCGTCAGCTCCAAGACTCACAGCCTCATTGACCATCCTGTTGTACGATTCCTCTCTCGCCTGAACAAGCAAATCAGTGTAGGATTTTATTTCTCCACCAACAATATTCTTAAAACCCGCAGCAATATCTCTTCCAATATTCTTCGCTCTCACAGTATTCCCTTTCACAACCCCCAAAACCTGCCAAACCTTCTTTCCAGGAACCGTCTCAGCTGTTGTTACAATCATATTCATACGTAGAAAACCTACTTTTTATGTGTTTCCTTTTTTATAGGCTCAATGTGCTCTTGCTGTTTTAAAGTAACGAGGATAACAATGCCCAAAACAAACGCAATGATCCCATAAATGAACACAGGCCAGAAGAAAAAGGAGACAATTAACAGCGCTAAACCCCCAATCGTCAACACAATGCCTGCAGCGACCGAAAGACCGTCAATTCCTTTCATCAAAAAAAATAACCTCCTAGATTTATAAATCTATTTAGACGATCAAAACTTCCCCTTCAAAAAAAGAAAAAAGCAGCCAATAAAAATGATCAAGATAAGGCCTCCAAACCATGCTAAGAAACTCAAGAACGAGATACTCATCCCAATAACAAAAGCGATCAGTGAGAAAAGGAAAATCCAAAACACAGGGGTCGCTCTATCAAAGTTCTTTCTAAACCTAAAGACCTCAAACAAAGGCCCCTCGTACGCGTTATTGAAAAACCGTTCTCTCATAAAAATACCGCAAGATTATCATTTATAAAACTACCGCTAATAGAATACAGCCTTCGGAATCGCCTTAATTCTTCCCCTATATCTGTACAAAGAGATTAACGCAATAGCAACAAAATACTCTTTCCAACCATCTTTTTATTATTTCTTCCCGATAAAAACAACTTTATAAACCTCATCTTCTCTCTGATTTCAAGCCTCCATAGCTCAGCGGTTAGAGTACTTCACTCGTAATGAAGGGGTCGAGGGTTCGAATCCCTCTGGAGGCTTGAGCACAGCAAAAGGGCCAGTGAAAATTTCAATTCGCTTTGGAAGCTTTCAATAGTTTTATTAATTCTCTTCACAATTTTCTATCATGAAAGAAGCTGTTGTAAAGGCTCTCAAGAAATACGTGGGTATGACAACAAACGAACTAACGAATCTTCTAGAAGTTCCCCCTTCTCTTGAATTAGGAGATTTTGCATTCCCTTGTTTCGTTTTGGCCAAAGAGCACAAAAAGAACCCAACAGAAATAGCACAAATGCTCACAAAAAAATTAAAATCAAATGCTTTTGAAAAAGTCGAAGCAAAAGGACCCTACATTAATTTCTTTCTAAACAAAAAGAAGCTTGCTGAAAGCACAATAAACGAGATACTTGAGAAGAAAGAGAAGTATGGTTCTCTAAAATTAGGAAGGGAAAAAGTTATGGTTGAGTTTTCTCAGCCAAACACACATAAAGCATTTCACGTGGGCCATATCAGAGGAACGTCACTGGGAGAATCAATTTCAAGAATTTTCGAATTTACAGGAAACAAGGCAGTTAGGGCAAATTACTCGGGAGATACAGGCATGCACATAGCAAAATGGCTCTGGTGTTATCAAAAGTTCCACAAAAAAGAGAAACTAAACGATGAAGAGTCTTGGATAGCTTCAATTTACGTAGATGCAGTAAAAAGACTATCTGACAATAAAGATTTTCAGGAAGAAGTCAACGAAGTAAACAAAAAACTAGAATCAAAAGAAGACAAAAAATTAAATGAGCTCTGGAAAAAAACGAGAACTGCTTCCGTAAGTGCCTGGAAAAAAATCTACAAGGAACTAAACACCCACTTTGATGTTCACTATTTCGAATCAGATGTTGAAAAGCCAGCAAAAGATTTTGCCAATAATCTTATAAAAAAGAAAATAGCCAAAATATCTGAAGGGGCAACAATAGTTGAGTTCTCAGATTTTAATGAGGAAAAACTAGGGGTGTTTCTATTGTTAAGAACCGATGGTACTGTCCTTTATGGGGGGAAAGATATGTCCCTGGCCGAAAGGAAGTTCAACGAGTTTAAGCTAAACAAATCCTATTACGTTGTTGGCAGAGAGCAAGATTTGTATCTACAACAAGTTTTCAAGACCCTCGAGTTAGCAAAATCAAAAGCCTCAAAAAAGAGTTTTAGCATATTGCTCTCCGAAGTTAGACTCCCAACCGGAAAGATGTCCTCGCGAACCGGCGATAATGTTCTTTACTCAGATTTCAAAAAGGAATTGGTGGATTACGCAAAATCAGAAATAAAAAAGAGACACAAAATAAACAGCGAAGAAACCGAGCAGAGGGCCTTAACAATTGCAATAGGTTCTATGAAATATGCCATGCTAAAACAAGATATAAATAAAAACATAGTTTTTGACAAGAAAGAAGCAATGAACTTCGAAGGCAACACTGGACCCTACTTACTTTACACGTACGCAAGGGCAAGAAGCATATTAAGAAAGGCAAAATACAAGAAAAAGAGTTTTACAATCAAGGAGTTAAATGAGTCTGAGAAGGCCCTAATTACGCAATTAGCTAAATTCCCTGAAATCGTAGAAAGAGCTTACAAAAACCTAACGCCTCACGTAATTGCGACCTATGCCTATCAAATTTCTCAAACATTCAACGAATTTTATCACAAAAACAAAGCAATTGGTTCCAAGGAGGAGCTGTTCAGGCTTGCTCTAATAGATTCTTTTTCAATAACTCTCAAAAATTCACTACATTTGCTGAGCATAGAAACCTTAGAAAAAATGTAACTAAAAGCTTTTAAATCACATTCTTGTAAATTAATTTATGTCAATTGAGCTACTACTGATGGCAAACAGCATATTCCTCTTTATAGTATTCATCATCCTGTTAGCAGTCTCGCTCAGTGAGGAACAGCCAAAGAAAAAACGCTTCAAGGTTAAGGATGACATTAACAAGATCAAGGAGCAAATTGCTAATTAGTTAATCTTATAAACCCCTTCTTATCTCTTTATACGGTGCGGACGAGTCGGCGTGTTAGCCCTGCGCTGTTCACAAATGGGCTTTATGGTGGACTTAAAGGAATGAGTGATTCCAATGTTTGGAAGTCTCGCGTCTAACGTTGAGGCTTTGTCCTGCTCGACCGTACTCTTATGAACCGGGTCAGGCCTTGATCGGAGCAGCCCTAAGTAGGAAGTATGGTGCCTGCAGGGTCGCGAAGCTGAGGAGGATGTGAGGTAGCTCCCAGATTGAGGTTAAGCAAGTTCCCCGTCTGCGCCATTTTACTACTAAATACAGATACACTTTTTAGAAAGTTTTAAGTAGAGAAGAGTACGATTTTTTCACATGAAAAATAAACCTGCAAAAAATCTCATTTATCTTTATTCTTATCGCAGTCGGCCTAACCATTCTAACTCCCTTCCTGGGATTAATCCACCCGGTGATAGGTTTACAATCTTATATTCTAGAAATTGTTTGCATCGCAGCTTCATTTGCATTCTCGATAATCGGATTAGTCAAATTTAAAAAATATGGTGATGGAAAAGGTTATGCTATTGCATCGCTCATTGTATCATCATTGCTGATATTGATCTTGTTGGTTGCTTTGTTTCTCGTAATAAGGGTGCACTAACCAAAACCCCTAAATACCTAATCTACGTCTCTTCCTCATGAACAAAAGAGGCCAATTCTTTCTTGTCGCAGCAGTCGTCATAATTGCCGTTTTAATCGGTCTAGCAACAGTTTATAGCAACATCGAAATCCCAAAAGAAGACAGTGCAATTTATGATCTCTCAAAAGAAATGAATTACGAAGCAGGCGCAGTAATCGACAGCGGAATGTTTAATTCAATATCAGATGGTGAAAGAAGTATGAACATAGAAAACCTCACAGATTATTACGCTAAAGTCAACCCGGGAACAGACCTATTGTTTGTTTACGGAGACAGGGATGGAATGGCTGCATTGTTCTACACAACTGAAGATATTGGAAGTGTTGGCCTTGGAATTGGCGGTACCGGCTCAGTCGACCACCAAACAGAAGCAAGAAGATTTAACACAACATTCGATCCAGGGAACGACGAAACTGTAACTATAATGCTATCAGAAGAAGTAGAACACACGTTCGCAATAAAGCCGGGCCAAACGTTCTTTGTCTTGTTACAAAAAGAGAGGCAAGGCGAAAGATATGTCTCTGCTTCAGATTAGCATGTCAAACATTTAAATAACAAAGAGCCCAACTAAAAAAGTGAAACAAAACAAAAGAGGGATAAGCCTGATGGTTTCTTACGTTTTATTAGTTGTAATTGCGATTGGTCTTGCAGCAATACTCTACCCCTATCTCAAGTCGATGATTTTCTCAGATAGGCCAGAATGTAAGGTCGATATTAGTCTCTCCGTAGAAAATCTAAGTTGCAGCGCAACAGGAGAAATAGTCTCATTTAAACTCATTAACACAGGCTTCTTCAATGTTTCAGGGGCGTTCATACGATTCGGCCCTCCAGAAAGGTCGGTAAGACAGCAAATAAACGTAGATGATGAAACAGAATTAAAGGGCCCCGGCGATTTCTCTCCACTTGCCCCCGGCCAGTTAACCCCAATGAGGAGTTACCCCATTAGTGGCGCCATGAGTGCTTCAACAGACGATTATATCTTAGAAATTCAACCAGCAATTTTCACAGAAAGAAGGCTAGTCCCCTGTGATAAGGCAATCATCACACTTCCAGTAAACTGCGTAGATGTCTTGGTTCCTGGGGGATGGAGAGAACAGCAAAACCAAACAAACTCTCGCTGCGAAGGCAACTGGGATGCTCCTCCAAACTCGTGCGTTAGTGTTGTAGATAATGATTGGGAGTCTTACGGGGAAACAGTAGATGGAGATAACGCAACAATTTATATCAATTACAGCAAGCCAGACGATGCCAAATACGGGAGCCTTTGGTGGTTTAAATCAGATGAGAGTGGAACTGGGAAAACTTTTAACAAGACAATCCCAACAGCCTGCTTCAACCAGGAAAACATACAATTTGAAGTAGTCTCCAAAGCAGATTATACAGCGCCAGTAGGTATCTTTGGGAATTGTTGGGATGGGTCTGCATTCATACCAGTACACTCGCAACCCGGAGGAGATGTAGTAATTTACGAAGAAAAAATCTGGTGGAACGTCTCCGCAAGTTAGTCGCATGTTAAAAACCTAGCCATTTGTATATAAATCCTTAAATAACTCTTAAAGATTTTAGAATCATGAAATTTGCACATCTTGGCGATTGCCATCTCGGAGGCTGGCGCCAGGAAGAATTAAAAGAGCTGAACTTCAAGAGTTTTCAGGAAGCCTGCAAGAAATCAATTCAAAAAAACGTAGACTTTATCCTTATAGCAGGAGACCTATTTGATTCAGCCTACCCGCCAATAGACACACTAAAAGAAACATTTAATGAATTCAGGAAAATAAAGGACGCAGGCATACCAGTTTTCTTAATCGCAGGCTCTCACGACTATTCAGTATCTGGAAAAACATTTCTAGATGTTTTAGAGAAAGCAGGCTTTTGTAAAAATGTTGCAATCCATGAAGAAAGAGACGGGAAGATAATGCTACTGCCAACAATCTATAAGAATGTTGCAATATATGGTTACCCTGGAAAAAAGTCAGGTCTAGAAGTAGAAGATTTAGAAAGAATAAAATTACAAGAGGCTCCAGGATTATTCAGAGTTTTAATGCTTCACACAACCATTAAGGGCGCAATTGGGAACATTCCGATGAACGCCGTAGATGAGAGAAAGTTGCCGAATGTGGATTACACCGCACTGGCACATTTACACATTAAATACAACAAGGAAGGGAAAATTTACTCAGGTCCAACATTTCCAAACAACCTCACAGAACTCGAAGACCTCCAAGGAGGCTCGTTCTACATCTATGACAACGGACAAGCAAAGAGAGAAGAAATAAAATTAGTAGATATAGTCCCTATTCGTTTAGAGACCAACAATGCCCTAGACACAACAGAAAAGATACTCAACCAACTGAAAAATACAGACATCCAAGACAAGGTAGTGATAGTCAGGCTCTCTGGAATTTTAGAAAAAGGCAAAATGTCAGACATAGATTTTCCAAGAGTAGAGACCTATATCAAGGAAAAAGGAGGGTTGGTATTGCTGAAGAGTACATCAAAGCTTCATTTAGCAGAGTCAGATGTTGAAACAGACATCTTAGATTCAGAAAATATTGAAGATGAAATAATAAAACAATTCGAAGAAAAAAACCCGGGCAAATTTAATTTCTTAATCCCCAGTTTAATGCGCGTTCTCCAAATTGAAAAATTAGAGGATGAAACCTCCTCTTCTTTCGACGATCGTTTACTTTCGGAAGCAAAAAAAGTTATAGAAAATGAAATTCAAAAGAATTAAAATAAAGAACATAAGATCTTACAAAGATCAAGAAATAGAATTCCCAGAAGGTTCAGTATTGCTCTCAGGAGATGTTGGCTGTGGAAAGACATCAATACTTCTCGCAATTGAATACGCCTTATTTGGCCTCCAGCCCGGCCAAAAAGGAACCGCCTTACTGAGAAACACAGAACAATCAGGAGAAGTTGAATTAGAAATCGAGGTCGCCGATAAAAAGGTAGTCATAGAAAGAAGACTAAAAAGAACTCCGAAAGGAGTAAGCAATGAATATGCTGCAATAACAATTAATGGCCAGAAAACCGAATCTTCTATAACCGAAATAAAATCAAAGATAGTTTCTCTATTAGGCTATCCTCCAGAATTTGTAAAGAAGAACAACATCCTCTATCGCTATACCGTTCACACAGCGCAAGAACAGATGAAACAGATAATCTTAGAGGATGCAGAGACAAGAGTTAACATCTTAAGACACGTTTTCGGCGTTGACAAATATAGGCAAATCAAAAACAATCTTTCAATACTCCTGAGCGAATTAAAGAATAATTCGAAGATATTACAGGGTGAGATTTCTACACTGGAAAAAGATAAAGAAAATCTAGAATTCAGAAAATCAGGATTAAGGATTCTAAACGATAAAATAAGGGTTCGCAAAGTAGAATTAGAAGAAAAAACAAAACAAAAGATAATTGTTGAAACAGAACTAAAAGCTTTAGAAAAGAACATCGAAGAAAAGAGAGTTTTTGAAGCAGAGATAGAAAAGACTAAAATTTTGCTTTCAACAAAAAGAGAAATGATTTCGTCCATAAATCGAGAGCAGGAGGAATTGAAAAGAACAATCGCAGAGTCAGACGAACCATTCAGCGAGGAGGTTTACTCTAATTTGATTAACGAAATAAAAAACAAAAAAGGCCTGTTTGAGGAGTTAAGCATGAAAAATATAAATATAATGGCCAAATGCAACTTATTTGAGCAAGAAAGAAAAGACATCCTTACCAAAAAGGAAAGAATCTTCAAAATAGACATCTGCCCGACGTGCCTCCAGGACGTATCTGAGAACCATAAACATAATATACTAAATGAAACCGAAAGTAAACTCTCAACTATAAAGAAAGGCCTGGAGTCTCTAGAAG
>Ga0164310_10002056_pt1 | contig 11531 bp, 14 predicted proteins | sample GuaBasSedimGuay1_FD_121795 | JGI IMG/M metagenome (GOLD analysis project Ga0164310, IMG submission 121795) | Subseafloor sediment microbial communities from Guaymas Basin, Gulf of California, Mexico - Guay1, Core 4569-9, 0-3 cm | ecosystem: Environmental > Aquatic > Marine > Hydrothermal vents... | reverse complement strand
TGGGGGGATGGTCCTGGAGAAAAATGTTTTCTTGCAGAGTTTGATGCTTGTGAAGTGATTGAGGAAGGAAGCGACTTTTGCACTGTGGACGATGGCTTGAAGAAAAAACTTATAGGTCCAAGTAGTTGGGTTTATTAAGTAGTTTTGTTTTCATTAGTTTTATTAACATCTTTGTCTTGCGATTATAATGGGATTGCAGATAGGAGATATTGTTCCGCGGAGGCAGCTTGACTTTAGTGAGCTGAAGGGAAAGGTGGTTGCGATAGACGCGTTTAATGCGATTTATCAGTTTCTTAGTTCGATTAGGCAGCCGGACGGGACGCCGTTGATGGACAACAAGAAGAGGGTGACTTCGCATCTTTCTGGTTTGTTCTATAGGAACATTGCATTGATTTCTGACGGGATAAAAGTTGTTTATGTTTTTGATGGAGAGTATGATGTTTTGAAGAACAGGACTAAGGAGATTAGGGAGGAGGCGAAGATTGTTTCGGCGGATAAGTATGAAAAGGCGAAGGAGGAGGAAGACGTTGATGCGATGGGAAAGTACGCTAGAGGTTTTGTTAAGCTAGAACCGGGGATGATCGAGGAGAGCAAGGAACTGTTGGAGGCGATGGGTGTTGCGGTTGTGCAGGCGCCGGGTGAGGGAGAGATGCAGGCATCTTATCTTGTTAGAGATGGAGAGGCTTTCGCTGTCGGTTCGCAGGATTATGACGCTTTGGTTGTTGGTGGAACTAGGTTGATACAGAATTTGACTTTGGCTAAGAGGAGGAAGACTGTTTCTGGTTACGTTGATATTAGGCCGGAGATAATTGAGTATGAGAAAGTTTTGAATGAGTTAGGGATTGATGGTGATCAGTTTATTTGTTTGGCGATTTTGGTTGGGACTGACTTTAATCCAGGAGGTGTGAAGGGCATTGGGCCCAAGAAAGCTCTTGCATTGGTGAGGCAGAAAAAGTATCCTGTTGAGATATTCAAAGAAGTTGAGCATCAGGTGGATTTCAACTGGCAGGACGTCTTTGAGATTTTTAAGAAACCGAATGTTCAGAACTTTAAGATTAAGTTTCCGAAGTTGAATGAAGACAAGATTGTGGCGTTGTTAGTTGGAGAGCATGATTTTAGTGAAGAGAGAGTTGTTAAGAATTTGGATAAACTTAATAAGGCTAAGAGAGAAGCGTCGCAACAGACTTTGTTTTAGAAAGACTTAAAAGAGCTATTTTTTACAGCGTTTAATGGGAAGAATGTTGTCTGCGGTTGGGAGAGGATTGGGAGAGTATTTTTTTGGTACTGAGAGTAGTACGTTTTATAGGTATCATCTCGGGAGAGTTGGAGAGTTTCTTGAGGAGAGAGATAGAAATAGGCTTGACCGTCAGAGGCGCACTATTAGAAAGATGGGTCTTTCTTATCTTGCGATTGGAAAGCTAGTCCCGGATGCGGTTACTGGTTTTTCTCTTAGTTTGGCAGCAATTGGTAGTGTAGGTTTTAGTGATCCTAAGCATATTTATGCTTGTTTGGGGGCTGCCGCGGTTTCTGAATTGTTTAGAAACGTTTGGGCAGGCTTTAACAGAATTGATAAGAATCATGTGAGAGGCATGTTGCGGCAGAATAAAGAGATGCATAAGACGCGGAACCAGATTGAGGAAAAGTGTGCTGGGGATTGCGGATATTGGGATGTTTGGGCTCAAAGAGCTGACCTTAATTAGTTGATTGTGTCATTTTGTTGTCTCTCTAGAATGGTGACAATCGGAAGATTTATATAGTTCTTTTGCTAGTAGAAATTAGGTAAAAATGACAAGAAGTGACGTAAATGAAGCAAAAAGGCAGGATGCGTATAGGGCTGGCCAGAGGGCCGAGGACCCGTTAAGTAGTGAAAATACTGTTTTGGCGCGGAGGATTAAGAAGCTCGAAGTTCGGAATAGAAGAGGAATGTTGGTTGGACCTGGGGCTGCTGGAGCTGCTGCTTTAGGCACACATTTTGGAGCAGGAGACTGGATAAGGGGAAAAGCAGATGGTGTTGAAGAAATTTATCATGGTGCCAAAGTTGCTGCTAAATTAACTGATTTTGGCAAGGGAGACTTGGAGTTAGCTGATGAATTAATTAAGGAGAATGTTGATGGGGCTTTGGCTAGAGAGTATTTTGAGAATGTTGAGTCAGGAAGTAAGCTTGTTACAGGTTCGCAAGAGGCTTTGGAAGCAATGCAGAGGAATTATGCTGTTGTTCCAGGTTCTGAGACAAAGCCAGTTAGAGAGATTAGGGGCCTTAAGGGTTGGATAATTGAGAAAACAAGAGGGCCTGTAAGAGAGATTGCTGGTGCCGATGATAAGCCTGGTGAGAGTGCTCAGATTAATACAGAACAGTACAGGGATCATTATGATAATTTGGCTGAACTTAGACAAACTGCGGTTCTGAGGCGTGAGGAATTGAGGGGGGAGATGGGCCACCTTGCCGAGAAGTTGCAAAAAACAGAGCTTAATACTGGCGAGATAGACGGAGGGGGAGTTGAGGCATTGGAAGGACTTGTTAGGGAATATAATCAGGCATCTGAGGTTCTGGGAGAGATCAGAGGCATGGAGGTCGACGATATCTTTCAGGGTAGAGAAAATACAACTTATGCTAGCACGTTAGAGAAGGCAGATAACTATGGAATTCAACCTTTTCAGCCTGGAGCGTTTGCTGATGTAGCAATTGTTGGAGCGGATATTGCTGCAGGTATTGCCGGTTACGTTGTAGCCAAGAAAGCAAGCAGAGCGTATCATGCTGCTGGTGATGCTGTGAGGGGTGTTGCTAATGTTGCTGGAAAAGTTAAAGATGGAATCGGTAGGGCTTACGGCGTTGTGAGTAAATCAACAAAAGGATTAAATAATCGAATTGGTAAGCTAAGGCATGGAAGAAAAGATGGAAATTAAGAAAGTAAATGTGCATGAGGCACTTACGTGTGGCCTTGAAGAGGATATTGTAGAGATAGCTAAGAAGCTAGAGTCTGAGAAAGAGAGAAGGATTTTTGTGATTGATGGTGATGAGAAGGTTAAGGGGATTATTACTACGACTGACCTTGTGTATAAGGCGCTAGCTGAGAAGGCAATTGATAAGAAAGCCAAGGACGTTATGACTGATAAAGTAAGGTGTGTTGATATTAAGGAGGACTTGGAGAAAGCGCTTGGGATCATGAACGAACTTAAAACATTCAATTGTCCGGTTGTTGATGACGGAAAATTGATTGGGCTGGTTGCATATCATGATATTGTAGGGCATGTTATTTCTTCTGTTGAAAAATGAGCTGGTTAGAAAAAGCAGTTAGTGGTGTTAGAACAAGTATGAGTTCTAATCAGGATAAGACTGTTAATTATTTGATGAAATACGAGTTGAAGCATTATTTTTCTAAGGATGTTCCTGAGGAGGAAAGAGAAAAGAGAAAGAGCGCTTTAGAAAAGAAGGTGGGTGCTTCGTTTGGTAGATATGGAGATGAGGTTGGTGGGCTTGCTAGAAAGGGAGCGACAAGAACTTCTATGGGTCTAGCAATAATTAACGATGTTTCTGCTTATGTCAGCAAGGTTCCAATTGCAAATGTTACTGGATTAGGTTATGCTTTGTTTGCTGTTAAGTCTGTTGCGGAGATGCCCGCGATGTATCGCTACATGAAGAAGTCGCATGACTGGTATGGTGCTTTGAAGCATTATGTTATGAAACCAATTAATTATTTGATACCTGTTTTAGGTGGGGCTATTGAAGCTGGCTCGTTTGAGAGAATGGTTAGGACTAGAGCGAGAAAGGAAGCGAGAGATGAGTTTATCAAAGAGTTTGGTAAGTACGAGGCGTTTGATGACAGACTAAAGAGCAAGATGAAACAGTCGGTGGGGGATTCTATTTATTTGCCTAGGAAAAGGCAGAAAGCAGCTTAGCTATTGCCTACCTTCGATTTCTTGGTTTTTTGCCTCGTTTCTGGAAGCTTCTAGTTTTTCCATAAGGCCTTTGATTAAATGAGATTCTTTGATGTAAGCTGAAGAGAGCTTGCTGTGCACTGTTTCTTCTAAGAGTTCTGGGCTGTAGACTTGTTTTGGTGTGATCTTTAGTCTGGCTTCGAAGTATTTTATTGATTCTTTGAACTTTCCTTTTGAGAAAAAGTAGTCCGCTACTTTTTCTTCAACAAGTGCGTCGTTCTTTGAGTGTTTTATTGCTTGGTCAAACCAGTAGGTTGCGTTCTTTATGGTTTTTTGGACAAACCCCTTGTATAGATAGTAAAGATAAATTTTCTTTTTGTCGAACTTCTTTTTTATCGAGTCTAATTTTTTCTCAGCAGCTTTTAGTTTTCCTTCTTTCGTTAAAAGATAGATTCCATAGAGTAGCGAATGCTCTAATTCTCCTCCCTTATCAACGTCTTTTAGTTCCTCCATCTCTTCTGCTCGTAAGAAGAATGCTTTTGCCGCCTTGTCGTAGAGTTTGAAAGCTTCAAGATCATTGTGTTTTTCGTTTAGCAAGTAATTGCCCCATTTGTGTAAGTTCTGTGCGGAGAAGAACCTTGTAGCGAGGTAGATATCTGAGAGTGAGCGATTGTGGAACGTCTCCTTCTTCATTGTCTTTAGGGCAAGAGTAAAGCATTCTTTCGCGCCTTTGAAATTCTTCTTGTGGGTTAGATGAATTCCGTTGAACATCAGGCCTAAGAAAGAAAGGTAATGCATAAGGTCTGATATTTCTGTTTGTTCTTTCTCGAGGTTTTCTGTAATATTTATCTTGAACGTCTTTAGGGTGTTTAGGCTTTTCTTAAACTTTGCGTAGTAGATATTGCTTGGTTCCCACATGAATTCAAACTTTGGTTTAAAGTAGAGGAATCCTTCTTTGTAGAATGCGTCTCCCCAGATCAATAGTTCGACGTTTAGCTTTTTGCATATTTCCTTGGCGTTCTTTTGGTTTATGCGGAATCTTGGAGGCAAGCGAACGACGTCGATGTATTTGTCTAGTTCTAGTTTTTCTTTGTTGAAATGTAACGCTGAATAAACGTAGTCGACCAGCTCCTTTCTTAGATTTCTTTTTGTTTCGGATTTCATGTCTGCCTTAACGTCGAGCATTAGAATGTCAAACTGTGATATCGCGACGGTGAACTTATCTTTTCTTATTGGGAGACTCCTAAAGTTCAGCCAGATTATTAGAACAACGAGTGCTGCGAATACCAGGACGAGAGAAGAGTATGGTTGGACTTGTGTGACTGTTTCTATTATGATATACTTTGCGATTCCTAAGCCGACCATCATAATTAATAGGAGACCGAGGTACGTGTCTTTCTCTTCATTGACAAAAGTCTTTATCGCTTCGTAATATTGTAGTAAGTCCATTCTCTTTTATTAAAATAGCAAGAAATAGTTATTAAAGGTTTCTCAAGAAGGAGAAACCCTCTCCTCATGGATGGGTTCGGATCGGAAGGTTTCTTTATATCCCGCCGCCGTGCTGAAACTCCTCGTCATAGCCCTTTTTCATTCCTTCTGCTTTTTCTATAGTTTCTTTTACGCCTGAGAGCTCAGGGGTTTTAGCATCTGCTACTGCTTCGGCTTTGTCTAATTTCTTCTCAGTTCTTTTTTTCTTCCACCATTTTGTTAGTTCTTTCATAAAGTAACTGACAAAGATAATGATTACTATTAGGGCGATTATCATAAGTAGATTATGCCAAATGTTCTTGATTACTTTTCCAAGAGCGTCGAGAATTTTTGGATTTAGTAGATTGGCCGCTATTGCGGAGAATGCTATGGCCGCTATGAGACTTGGAATTGTTGATTTTACGAACATCTTGAATGTGGGATGTAAGAAAGAGATCATTATTACCCAGAGAAGCATTCCTGCGACGAACCTCCAGGAGATTTCAAACTCCATGCCAAATAGGAATTTGAAAACAGGATTTAGTTTGTAGATGTGTTTTCCATATTTGTGGTCTCTAAGAAACGTAGTCCATTCCTTTGCTAGATATTGGTCGCTAATATCTTGCTGGGAAAGGTCTTGTACAAATTCATTTCCACTTCGGATTTCTCCAACGAGCGGGGCGTCGTCTAGGCCTGGAGCATCGGCTTGGGCGTCCACGAATAACGACAGGAAGAGCAACAAAACTAAGAAAGTTATCCCCTTTTTCATGTTCAATATTATTTAGAAACCTTTAAATAGTTGTTTATTTTTTTTTTTGGATGAGGAATAAAAAGGGGGACCTAGTAAGTATCTTGGTCGTGATCGTTTTGGTGTTTGTTGGTTTGGCAATTCTTCTCGCCCTTTTTAGTGAAACTAATTCGAGCGTTCTTGATAATTTACCGGCATCAATCCAATCAGTTGGTGGTGTTTATTATACTGTAGTCTCTCCTGTTATTGGTGGTTTGTTTAAACTTGTGGTTCCTTCTCAGTATGGTGTTGATAGTAACGGTGCTTACATTGCTTTTGCAATATTTCTCCTTATTTTGGTTGTAGGAACAAGAGCGTTGCACGGTTTCTTTAGAAGCCAGGTAATAGCGTTTGTTTTAGCCTTTATTGTTGGCCTGATTGCTTCGCGCTCGATCACTGATGATATATTGAATGATGCAATAATAAGCGGTGGGCCTATGATAGTGGTAGCGTTTTTACTATTACTTGTGCCATTGATGATGGCTAATAGGATTGCTCAATGGATTGCGGGTGCTGTTGGAAAGGGGTATAAATTTGAGGGATCGAGAGGGTTGTTGTGGATTAAGCTTGGTGTTTATGTGGTACTTGGAATTGCTTCGTTTTTTGTGTTTGACAGATTGTTTACTGATGCTCGTAATTTATCATTGACCTACTTAGCAGCGATTATCTTCTTTGCGGCTGGCGATGTTGTACTTGAAGGTTTAAAGAAACAGAAAGCGTTGAAAGAAGCAGAGAGTGTGGGGAAGGGTATGGGTATAATGGCCAGGATATTTGGTAAATCTAAGAGAGCGGGTGAAGGTCTTCAAGAGGAACTTAAGAAAGATGCACCTGCACAAGAGACTGCAGAAGGTCATGAACAAGCAGTGTAAATAAAAGTTTGTTTCCTATTTTTTTAACGAATGCCCTTAATCTTGAATTTTTAACATTTAGGCGCTTATAATAATTACATCAGAATCCAGATTTTTGTCATTAATATAAGAAATTACTTGTGTCTTCTATAACCCACTACTTGCTGGCTTTCGCCTCTGAAAACAGGAACGTCCTCGTAATTCTTTGTCTTTTTACGGCCGCCGCCGGCTTTTACTACAATGAAGATTCCTAGAATCAGGAGAACTGCTGAGATAATTAACAGGACTGTATCGCCACCGATTGATGCTACAATCTTCTCCATGTCTGGAATTGCTTTTTTGACCTCTTCGAAAGACCATGAGGCAAGACCTACAACTCCTAATCCGCTGAGAACGTAGCCGAGGGTTTTTCTAATCACCATTGTGCCTCTTTTGTTACCTTAATCAAATAAGAATTATATTTAAATGTTTCTTGTTATGCAGCGATGGTCTTACTAAAAAGATCAGAGAAGGTTTTGTAGCCTCTTGTTAACGCAATCGCTCTACAATAATCTATGAAATGGCTACTCAGGCCGAAGTTTTGGTAGTTAAATTCCTTACGCCTTCCATAATTCAGGCGAGGGTTTCCTCTCAAAAGAAATTCTTCCCCTACGCTTAATTGGACTCCGGCTATTGGTTGGTCGTGTTTAATTGCCAGGAGGATTCTGTGGTTTCCGTCTGCAACTACATTGTATTTTTTTCTTTCGAATATGATGACATCTGGCAGCCTATCTGTTTGTCCTGATTCAAATGCCTTAGCAATGGCCTCCAACTTCCATTTTTTTGGAGGGGTTCTTCGAGTGGGTAGGAAGGATATCTCTTCTCTTGGATCTATTATTACTCTCCTCACATAATGACTTTTTCCGTATGTTTTTAAATGTTATTTCCTTGTTTAAGGCATGGCTAACTATGATATTGTTGGGAATGTCGCGATTGTAAAGTTCAGAAGGGAAGAGAAACTTAAAGATAAGAAGAAGTTTGCCGAGAGGTTTTTGAAGGAACATAAGTCTGTGAGAACGGTTTTGGAGGAGAGTAAGTTCAAAGGACGGTTGAGGACGAAGAAGCCGAAACATGTTGCTGGTGAGAAGACGAAGGAGGTGTTGTATAGGGAGAATGGTTGTTTGTTTAGGTTTAATATTGATACTTGCTATTTTTCTCCGAGGTTGTCTACTGAGAGACTGGAGTTGGCGAAGAAAGTTAAAAAGAATGAAGATGTGTTGGTTATGTTTGGGGGCGTTGCGCCGTTTGCGATTGTTATCTCTAAGCTTTCGAAGGCTAAGAAAGTTGTTAGTGTTGAATTGGGAAGGGAGTGTTCTAAGCATGCTAAGGAAAATGTCAAGAGAAATAAGTTAGAGAACGTGGAGATTGTTCAAGGAGATGTTAGAAAGAAGGTTTCTGGAAAGTTTGATAGGGTTGTGATGGCGCCGCTTAATTTGAAGAAGACGTTTTTTGATGTTGGGTTTAAGGCAGTTAGGAAAGGAGGGCATCTGCATTGCTATGGTTTTTATCCGGAAGAAGAGAAGAAAGATTTTATCGAGCTGATAAAGTCTGAAGCGAAGAAGGCCCGACGGAAAATTAGAGTTTTGAAAGTTAAGAAGGCCGGGGAGATTGGGACGAAGAGGTATAGGTTTAGAGTTGATTTGAAGATTGTTTAGATTGAGAAATCTTCTTGAGCTTCAGCGGGCATTAATGCACTTTGTATTCTATTAAAATCTAATGGCTGAGAGGTTGCACAACGTATTTCCATATAGTTTATCGGTTGTGTGTTCTGACTTGCAACAGTTCTAAACTTATAGAGGGGCCTTGCGACACTTGGACGCATTTTTGCGGGGAAAAACATATCTGTTTGGAATCTTCCTGGATGTGGATCTCTTAAGTATTCGATATTCATCCTTAGGTTTGCTGCTTCCTTGTCTCCAGACATTGTGTCAAGAATTCTTAATAGGCCGGCAGGTGCGAAGGAAGCAACCAGTATTGGTATCATGCCCGGCGCGTATTCTCCGTGTGTGAACCTTGCTGCTGCGGCGAATGCTACCCCATCTACAAAATTTGCTTTGGATAATATGGGTCCTGCGATTTCTGGAACAGGCCGCCTATACTCTCTCCCGAGCCTAGTTGTCAGTTCCATGATCTTTCTTTTCTTGGCGTTTGCTGTGAGAGTTACATTGACTTCGTCTGTTTTTTCTTTATATCCTTCAAATCTCCAGGAGATTTCTTCATCAGGATATGCCGGATCCCTAAATGCTACTTCTTGGCCAATTACTTTAAGGTCGTTTTCATCTTCTTCCCAGAGCGTTCTCAACTGGCTTACTGCGTTTCTAGATATCCGAGCGCCGGTTGACGCCAGGAGAGCTCCTACAATTGGGGTGTCTTTGAATTCTACAAATTTGTATGCTCGTGCAGCTTCAGAATCTCTGTGAATCCTATTGCGGTCTTCTATAAAATCACAAAATCCAGTATTGTCTTCCCGAGTATATGTGATATCTTCAGAACTTCCGGAAAGAATTTTTTGCACTTGTGCTTCGGCTGCCTCTTCAATTTGCTCAGCAATTGACTTTGGCTTGGCTCCTCTGCCGAGTAGACCTATGAGAGACCTTCCCATACCTGCAAAAACTGACCCTTCTTCTGTCATTTAATTACTCAAAAGGAGTAGTTTTTAAGCTTTTCCCATCCGGAATTAGGCTGCTACAGAGGGCATAAAATGCTCGTATAATTGCTCACACTCTGTTCTTTGGCGTCCGGTTGTCCTATCGAAAGAAGTTGGTGTTTGTTCCAATCTTGCTAAGTCTCCTTCCGGGTTTTCTCTAAGTTGTTCATATTCCCCTGCTGGAGCGTCTCCATATACATCCTGGTAGAAATCTCTTGCCTCATTAGGGGATCTTACAGATAAACTTATTCTTAATGGCATGTTATTTTTAGCGAATTGGAGTTTTTAAAGTTTACACTTTGGTAGTGATATTATAGTTTAATATCTGCCTTTACAGCTGTTGGGGCTTCACCGCCGTGCCAGGTGAATCGTGGTCGGACTCTGATTGGGTAAATTCTTTCTGAATTGTCGTCGAGGATTATTGCTGAACCCTTTAACGGCGGGAGATCATCGATTTGTTGCTGGATATTAGCTAATAGGTATGTCTGCATGATGTCATTGAGAGCTTCGATGTCTGGGCGAGCGGTAAGCCTGTGTGAGAGAATAATATCTGATTGAGTCATTACGTCTTTATGGATTTGTCCGGGTTGCTGTGTTGCTAAGACTAGGGAGAGTCCGGGCTGGCGACCTTCCCTCAAGACTTGAACTAAGGCATCGGTTGCTGGGGTCTTTCCGACTCTTGGAAGGAACTCGTGTGCTTCATCAATGAAAATCCAGACTAGTGGTTCTTTTCTTTGAGTTTTGTAAGACAGATAGTCCTGGCCGCGCTGTAATGCCTCGAGCTCTTCTTTCTTTCTTGCGACCATTCTTGTCTCGAATATTTTTCTTGTGATCAATGAGATAACTAAGGCGCGGACATTGAATGCTCCGATTGAAGAATAGACAGAAACGTCGAGGATTGTGGTTGTGCCAGCGTTGACTAAGTCGGAGATTTCTGTTCCTTCGCCCCCTTTTGCAAAAATCCCCCAGGTGTTTGCTGCTGCGAATAGAGCTGAAACTATTTCTTTTGTCTCTTTTGAGGACTCGTGGTCCTTTTTCACCTCGGATCTGATGTCTTCGATTGTAAACGAATCTGACTTTTCTTTAAGCTCTGTAACAACTCTAACTAATAGGACTCCTGGAAGAGAGGTCATTTTTAAATCGAACAGGGTGATCCAGTCTTCTGCATCTAGTTCAGATGATTTCAAGGCGAATGTTGAGTCGAAGGGGATTCTTCTCAGTTTGTATTCCTTTTCCTTGCCAAATGGCACGAAGACCTTGACTGGGAGGTTCTTGCTTTTTAGTTCCCATTCTTCTAAAAGTCTCTTGTCTTTCTCATTCTTGTACTTCATCGTCCAGAAGATACCCATTGTGTCAAAGATTAAGGGGGCAATGTTTTTCGCGGCGTCGGCTGGGAGGTTAGATAGTTCCTCTGCTATTGTTCCTAAGCTATACGACTTACCGGACCCTCTTTTTCCTGCGACTAAAACCACGTGCGATCTCGCGATGTCCATCCAGATTTTGTTGCTCATGGAGGTATAATTTCCCATTTTGACATAGCCCTTGCCAAGAAAGATCAATCCACGGTCACCAAAAAGCTCTTTGTCAGTCTTATTTCGGCCGATGATTATATCGTAAGCCATTTTTTTAGGACGTAAAGGGGATAATTAAATGTTGTTGTGTTGGCGGGTGTCTGCTTTGGATGTAATTGCAGTTAACAAAACATTTTTAAAGTCTACATTTCTTGAGAAGCTTATGGTTGCTAAAAAGAAGAAGGAACATTCTGAAGATCACGTCGATAAAGGGGCTGAAGATGAAGTTGTTGAGATCCCTGTAGGAAAATATTTTGATAGAGTTCGAGCGAACCCTTGGATTGCGTCCACTTTTG
>Ga0164310_10002055_pt1 | contig 11532 bp, 13 predicted proteins | sample GuaBasSedimGuay1_FD_121795 | JGI IMG/M metagenome (GOLD analysis project Ga0164310, IMG submission 121795) | Subseafloor sediment microbial communities from Guaymas Basin, Gulf of California, Mexico - Guay1, Core 4569-9, 0-3 cm | ecosystem: Environmental > Aquatic > Marine > Hydrothermal vents... | reverse complement strand
ATAATAATGAGCATAAGTAATATTATTGCTGATCTGATGATAAAACCTGTATTTGATTTCATTTAAACCTCTTAAATTTAACTTGATACAAAATTCAAAGCACAGCTATATTTGGCAATAGTTTTGTGAGCAAATGATCATCACTCTTAAATTTATTTCACAAGAACTCACAAATAGTGATTCGAAATTTTTTATACTACTATCCTTACTGTTTCCAACTGGTTACAATAATAGAAGTTGTAATGATTCATTGTTCTTGACAGTAAAACAGTGCTGTAAATATTTGTTCGTTCTCGATCATAAGTTATAGAAGAATAAAGGAGAAAGCATGAAAACTGTTGCACCGAAAGCTGATCAGATTCAGCAAGACTGGTATCTGGTAGATGCAACTGATATGGTATTGGGAAGACTTTCTACAAAGATCGCGTCCATTCTGCGTGGAAAGAACAAGCCCTATTTTAGTCCACATTTAGACACCGGTGATTATGTAATTGTAATCAACGCAGAGAAAGTGCGTCTTACCGGAAATAAAGAACTTCAAAAAACATATCAGAGATATAGTGGTTATCCTGGTGGAAGAACAGAAATTCCATTTGCCAGGATGCTTCAGGAAAAACCAGAAGAAATTATTATACACGCAGTAAAAGGAATGCTTCCCAAGAATATTCTGGGAAGACAGATAATCCAAAAATTAAAAGTATATGCCGGTAATGAGCATCCTCATGGTGGTCAAAAGCCTAAGGCATTATCTTTATAAATCAGGGAGAGATTTGAATGCAATATTTTGATGCAATCGGAAGAAGAAAGAACTCTGTAGCAAGAGTGCGTTTAACCCCCGGAACTGGTAAAAGAATTGCCAACGATCGCACAATGAAGAGCTATCTGGGAAGAGAAACTCTGGAAATGATCATTGAGCAACCATTAAAACTTGTAGGTCTGTCCGATCAGGTCGATATCACTGTGAATGTAGATGGTGGTGGACTTTCCGGTCAAGCTGGTGCTATTCGTCATGGTGTATCTCGTGCACTTTGTAAATACGATGAAGACCTTAGACCAGCTTTAAAAAAAGAAGGTTTCCTTACTCGCGACCCCCGTATGGTAGAAAGAAAGAAGCCAGGACAGCCTAAAGCGAGAAAGAGATTCCAGTTCTCAAAACGTTAATATCAGTTTTTCAGATACGAATTCCAGTTTGGAATTTAAATCTGACTATAATAGTAAAGGACTAATCTGCCTGCGATTTGCAAGACGGTGTCCCGAAATTATTCGAGATTAAATTGCACATAAACGCAAGCAGCGAATATAACCGTAAACAAGGAGAAAGTAAATGTCTGTTGTCACAATGAAAGCTCTTTTAGAGAGTGGAGTTCACTTTGGTCATCAAACCCACAAGTGGAATCCAAAAATGGATAAATATATCTTCATCAAAAGAAACGGCATCCACATTCTAGACCTGAAACAAACTCTTGATGCTGTAAACGAAGCTTATATGTTTATCAAAGATGTGGTAAGCAAAGGGGATAATGTCCTTTTTGTTGGAACAAAAAAACAAGCAAAAGAAGCAATTGAAACTGCTGCAAAAAAATGCAGTGCTTTCTACATCAGCAACCGCTGGTATGGTGGAATGCTAACTAATATGGAAACCATCCGTAAGAGTATTGCTAAACTTGATTATTTCGAGCAGATCAATGAAGATGGAACCATTAACAGCTTCACCAAACTGGAAGCAACCAAGATGAAAAAAGTTTACGACAAAATTGAACATGGATTGGGTGGTATCCGCGATATGGATCGTCTTCCTGGTGCAATTTTCGTAGTGGACATTCTTAAAGAAAAGATCGCAATCCACGAAGCCAAGATCCTTGGTATTCCCATTGTTGCAATGGTAGATACAAATGCCGATCCTGATCTTGTAGATTATGTGATTCCTGCTAACGATGATGCAATTCGAGCTATAAATCTTTTATCTGATATAATGGCAAATGCAGTTATCGAAGGTAAGCAGTCCCTTCTTGAAGGTGCCGACATTAAAGCTCCTACAGCAGAAGAAACAGAAAAAGTAGACGAAGTAAAAGAAGAAAAAGCAGACAAAGCACCAAAGAAAGCAAAAGCTGCAAAACCAGCAAAAGCTGAAAAAGAAACTAAATAAATTTAGGATCTTTTGATCCCAAACAAGGAGAGACTTTTGCAGGTCTCTTCTTGTTGTATAAATTAGAAAAACACAGGAGATAGATAATGAGTATTTCTGCAAAAACAGTAATGGAATTAAGAGCTAAAACAAATGCCGGTATGATGGATTGTAAAAAAGCTCTCATTGAAACAAATGGAGATATGCAGGCAGCAATCGATTACCTTAGAGAAAAAGGCATCACTAAAGCTGCTAAAAAAGCTGGTAGAATCGCTGCCGAAGGTCTCGTCTTCAACGCAATTTCAGCAGATAACAAGATCGGTGTAATGGTCGAATTCAACTCTGAAACAGACTTTGCAGCTAAGAATGAAGCATTCTTAAAATTCGGTGAAACTCTGGCGCAAGTCGTTCTGGAAAACGATATCAAGACAGTTGATGAGCTTAAAGCTCTTGAAGTTGAAGGTGAAACTATAGAAACAAAACTAAATACCATGATCGCTACTATTGGTGAAAACATGAACATTCGTCGTTTTGAAAGAGTTGTATCTGACAGCTTTGTGAGTACATATCTGCACATGGGCGGTAAAATTGGTGTTATCCTTAATTTAAAAGGAGAAGCATCAGAAGAGAATATGATCAAAGCAAAAGATATTGCAATGCATGCTGCTGCCATGGCTCCGGATTTCTTAGAAAAATCTGAAGTTACCCAGGATATACTGGACAAAGAAAAGCGCATATTAAGAGCACAACTTATAGAAGAAGGCAAACCGGAAAACATTATCGACAAGATTCTGATCGGTAAAATGAATAAGTTCTTTGAAGAAAATTGCTTATTGCACCAGAAATTTGTAAAAGATGATAAGATCACTGTAGAAAAATATGCAGGCGATCTCAAGGTCGTATCTTTCATTAGATACAAACTGGGTGAAGGATTAGAAAAAAAATCTGAAGATTTTGCAGCTGAAGTTGCAGCTCAGATGAAAGGTTAATCATTAGTAGAAACAGGAGCAGAATTATGCAAACATATAAGCCGGAAAAGATTCATAAGATCATTTTTAAATTAAGTGGTGAAGTGCTGGCTGGTGAAAAAGGTTTTGGTATTGATCTGGATAGAGTTGATGAACTTATAAAAGAGATCATCACAGTAAAAACACTCGGTTACAGTATTGGAATCGTATTGGGTGGTGGAAACTTTTTTAGAGGAAATTCTAAAGTTGGACAGCAGTTAGATAGAGTTGCAGCAGATAGCGTTGGTATGCTGGCTACAATTCAGAATGCTTTGATCCTGGTCGATTTATTAAAAACAAAAAATTATCGCACCGAGATCTATTCAGCTATCCAGCTTGAAAAGATCGCCAAATTCTACACACCGGATAGAGCTAAAACTTCAATGAATGAAGGCAAAATATGTTTCTTCTGCGGTGGAACTGGAAATCCATTCTTCACCACAGATACAGCTGCCGTTCTTCGTGCCATAGAACTTGAAACCGATATCGTATTTAAAGGCACAAAAGTAGATGGTGTATATACTTCTGATCCTGTAAAAAATAAAAATGCCAAATTCATCAATGATATTACTTTTGATGAAGTTTTAGATAAAAAATTAAAAGTTATGGATATGACAGCCTTCTCTCTGGCACGTGAACACAACATGCCGATTAAGGTTTTTAATATTGACAAAAGAGATAACCTGAAAGAAGCGATTCAAAGTAATAAAGTGGGAACATTCGTACATGCATAAAGCTTGTATACATGATTAATTCGGATTGTTGAAAACTTGAAAAAGGAGCAATGATGGATGAACTCTTATTAACCATGGAAATGAAAATGGAAGATGCTTTCAATTCTTTGTTAAGCAGATTTTCCAAAACTAGAACCGGTAGAGCAAATGCCTCCGCTCTTGACGACATCAGAATCGAATATTATGGTGCAACTACACCAATTAAACAGCTTTGTAATATCTCTATTCCGGAACCTCGTTTGATCGTGGTTCAGCCCTGGGATAAATCTTGTCTTTTAGATATTGAAAAATCAATTCTGGCTTCCAATATTGGCGTAACTCCAGAGAACGACGGTAATGTAATCCGTCTTCCCTTTCAACCTCTCACCGAAGATACACGACGTGATATCGTGAAGCAGGTGAAGAAAATGTCAGAAGAGGGAAAGATCGAGATCCGCAACATCCGCCGGGAAGGAAATGATTCGGCAAAAAAAATGCAAAAGAATGGTGAAATCAGTGAAGATGAGCAAAAAAAGGCTCTGAAAGAGATTCAGGAACTCACCGATAAATGGATTGAGAAGATAGGCGAAGCGTCTTCTTCTAAAGAAAAAGAAATAATGGAAGTTTAATAAATCCTTTCAATCTTAAGGATAAACGGAAGTTAGTACTCCTTGGAGTTATTGGAGAGGAGAGCATATGGCTTTTGTAATAACATCAGAATGTGTGAAGTGTGGTGTTTGCATTGATGTATGTCCCACATCTGCTATCGAAGAAGGTGATGAATATTACGTTATCAATTCAGCCTGTATCGATTGCGGTAGATGTATGGATGTATGTCCAATTGATGCTATCAAAGGTATGAAGATCAATGGCCAATAGGTCGTAAACTAAATTTATCTGCGAAAAGGTTCTGTCATCTGGCAGAACCTTTTTTTATTATTCCAGGATTAACTCACAAAAACCTTGCCAGGAAAATCTATCGCTTTCCAGCAATGTTTGTTTTTTTATTTTTCCCAGATCTAATTGAAAATAGTTACTCAGAGCTGCTGCAAGATCAGATGGACTCATCGATGCTGATACAATTCCCGTTTTGCCTTCCTGCACAATTTCCGGTAATCCGCCAACAGGTGTAACTACCACACCTTTACCAAAGCTGAAAGCGATCTGAGCTACTCCACTTTGAGTTGCCTGTTTATACGGAAGAGCCAGTACGTCAGCCGCCAGAAAATATTTTTCTACTTCTTCATTTGGTACAAATTCTCGAACGAAAGTTACTTTGTCTTTGATTTTTAATTCGTCGATCAAATCGTAATATTGCTTCGCTTCCCCATATACTTCGCCTACAATTAGAAGTCGTGTATTCGGTATCTTTGCAAAAAGCTCAGGAAATGATTTCAGCAGCAGATCCAAGCCTTTGTACTGCTTAATATAACCAAAGAAAAGAACAACTTTTTCATCAGTGAATCCCAAAGCCTTTTTTGCTGATTTTCTGGTAAATTTTCCTTTTTTGTAAAAAGAGTAAGTTGGATGAAAAGCAGGAATGATTTGTTTTTGCGGAAAAAGTTTTTCTGCATCTTTTTGAACAGCTTTAGACAGTGTTACAATACCATCACTGAACTGCATTGCATGTCTGGTCATTTTCTCTGCCAGCAGCCATTTTTCGTGAGATTCTAAGTTATGAGCAATTGTTATGACTTTGGTTTTGATCTTTTTTTGTATCTGTTTCGCTACATAATTATATGCAATGGCAGTAAATGGGATCCAGTAGTTGAAGATCACCAGATCCGGTTTGAAATCAATTATAGATTTTGTAGTTTTTGCAAATGTGAACGGATTGTATGGTGTTAATAATCTTTGATTTGGAATTTCAAGGAAATCACTACTTTCATCGTATTGTGTTTTACCTGGAAAGATCAAAGCGGGATACTGATAAATAAAATTTACGCAAAGCAATTCGTGAGTTTTTGATAATTCCTCAGCCATTTGAGAGGAGAATTGAGCGATTCCTCCCCGAAACGGATAGAACGGTCCAACAATTGCAATTTTCATTTTACCTTACTTCTTTAAATTCTGGATGTGAATTTCTCAGGGAACATTTCGATGTTTCACATAAAATTTTATTGATCTGATTCTTTAAGCTTATCCTGCTTTTTCCGATAAGCTTTCACCTCATCATCGTTAATTATTACCCGCTGTAGGAATTCGTCATATTCCAAATCCGGGCACAATTCTGCAATACTGTTGATGATCTCTAACATGCCAGGAAAATTCAGCGCAAACTCGAATGTTTTCTCTTCTTCATTATCAGTGTACTTAATTCGGATCATCTTGTGTTTAGAATCATTTAGTTCCATTTTTTTCATGGCATTCCAGGCTATTTTCACACCGAACCGGCCAATATAATTGAATGCAATTCCCTGCTCTCGAAATGTAATTGTATTGAGAGAAAACAGATTCTTTAGAAGCGAGTTTAATCCCAGGAACATCAAAGCAAAAGGTAGATATTTTTGAAATTTGGATGAATCGGAATGAACCTGGGTGAACACGATCCAAAGTGAATATACAATAATAAGCAGGGCCAGAATTATCGTAAACCAGCGTATGAACTGATTGAATTTATAGGATCGAGGTAAACCTTTGGTTTTGTTTATATCTATTAGATTTTCTGTATTATTCAATTTATCCTCTTTAATAGTACAAGTTATTCGTAGCTGCCACGTTTGAGTTCTGCCAGCACTGATTCAGGAGCTGTATAATGGCCGAATATTTCCAAGTCATATCCTTCTCCGTGAAAATCGCTGCCACCGGTACGAATAAGATTATTTTCCTGGGCAATTTCATTGTAATGATACACGGTTTCATCATTGGATTTAGCATAGAAAACTTCTAGTCCATCAATGCCATAAGCAATTAATTCATAGATCAATCTATCGTCACCCATTGTGTAAGGATGTGCCAAAATACTTACACCGCCTGCTTCTTGAATCGTTTTGATCGCTTTTTCAGATGAAGGTGCATATTTTGGTACGTAGGCATAGCAGTGTTCTCCAATATGATTATCGAAAACTTCATATTTATCGCTGCAGTATCCTGCTTCGATCATGGCACGTGCAATATGCGGTCTGCCTAAGTAATTATTTCTACCGGCATAAGATTTCACCTTTTCAATATCGATCTTAATTCCCCGTTCATTCAGCTTCTGAATAATTGTTTCTGCCCGGCCATAGCGGCTATCATAAATTCTTTTCATTAAATCAAGCAAAGCTGCATTTTCCAAATCGAAATTATAGGCCAGAATGTGAACATCGCGGTTTCTATGTACGGTACTTATTTCTACTCCAGGGATCAACGTAATGCCTTGATCGGCTGCATAATCTTTCACTTGCAAAAAACCATCGATATTATCGTGATCGGTAATGGAAATAACGTCATATCCCCTCTCTATTGCCAGTTGCACAACTTCCTCGGGTGAATATAATCCGTCTGAATAATTCGTATGAATATGTAAATCAATCTTCTTCATGTAATTCCTTTTTTTTAATTTTTTCTAATCTTTGGAAAAAACAGACGAGTATATTTTTCAATTTAAATGTATGGTCAAAAACAACAATATATCTATTGGTAAGCTTTTACTATGATATGTTAATTAGAACTCGATTTAGAGTAATTTATTCTTCCGTAAGATCGAACTCAATTTCAAATCCGGTTTTACCTGAAGGTTTTACATAGATTTTAAGAGAGGGATCTTTATCTAAAAGCATCTTGAAACCTTTATCATCAAGTTTCATCTTCCACTTTCCATTTAGTTCCACTTTGTGGATGGCATCAAATTCATTAATTACTTGTGTATACAGATCATTATAGATTTCGTTATCCAGGAAAATATCGTTGTCATTCTTTTTAGCTTTATAATATATTTTTAATGTATGTTTGTATTTATTTTCCGTATTGGGAATTGGAGATTTATGATAGAGAGAATATTCAGCTTGGGGGAAATCTAACATTAATTTGTTATAAGTTATATTATTAATTTTAATTTCAGTAGTATCAAAACTTACATCTTCAAAATCGCTTTCTGCAGCCTCCAGAATTTCTGTAAATGCTTCCTGAAATTTATTGTGAAAATCAATAGAATCAACTGATGATTTAGTTTTCTCTAATGGTATCTCATCAGTAGATTCTTGTGAAAACAGAGTTGTAATTATGATGCAGGCTATTATGCAGAATAACGTTTTCTTCATTTGATCCTCCAGAACATCCAATCTGAAAATGATCCCAAATTCTTTTGGGAACAATCAGAAATTCCACTTCTGATTACGAAGTTTGTCTTCGTAATCTTTATTAAATCATCATATCTAACCATTCGGAAGGTCAAAAAAAAAGCAAGGAGCTCTAAAACCATTCCGAAGGTTTAGTTCCACTTCTGGTTACGAAGTTTGTCTTCGTAATCTTTATTAAATTATCATATCTAACCATTCGGAAGGTCAAAAAAAAGCAAGGAGTTCTAAAACCATTCCGAAGATTTAGTTCTATATCTGGTTACGAAGTTTGTCTTCGTAACCTTTATTATATTATTACATCTAACCATTCGGAAGGTCAAAAAAAAGCAAGGAGCTCTAAAACCATTCCGAAGGTTTAGTTCCACTTCTGGTTACGAAGTTTGTCTTCGTAACTTTATTTTAAAAGCAGCATTTTGTTCGCTGCCAGCTCCTTTTCGTCCGAAACAAGTTTATAAAGATAAACTCCAGATGGACAGGATTTACCGGCTATGCTGCAACCATCCCATTCTATAGAGATGTGATGATTTTGTGATTGAGTGATCGGGAGATTTGTTATTTTCTGCCCTTTGGAATTGAAGATTTGGATCTCTAAATTCTGATCATTGAAGTCTGAAATTTGAAAACTGATCTCTGTACTGGGATTGAAGGGGTTGGGGTGATTGGTGAGTTGATAATAAGAAGCGGGAAGCTCAATTTCATGATCACGGGCGTCCACAGGATCATACTCAGTATAAAAAACTACTGTGGTAATAGAATCCGGTTCAACAGTAAGAAATGTGTCAATCAAGACCTCATTATTCATAATTACAGAAACTTCATAATTCTTGGCAAAGGTTTCAGAAGAGAAAAAACCAGTTGCATCTGTTGTATCTGGTAAGAAAATATTTGATAACCACGAATTTGTTCGATAAAATTTAATAATGGCATTTTCCAAAGGTTCATTATTGGTGTCATATACATAACCGTTCAAATAGCCTTTTATTCTCAATCCGCCTTCAATGTTAGAGTCTTTTACCAAGAAATCATAATCCATCATTGGTTCAAAGTGCCGTATAGATTGACCATTGAAAAGAGGATTAATGCTATTAGACCAATTTGCGATCGGGGCAAAGCTCCACTCATCAATATTACCCATTCCGTTTCCATCATCATAATAGGATTGAATGTGATCACTTTCCCAATCAATATAAAGTGAATCCTGCAAATCCTCATTCGTAAATGTAACCGTTTCGAAGAAATCAATTCCATCATTGAACTCTGAAAAGCCTGAATTTGTAGAGATTGCACAATTATCTAGAGTAAACTCTAAAACTTCCATGTTATAGAATGTAATCTGCCAGTCCTCTCCGTCACGATAAATTTCAGCTAATCTTGGACCCGCTATGATCGGATTTGCAAATAGGTAAATACAGCAAAGAATAAAAATAATAGTAAAAGTCTTTTTCATCATGCCCCCTTAAGATAATAAAACCTTTCTATAACATTTCCAACTCTCCGTTTAGTTGACAGATGTTAAAATCTGATAATTTTATTTTTTTGTCAAACATATTTATAACTTTCATTATGATAATGAAATAAAGCCTTTGATAAATCACATTTTCTCATTTTTTTGTTTACAGATTTTTATTCACTTTCCGTTTTGTGAATGAAATTTATATAGAAAAGCATAAAGGAGTAAATATGAATTTACGAGAACAACTTATCGAAATTTGTGATCTCTATCCCGAATTAAAACTAAATTTTAATTACAGTTTCTGGGAAACAGATTTCCTCAGATTTTATCAAAGCCAGATCAACTACAACATCTCCAAAACTTCCATCTCACTTTCCACAACAATTTACAAAGGCAAAAAGTCTTATAGCTTTTCATTAAAAGATCCAACTCGTGAATTACTTTTGAAAAAGATCGAAGAAGTGCTTCCACTTATTGAGAAACTACCTGAGGACCCTGCCTTTGTCGATTTGGAAGATGACCTTACAAAAAGCAGTGAAAAAGAAAAAGCTAACAACATTGAAAAGGTGCATTTAGATGCCAAAATCGACATCCTGCAAAATGTAGCTGATGCGGTTGCGCCCTTTAATTTTAAGATCTATGGAACTTTTGTTTGCAATTACAGAACACTCTACATCATTAACAGCAATGGCTTGAACAAACGGGAGATCAGCTCGCCAATTTATTTTGAATGTAAAGCAGTTTCACAGGAAAATGAAGTTACTGTGCTGGAAGTTTATGGTGGCGAAAGATTCAGCAATTTTAATCAGGATAAATTCATTTTCAGCCTGGTGAACAAAGTTAAAGCAGCATCCGGTAAAGTTGTAGATGTGGAAGCTGGTGAATATGATGTTGTCCTGGCTCCACGCTGTATCGGAGAATTTTTCATGTATCTGGAAAGTAGTATGGGAGCCGGTAGTCTGGACAGCAAACAGAGCTTCTTCGAAGGAAAAGTTGATCAACAGGTTTTCCCTGAAAATATTACTATTACAGACGATCCACATCATCCTGACCTGATAAACTTTGACTATAATAGTGATGGTCATATTTACAATAAAACTGCCATTATTGAAAATGGCGTTTTCAAGAACTTCCTGGTTGGAAATTACTACGGTCGCAAACTGAAGATGGAACGTAATGGCGCCGATGGTGAGGCACTTGTGATGACACCCGGAGATAAAACTTTTGATGAATTGATCGGATCTATTAAAAATGGTCTTTACATTTCCAGCCTGCATTACATGAACTTTATAAATCGTAAAGAAACATCGATAACTGGTTTAACCCGCGATGGAACTTTTCTAATTGAAGACGGAAAGATTACAAAAGTTGTTAATAATCTCAGATTTACCGAGAAGATTTCCGATATCATTGGGGGAATCAGCGATATTGGTAGTGAAGCTGTTACAATTCCTTTCTCGGATAACTATGGCGAATTCGGTATTTATAGTGTACACATGCCGCATGTAAAAGTGAAAGGCTTCAAGATCAGTTCGTCAACGAGAACAGTGTGAAAAAGCAAGCTCACAGATTAACGCGGAGGAACACGGATGATGCATCAAAATGAACTGAAATATAAAGATATGAGTAATTTAATATTAAAAGCATTTTATAATGTTTATAATATCTTTGGTTACTGTTTTTTAGAAAAGCTTTATGAAAGAGCATTAATGATTGAATTAACGAAACTAGGTTTGAAGTGTAATAACCAACATTCAATAAAAGTGTATTATGACAAACAAATTGTTGGAGATTACATCGCAGACATCATCGTTGAAGATAAAATTCTGCTAGAATTAAAATCTATAAAGACATTAACAATTCAAGATGAATCTCACTATCTTCCATGTACAGAATTGGAAGTTGGAATACTACTTAATTTTCGACCAGAACCACAAATCAAGCGCAAAGTATT
>Ga0164310_10002054_pt1 | contig 11533 bp, 12 predicted proteins | sample GuaBasSedimGuay1_FD_121795 | JGI IMG/M metagenome (GOLD analysis project Ga0164310, IMG submission 121795) | Subseafloor sediment microbial communities from Guaymas Basin, Gulf of California, Mexico - Guay1, Core 4569-9, 0-3 cm | ecosystem: Environmental > Aquatic > Marine > Hydrothermal vents... | reverse complement strand
GACATAGAGAAGGTGGAGACCGCCGAATTCCTCGAGGAGGCAGCTAAGTATTTAATGAAGATAACGAACGTGGAGGTAGAGGCCGTTGCGTGCGACCTTCACCCCACCTTCAACAGCGTGAGGATAGCCGAGAAAATAGCCGAGGAGCTAGGAGCTCCTCTGATCAAGGTGCAGCACCACTACGCCCATATAGCGGGTTTGGCGGCAGAGGCCGGAGTCAGGGAGCTAATCGGAATATGCTGCGATGGGTTCGGATATGGGTTGGACGGCAAGGCGTGGGGTGGAGAGATACTATACGTGAACGAGGACGAGATAACCCGTTTAGCACATCTTCAACCTCAGCCCATGGTCGGCGGGGACTTAGCGGCGAAGTACCCGATACGCATGGTGGCTGGGATCCTCAGGGATACGGAGGATATCTACTCATGGCTTAAAAACAGGAGCGCTTTGCTTCCGCATGGAGAGATAGAGCTAAATTTGATACTTAAGCAGCTTGAGAGGGGAGAGTTCACAGAGACTACGAGCTGCGGCAGAATCTTGGATGCGGCATCCGCCTTACTGGACATCTGTCATGAAAGGACTTATGAGGGGGAACCTGCGATGAAAGTCGAAGCCACGGCGTATGGTGGAAGACGTGTTCTGAAACTCAAACCTCAGATGGAGGGGCATGTTCTCAGAACCACAGAGCTTCTAGAGGAGGTATACGTTAACCTCAAGAACTACAGTAAACGTGATTTAGCTTTTAGCGTGGAGGAGTATATAGCCGAGGGAGTCGCCTCACTAGCTGTAGATTTAGCCAAGCAGCATAAGGTGGATTACGTAGGATTCAGCGGTGGGGTCGCATACAACGAACATATCTCAGAGGCTATCAGGAAGATCGTCGAGGAGAGGGGGTTAAAGTTCGTATCGCACAACTCGGTTCCTCCTGGAGACGGGGGAGTCTCGTTCGGTCAAGCAGTCTATGCCGCTGAATATGGAAAGTGAAAACCTTAATTTTAGCTTCTATGCAGTTATGTTTGTTATGTGTCTAGCTGTGCCAGCCGAAGTCAAAGAAGTTCGAGGTCACATAGCTAGAGTAGACTTCGGTGGAGGGTTGATCGGCGAGGTGGACGTAACGCTTGTGGAGGCTAAAGTTGGCGATTACGTCCTTGTCCATGCAGGATACGCGATTCAAGTCCTCGATAAAGAGGAGGCGCTCGAAACACTTAAACTCTGGAAGGAGCTCCTTGAAGCAGAGCAGGAACTATAACTTGACCCTTCTACTTCCCACCATGGTTTTTATGGGAGCTAAATCTTCTTCATAGGACTTAAGACTAAGCGCGTGGACTTCACGTCGATCTCCAAGATCTCATGGCCTTTGAATTCTCTAGATTCACCTACTATGTCCTTGACTATCACCTTATCGCCGTCCTTCTTGGCGTAAATAGCGTCTTCGAACACCACTTCACCGTCTACTACGACTTTAAACTCACACATCTTACCTCACCTAACTTTTAGAGGTCAAGCGCCTTGATAACCTCTTCTATTCCAGAGCCTTGCTTGACGCTTACTTTAACCACTTTTATACTGGGCTTGATTTTCTCGGCGTCTCTACATAGCTTATCTGGGTCTACACCCATGGCCTCAGCTAAGTCTATCTTGTTTATTACGGCTATGTCAGAAGCTAGGAATATGTATGGATGTTTGACGACCATGTGTTCTCCTTCGGTTACGCTCACGACTACTATTCGTTTATGCGCACCTAAGTCGAACTCTGCAGGGCAAATGAGGTTTCCCACGTTTTCTATGAAGAGTAAGTCTATCGTGTTTAAGTCGAGTTTTCTAAGAGCCTTATTGATTAGGTTGGCGTCGAGATGGCATTCCTTTCCAGTATTCACTTGAACGGTCTCTACGCCGTGCCTCCTGACCCTCATCGAATCTATGGTCGTCGTGACGTCTCCGGCTATCATCGCTATCTTATAACGGCTCTTAAGCCGCTCAGCTAAAGCCTCGATTAAAGCCGTTTTACCTGAGCCGATCGCACCCATAACGTCTATCGCGGTTACTCCATACCTGTCGAGGAGGCTTCTGTTCTCCTCAGCTAGCTTGGAATTCCTTTTTAGGATGTCCTCCTCCAGCTCTATATCGAATATTTCTCCTTCCTCAGCCTTTACAACCTCGACATCTACGTCCTTCTTCTGCAACGATTCATCTCTCCAGCTAAATTTCTTTATTAAGAAGATGGTAAAGGCATTTAAAAGGTTGATGCAACGGCCTTAACGTAACGTTTATTGATTTCGGAGGTTCCTCTTAAGTTTCTGGAAAACGTCTAGACGGGAGAGTAAAATATGCATGAATTCTCCACTATGTACTCGATAGTTCAAACCGTTCTCGAGGCCGCTAAGGAGAGAGGCGCTGACAGAGTCCTCGAGATAAACCTAGAGGTAGGTCGATTAACGTTCCTTAACCCTGAACAGCTGGAGTTTGCTTTTAAGGTGATCTCTGAAGGAACGATAGCTGAAGGAGCTAAGCTCAAGATTCGGAGCGTGGAACCGAAGGTAAGATGTCTTAAATGCGGTTACATCGGTTCCGGAATCTATGAGGGGCCGGAATATCATACTCTAGGTTTACCTCTGCCCGTGAAATGTGAAAGGTGCGGAAGTATGAAGGTCGAGTTCCTAGAAGGGAGGGAATGTAAGATAAAGAATATATCCATATGGGTTAAGCGGGAATGTTCTCTAAAGGCTAAACCTAAGAATAAGGAAAACGAACCTTAAGCGCTAAAAAAAGAGTGGTTAATCGAAAGTTATAACATGAAAAATTCTGTGAGATGTAGCGTCCATCGCAACGATAACCTTAAGTACACTCGAAACGACCGACCATTTCTCCACTAGATTCCCATAAACGTGAAAGTTGAATCTAAACGCCTTAACGGATTTGACTTATTCAGGTATCGGCCTATCTGGATAGGCGATCTTCCATTTCTCGAGCATACCGTACTTCTCAAGCTGAGCTCGAGTCATCGGTTGACCATGTATATACTCGCCTTTAACTATAAGCTTCCTCTGTAGCTCCTCTATATCTTCGATAGCGCCTCCTCTCTTAGCGACTTCTTCAACAAATTCGAGGGGCACCACGATAACCCCGTCTTCGTCGCCTATTATGACGTCGCTGGCTCTAACTAAAACTCCGTCACAGACCACGGGTACGTTGATCTCTCCGGTAGGGAGAATCCCTGCAACCTTACCCTCATGCATGTGATACGCCGCTACGGTAGGTGTCGGATTTCCAGCCATGAAGATCGGAAACTTCAGCTTCCTTATGAAAGGCATATCTCTCATTCCGCCGTCCGTAACCACACCGATCGCACCTCTAGCCATCAACCCGTGGCAGATACCTTCACCGAAGACCCCTGCATCGACTCTACCTAAAGCGGCCGCCACGACTACTACTCCGGGCTTAACAGCATTCGTGACCTTAGCGATGTTCTCCGGGTATTCGTCTAAAAGTTTGCGGGCTACGGGGTCTGGGTTTAGAGGGTTGTATGGAATGTATCTCACGGTTAACGCTGGACCGCAGATTTTATAGCTTGGGTCTACGGGTTTAACGTTCATCATCCTTAAAGAGTCGCGGAGGATGGGGTTACCTGTTATCTTCTCGAGGACACCCCAAGCCGTCGTGGAGGAAACCTTCTTTAATTCCTTCATAACCTCCTCGGTTAAGGCTTCGCATGGGTTCCTAAAACTCATATCAAACCTCACCTTTCTTTACTGGATGAGAAGACAGTTTATAATTCTTTTTAAGTTGCTGGAAACAGAAGATTCTTAAGACGTTTTGCTAAACTTCTCTACACGTTAAAGGTGAAGAGAATTGAAGATCGTTATACCAGACGACTATCCTCCTGTAATCTCTGGAACGAAACATCTGGAGGAACTGAAGAGACTGGGAGAAGTAGTCGTCTATAACACTAGACCTGAAAGCGAGGAGGAGTTAGTCGAGAGGATCAAGGATGCAGACGTGGTAGTGAATATAAGGGCATACTGCAAGTTTCCTGAGAGGGTTTTAGAGAAAGCCCGGTCACTTAAATTAATCTCGATTTTCGGTGCAGGCACAGATAATGTCGACCTAGAGGCTGCCAGTAAGCTAGGGATAGCCGTTACGAACACGCCTGGAGCCTCTACGGAGGCCGTCGCTGAACACGCATTAACGCTTATGCTTGCGGTGGCGCGAAGGATACCGCAGATAGATAGGTCTATAAGGGAGGGTAGATGGGTCAGAGGTCTCGTAACGCAGCTTTACGGGAAGACTTTAGGTATTATCGGAACAGGGGCGATAGGCTCTCATCTCGCGAAGCTCGGTAAAGGCATAGGGATGAACGTCATAGCATGGACTTTTCACCCATCGGCCGAGAAGGAGAAGGCTTTAGGCATAAAGTATGTTCCGCTCGACTATCTACTTAAGGAGTCAGATGTCATTTCTATACATTTGAGGCTCACCGAAGATACGAAGGGGCTTATAGGTGAGAGAGAGTTCTCTTTAATGAAGAAGACTGCGATCCTCATCAACACGGCCAGAGCGGGAATAGTCGATAAGGAAGCTTTGATAGACGCCCTTAAAAACGGAAAGATAGCTGGTGCTGGATTGGACGTCTTCCATGAGGAACCGATAGACCCCAACGATCCTATACTTAAGCTAGATAACGTTGTGTTGACCCCTCACAGCGCTGGTCAAACCCGTGAAGCTCTCGAGAAAGGTTTATCGATGCTCGTCGAGAACGTGAAGAACTATTTTCTAGGTAAACCGACGAATTTAGTGAACAAACCTGTATGATAGAGCGCCGAAATTCGGCTCCTCTAAATTTTTCTTATTTACTATCAACAGGGGCGGCCGAGCCGTCGAGTAATACTGTTTCTCTCTAACCCCCAGCGCGATGTCTATGAACTCTGGAACCACAGCCTTTGCGAACTCTTCAGTCGGGGTTCCCCACCTTATTCCGCTACAAGAGGGAACAACGTATACGTAGAATACTTGCCCTCTATACGTATAGGCTGCTTCTTTCGGTCGACCATACTTTGGCCTGCTTAATATCTTGAACGGCCATATCTTGCATGCTCTAGGTTTATCGTGTTGAAGGGCACAGTAATATCGATTTCCGATTCGATTTAGGAACACGCAGGAACCGTCGCTTCTCTTAGAGAGGTAGAATTTATTTAAGGAAGGCCTTGCGATTCCTGCACCGTAAACGTTGACTAACTTTAACCACTCGTTAAAACTTAGGACGACTTCATAGGCTTGACAGCATTTCCCACAGTTAATGCATCTCCAGTTTTCGACGTATCTCCAAGGTACAGGAAGCAACCTCAGCCCCCCTAGAAGGGATTACGTTCGCTGAAAGACGGAGTAAATAATTATCTAGATTACAAGACGCTTCACTTTCTATACACGTAGATTGTGTGGGTTGGATAACCTAAATTGGGGTTTTCGCAGAATCTTTCGGCTTTAATGGGTTTCCATCCTAAAATCTCATAGTCATGTGAGACTACTCTAGCACCTTTTTTTAGTTCGTTTTCTAGCTTTCCCTTAACTTTACTGTTCGCGCTTGTGGTTAGGTAGAGCGTCACTACATCGGCTTCCCTGATGCTCACTTTGAATAGGTCGTCGTTGATTATCTTAACCTTCCCGTCTAATCCTTCTTCATGTACTCTTTGCATAGCCTTCTTAGCTAGGTCGCTTCTTAGTTCTACACCGACCGCTCTGGCGCCGAATTCCTTCGCGGCTACTATGACTATACGTCCGTCACCTGCCCCTAAGTCGTATAGAAGCTCTCCGGGTTTAACTTCGGCTAAGGTAAGCATCCTTCTAACCACGGGGTAGGGAGAAGCTACAAACGGTGCCAGGAACACTCTTAGTCCTCCTATCTTTCTTCTAAACGTAGAATGCCCTTATAAGCTTGACTTTTTCCGTCTTACCAGAACCTCTCCTTTAGGGCTTTCTTCTCAGCCTCTATTATGAGTTCGTAGAAACTGTCTTCTGGATACCTGCCTTTATCGAGTATCTCCTTCACGTCCTCGAGGCTTAGTCTTCTGCCGGATAGGGCTATGGCCGCTGCTTTACCGTATGTCGAGAGTAGGGAGGCCGTTCTCTTGGCTTCCTCGACTATTCTTTTCTCGCTTTTCCTGAGGCCTTTACCTTTCTTCTCTAGGATCGGGTACAGCTCTTCCTCGCTTAACGTGAGAAGGCCGAGAAGGCTTGAGTTACAGATAGGACATCTAGGATTCTCAGGGAGGTCCTTTATCCTGAGCATTTCGACGTAGTTCCAGCACTCTGTGCAAATAAGGGTTCTGGTCTCGTTTAGAAGCCTCGCTTTAGCGGCCTCTAGGACGACCATCCTCAACCTCTCAGGAGGTATTATGTCGGTTTTCATATGCATCTTCTCTATTCCTAATCGTGCTATAGGGGATGGTTTACCCCCTGTTTCTAGTACGATGACCTCTATCTCATCTTCCCTAAGCATTTTCGCAACCAGCATTAGATGCTCTAAGTCGATGTCCTTAGTGAACACCTCTTTAAGAGCTTCCTCGAATATAGCCGTTCCCTCAAAGCTCTTGATCAGGCTTTTAAGGCTTAGCTTACTGATGTCAGCCCACTTTTCCAGCGCACCGAATCTCCTCGCCACGTGAACTATTCTCCTTTTGAATATACCGGTTCTTGAAACAGCTTCTCTTACGATCTCCCTAACCTCGAACTCGTTCATTTTCTTCAGTTCCTCGAAGAGACGCGCCAACCTCTCCGCGTTTACGTCTCCCATCGTCTGTACGAATATTCGATAGGGGTCATGTTGAACCGTGATGGCATATCCCCTCTCCTCGCTGAGTATATGACCTATTAGCTGGGCTAATGCCCTATTGGTTAACGAGCCGAAGTGGGCATGGACTATCACGAAGTCCTCCCAGTCTTCAAGGACTACTCTTCGGTCGGTTGGGACTACGTAACCAAGCTTTGCGTGATCGTAGACTTCAGAGATCGCCCTGACAGCGGTCTCGAACTCCACGGGATATAGTTCCGCAATCTTTTTCGCCGTCTCCTCAAGCGTTAAACCTTCAATAACCGACTCTTCTACTAGGGAGCGTAGTTCACCCACCTCCTGCGCCACCTCGAAAGGGACAGGGATTTCCTCACCCACCCAGCTTGGGATGGCGCCTGTGGGGTCGTCTACAGCTCTAACATATATCTGGTCGCCTCTTATGCTGTGAATCTTCCATGGACTACCCCTGATGATGAACTTGATGCCTGGTCTGCCATATTCCGCGACGAAGGCCTCGTCTAAGATACCTATGGCGGAGCCGTCTTCCTCATCAACCACGAGGTAATTTTTCTCTTCAGGGATCATCGAGAGGTTATCGAAGTAATACTCGTAGACAGCCTTCGTCCTTAAGGGCTTAAGTATAACCTTATCCTGCCGGGAGATCCAAGCTAAACGGGGGAACCTTGAATCCATATAATCTAAGGTCTTTTCGAGTTCCCCTAAAGTTAAGTCTGAATATGGGTAAGCCTTTGTGAAGAGGTCTAGCACCTCCTGGAAAGTCCATCGTTTCCTGCGTAGAAGGAGGCCTACCAGCTGATGGGCCAGTACGTCGAGAGGTTTCCGAGGGATCATCGCCGGCTCTAACTCTTCGTTTAACGCTTTACGAGCGATCACCATCGCCTCTAACGTGTCGTCTGGGTCCATGGTTATTATGACGCCGTTAGCCGTATATCCCACCCTATGCCCGCTCCTTCCGACACGTTGGACGAGTCGGGTTACTTGTCGTGGACTCATATACTGGATCACTAAGTCTACTCTGCCTACGTCTATACCCAGTTCTAGGGAAGAGGTGCATACTAGTCCCTTGAGTTCGCCGTTCTTTAAGCCCCTCTCAGCCGCTATTCTAGAGGATTTAGCCAAGGATCCATGATGGATGGAGACAGGGAAGTTTATGTCCCAAACTTTGAGTCTACTTGTGAGAACTTCAGAGATCGAGCGTGTATTCGTGAACAGCAGCACGGAATTGAACTTCTCCATAAGCTCTCTTATGGTTCTTAGCCTAGCCGCGACTTCTGGATGCGTGTATAGGGTGGAGGCTAGCTTAAAGTCTATAGGTTCAGGTTTTGGGTAGACTATCTTTAGTTTCATATGTCTTACAGCGGAGACCTTGATGATCTCCACGTCACGGTCTTTACCGACAAGGAAACGCGCGACTTTCTCAGGGCTACCTATAGTCGCGGATAATCCTATCAATTGGAACTCATGTCCCACTATCCATCTTAACCTCTCCAAAGCTAGGGATAGCTGGCTTCCCCTCTTACTCTCGGCAAGCTCGTGAACCTCATCGACTATCACATATCTTATCCCCTGAAGATGACGACGCATTATCCATCCCGGAAGGATCGCCTGCAAGGTTTCCGGCGTGGTTATTAAGATGTCTGGAGGACTACGAGCCTGTCTAGCACGCTCTTTACTTTCGGTGTCTCCATGTCTGACCGCTAGCTTTAAGTCTAGCTTGTTACACCACCACTGAAACCTCTCAAGCATATCACGATTCAAGGCCCGTAGGGGAGTTATGTATAAAACAGATATACCTTTAGACGTAGCTCTAGATTGAATAAGCATGTTCAACACGGGGAGCATAGCCGCCTCGGTCTTACCTGTGGCGGTCGGAGATATTAGAAGGACGTTCTTACCTTCGAGAATTTTGGGTATCGCCTCACGTTGAGGCTCGGTCGGCTCAGAGAAACCCCTCTCCTTAAGCAACCTACGTATGGGCTTGGAGAGCATGTCGAACACGTTCTTAGGTTTCTCTGATTGAGCCGACATCGAGCCTCACGTAGAATAGTCTAAGAGGGCTTCCTATAAAGAGGTGCTGGCGAAATGTATAGTTTACTATCGGTCTTCAGGCATCGTGGAGGAGAGTTAATTCGTAAGTCTATGCCTTCTCTGATCCGATTAGGTGATTGCAGACTTCTTCTATCGCACACACAGCACGTGAGGAGGGAGACTTAAAGATTATTGGGGTTCCAGTGAGTTCTGCCTCCTTAACTTCAGGGTCGTAGGGAACCATACCTATCAGCTGGAAACCGTTTTTCTCGGCGAATCCGCGTATAACCACCTCATCTCTCTTGTCCATTACCTTGTTTCCGACTAAGAGAATTGTCTTTACACCGAGGTCGAGGGCTAGCTCCCGAATGTGCTGGGCTGTCTTAAGGGACTTTAGGGTCGGCTCCACTATTACGAGCATGTAGTCCACATGTTTGGCCGTTCCCCTCCCAAGATGTTCAGTTCCAGCTTCCATATCGGCTACCACGACTTCGTTCATCCTCACGAGGATATGCCTTAAGAGCGAGCGTATTAAGGCGTTAGCTGGACACATACATCCTTGCGCCGCGCTTCGAACGACCCCCATAACTAGAAGATTAACTCCACATGGAGTTTTCACCGCATAACGTGCTATTATGTCGTCTACTGTAAAGCTTAATCTAAAGACCCCGCCGTAAGATTCAGGCGAGACACCTGTTTTCTCTTCGATCAACGACCAGTTTTCAGAGATCGGTATGATCTCATCTGCCTCCTCAGCCTTTAAGCCTAGGGTATACGCTAAGTTGGCGTTCGGATCCGCGTCCACAGCTAACACCTTAAAGCCTCTTCTGCTTAAGAGACAGGCTAGAGTCCCCGCTATAGTGGTCTTCCCAACTCCTCCTTTGCCTACAACTGCGATCTTCAGTCCTCGCATCGCTTCTATAGCCTCGGTAACCAACGATGATCGATCTCCCGAAGACCCCCTAATAAACACTTCTGAGAAGTCACATACTCTCTTCATCTAGAAGTGGGATTCGCTTACCTTCATCGGTCATCTTAGCTTTCAGGCGTTCGAAACGCATAGTATGGAATTTAGGAGGAGGTCTGAAAAGCGGAAACAATGATTTAAGATATGGTGGTTAAACCACATGGTTCTTCGGCGAACATCGGTCTTCCGTTTTTGGTTAAAAAGGTAGGCGATCTTCCACCTTTGGAAAATTTTTAACATTTTTTTCTTTTATCGATAAATTATTCCCTTTTTTGTTAGATAACCTTAAAATACCATTATTTTAATAAAGTAACCTGAATTAGAAGAAATGTTTAGGAGGGATGGTATTGGCTCAGAGGAGAAGTAGGTTGGAAATATTCGCCGAGATCCTACATATAGCAAAGAGAGGAGCTAAAAAGACGAGGATAGTCTATGGAGCTAACCTTAACTTTAAAACTTTGAAGGGATACCTAGAAGAGCTCGAGAAAGCGGGACTCATCGAGTATTCTTCAGATAACGGCGGCTTAGTGAAAACCACCGAGAAGGGAAGGAAATACCTACAACAGTTTAACGTCTTGAGAGAACTCGGGTTAGAGGAAGTCATAACGAGGAACGCATAACATCATCGGATCTCGTTATCAAAGTGAACGGTGGAGAAGCATAACTACAAACGTAGGACTAGAGTTTTTTAATTTGTCGACTTTTATGAGAGGTTTTATACCTCAAGTTTTTTCCGTTTTTAAAGTTATATGAAAGAGGTTTTGAAGATAGATTAATGTTTTTATGTGATCTAGGCATTAGTGAGACTAAGGGAGAAGACAGCGAAATGAAAATGCTCGTTTCTATGGGTAGGGGCGGAGTCGGGAAAACGACCTTCGTGGCCCTAGCCACGAAATACTTTATCGAGAAAGACGCTTATCCCCTGCTTCTAGTAGACGTCGACCCTGACCAAAGCCTTGCAGACATGCTAGGAATAGATATAGAGAAGGAGGGAAAGAAGACAATCTCAGATTTATTGATCGAAACTTTCATAAAAAGTGGAGGCACGACCGTCGGGATACCTCCTTCCGAGAGGATAGAAAGCAAAATCTGGGAGAAGGGACTCTACGAGGGAGAATACTTCGATTTCCTGACCGTGGGGCCTAAATGGCTTGAAGGATGCTACTGTCTTCCCGACGCGGCCTTAAAGAAGGCGCTTGAAGTGATGACCAAGAATTATAGGTATGTTCTGATAGATTCTCCAGCAGGGCTCGAGCATTTAAACCGCAGGATAACCACCAAAGTCGACGACCTATTCGATTTGATAGACCCGTCAAGAAAGTCGTTTAAACATATAGAGAGAGCTTACAGGATAGTGAAGGAGGTTAAGATCTCGTTTAATAACTTCTACATCGTGGGGGGATTTAGATTCCCTGAGGAACTGGGTGAGGAGATAAAAGAGAAGACAGACCTGAAGTTCTTAGGTAAGATCGCCTATGACAGCAATGTCGAGGAGTATACTCTGGCGGGTAAGTCGCTTCTAGATTTACCTGAATCTTCTCCAGCCTATCAGTCTGTTAAGGAGATATTAAAGAAAGCAGGGTACACGTAGATTCTGGTTATGTAGTGATTGCCTGAGAGGAGTAATAGCTCGGGAAGAACTCTCTTTTGCCGGGAATGTAGATAGCGGCGGAGTATTCTTCGTTGAAGTCCACGTCTACGAGCAGGTCGATATATACCATTTTATCAGCTAT
>Ga0164310_10002051_pt1 | contig 11540 bp, 17 predicted proteins | sample GuaBasSedimGuay1_FD_121795 | JGI IMG/M metagenome (GOLD analysis project Ga0164310, IMG submission 121795) | Subseafloor sediment microbial communities from Guaymas Basin, Gulf of California, Mexico - Guay1, Core 4569-9, 0-3 cm | ecosystem: Environmental > Aquatic > Marine > Hydrothermal vents... | reverse complement strand
GGTTTTATTGTCACAAACACACTCGAATATTCTTGCATTTGCAATCTCTTCGTATCGCTTGGTTATTATGATCTTCTGGTTTTTTGTTTTTTGAAACAGAGAAAGAGCTTTTTTAAACATGTTTTTGCTGAACCTGTCCATAATTCCGTCAACAAGCAGAGCATAACCTTTGTTTGTTTTGTTTGTGAAATCCAGAAGCTTGTTGTAAAGAGATTCTCCGATTGAGCATGCATTCACGCTTTTAGCAGCAAAATTGTTCCCGGTTTTTAAATCCAGAGTTTCAGCAATGAGTTCAATCTCTATCCTGCTGTTTTTGTGTTCTATCAAGTCTTTGAGCAAAGCCTCATTCCCGGATATTCCTGCAAGAATACATTTTAGAATCGTGCTCTTACCCGAAGCTGTCATGCCTGTTATAATGTTTACGCCGTCAATAAATTCCAGCGATGCGTGCCTCCATAGACCGATGTTTTTTATTCTTATCGCCCTGATTTTTGGTACATAAAAAATTCCGTTTTCCGCATTCTTTTGTAACACTTCGTTCATATGTTGTTGTTGAAACGAAGTTATTTAAGATTTGCGGACACAAATGCTGAAAAGGATCAGAGAAACCGGCTTCCCGGCAAGGATTGAAATGTGAGTTCTATTTAAAGAAAGAAAAATTATTTAAATATATGGTATCTAAGTATACCATATGGAAATATTTAATACCAACTGGAAAGTTTTGATACCGATATTCAAATATCCAACCAAGGGGCTGGGCATAAGGGAGATTTCCAGACTTTCTAGCGTTGCCCATCCCTCTGTTTTGAAAATAATTAATGGTCTTGCAAAGGAAGGGGTAGTTAGAGTCGAGAAGAGGGAGAAGCTCCATCTTGTTAAGGGAAATTTTGAGAATGAAGATTTTCTTGAATTGAAGAGATTATATAATCTGCTTTCTCTAAAGGAACTCACTGATTTTTTAAAGGAGAGATTTGATCCTGAGGTGATAATAGTTTTGGGTTCCTATTCTAAAGGAATGGATTTTGAGGAATCTGACATAGATATATACATGGGTTCAAAAAAATTCAGAATAAACCCAAGGGATTTGAGGAAATTCGAGGAAAGGCTCGCACGAAGAATAGATATATTTACAGGTAATTTAAAGGGATTTCCCGATGAACTGAAGGAGAACATAATCAACGGGGTGAAACTCTGGGGATGGTTGAAAATATGATTATGAGTTTTAGATACTACCTTGAAAAAGGAAGCGTAAGGAAAGACACCAAAGACGTTAACAGAGCAAAATCTTTGTCTGAAATTGTTAAAAAACGGATGGAAACAGCAAGGAAAATGGAACCCAATTTTAAACTGGAATTTGCCTATGAATCCGTAATAGAGAGCATAGAAGCTGTTATGGCGGTGAATGGATACAAAAGCTATTCACATGAAGCCAATATTGCATATCTCCGGGTTTTGAGTTTTCCTGAAAGTGTGGTGGTCGAAGCAGACAAACTCAGAATAAAAAGGCATAGAAGTAAATACTATGGGGGAAAGGTGCCTGAGGAAGAAGGGGATAAGGCAATAAAAACAGCAGAAAGGATTATTCGAAACTGGAGAATATCTTAAAAGAAAGGTTGAATAACTAAGTTATTTTTAAAATTGAAAGCAGGGAAATAATAGCTGTAAGAGGACCGAGGCACTGCGGAAAAACAACGCTTTTACTGAGAATTAAAGAAATTCTCAAAAACAGGGGCGTGGAAGAGGAATGTATCCATTATGTAAACTTTGAGGATGACTTGACCAAACTTAAATTTGAAGAGACTCCAAAAGAATTTATCGAATTCCATATCCTTTCGAAGCGTAAACAATATTTTTTGATGGATGAGGTTCAGTATGTAAAGGATATAGGTAAAAAACTGAAACTTATATTTGATTCCTTTGAAAATGTAAAGCTGATTATAACGGATTCATCTTCTTTTAATATGATAAATCTTGGCGCATATCTTGTGGGAAGAGGTTTCTGAGAAATTTTTTAATTTGATAAATATTCATTGTAAAAAATTAGATTTGTTAAATAAAAGAATTTGATACCATATGAATAAAAAATTAAACATCCCTTATTCCTTCTCTGATTACTCTGAAAACCGCTTCTCCTTCCGGCAGGCAGGGGGAATCTATGAGTTTTGCTATTCTTTTTGTGTCTTTGCTTTTTCTCAGGTAAAGCCTGAATGTTGCCTGGTGCCCCAAGATATGGCCGCCTACCGGAGCGGTTGGGTCTCCAAAAAGAATGTCAGGTCTTGCCATTACCTGGTTTGTTATATATACAGCAAGGTTGTATACATCAGCAAGCCTCTGCAAATCATGAAGATGTTTGTTTAGTTTTTGCTGCCTGTTTGCAAGCGTGCCCCTTCCCGTATAATCGCTTCTGAAAGAGCTTGTCAGGGAATCAACAACAAGCATTTTCACGTTTTCCTTTTTTATATAATCCTCTGCTTTTTGAACAAGAAGAATCTGGTGGTCAGAATTGTAAGCTCTGGCAACAAGAATGTTATCCAGCGCTTTTTTCGGGTCCAATCCGGCTCCTTCTGCCATCTCCATTATTCTTTCCGGCCTGAAAGTCTGCTCTGTGTCTATAAATATGGCTTTTCCTTCAAGGCCGCCTTTGTCTTTCGGGAGCTGAACATTTACAGACAGCTGGTGTGCAAGCTGCGATTTGCCAGAACCAAAAGCGCCGTGCGCTTCTAATATAGACTGCGTTTCAACCCCGCCGCCAAGCAGTTCGTCCAGAGCCTTGGAACCAGTGGTTATCTTTCCTATCTGTTCCCTTTTTTTTAACACGGCGCTCGCAGGGTCAAAACCCATTTCAAGTTTTTCCCTTGCGGCGTTTATTATTTTTGCCGCGGTTTCCTCTCCAATGCCAACTTCGGTGGCAAGTATTCCCGAAGAGGATGCGGCAATAGACATTAAATTATCATAGCCCGCTTCTTTGAGTTTTTCCAGTGTTTTTTCTCCAACACCCGGCAAACCCTCTATCTCGTTTTTGCTCATTTTATAACCTGTTTAATTTTTGAAATTTTAATTATTTAAGCGTATGGACAGGCTTATTCCACTATTCCGATAAACTTTCAAGCTCTTTAATAAGGTTTTCGCATTCCTCTCTTGGGTTTATGTCTTTTATGTCATTCGCTATTAATTCAAGGTTTTCTGTTATTTCGTTTTTCTTTACCCTGCCTGTTATTATGTATTCTTTTCCCAAACCTTCAAAATTTTCAAACAGAACAGAACTGTCCGCTTTTTTTTCTGCCTCTTCCCTCATCTCCTTTATACTCTTTCCTGCAAGTTTTTCCGCAACATTCCTGAAAAAAACAACCCTTATGTTTCCTGTGCCGTCATCTATTACGCCTGAAATAACAACCTGATAGTCAGGCTTCACCTCTCCGTGCTCTTTGCATATCCATTTTTCTTTGTCCTGCGCGAGTCTTAAACCGCATGTCGGGCATATCTCATAAAAGGGGTTCTTTCGGAAGACCTGAACAAGGGCTGCCCTGACCTCTGCGTAATCGCCTTCTTTCAGGTCTTTTATTTCCTTTCTTTTAACCGCTGTAAACTTTTGCGCGATCTGCGAGGATTCAGGCAGGTTCACAACCTCGTCAACCTTCTCTATTCTTCCCCTTCCAAGCCTCAGTTCAAGGTTTCCCCTGTTGTCAAGCCTTACAAACCCTCTTGTTATTTTAACAACATCATCCGGTTTTATATCCAGTTCCTTAACAAGGCTTACCTCATCATTCCATAAAGAAAGCCGCACCACGCCCGTTTCGTCTCCAAGAAGAATGTTCAGAACAGAACCCGTCTGGCCGTTCCTTTCGAATTCCCTTATATCAGAAACATCTATAACCTTTCCCACAAGTTCAACCGACCTTAAGCCTTCAACAAGGTTTTTTATTTTCAGCTGCCTTTTTGTTTCTTTTAGAAGGCTTATTCCAAGCTCTCTCGCAACAATATAGGCTGCTCCTTCCTTGGAAACCAAGCCGGAAAGCTCCTCTTCTTTTTCCTCTATGAGTTTGTTTACCTTTTCTTCAGTATATCCTGCGTGTTTGCATATTTTTTCAATGATTTCTTCAAGCGAGAACATAGTGTATTTTTGGAAGGAAAATTAATAAGCTTTGGTTAGATGAAAATAGTGGGAGAATGGTGGGATAACTTTAAATTCTTTTAGGTTATAAATTTATTGGAAAGCATGAAAAGATTGTTTGGGGTAACTTTTATAAGCCCGCGCAATGTGTCAGAAAAGGAAATAAGAATGTTAAAAAGGCATAATAAATTAAAAAGGTACAAGAAGAGTATAAAATATGCGGGAGTTTACCCGTGTTCAGAGCTTTCCGGATATTTGAAAGAACAACAGGGTTATGAGTCTGGAATTCCGCCGGCGCCCGTGTTTATGTTAGTGGAAGGGAATGAACAAACTGTGTACAGATTATGCGACATTTTTTCTCACAAGAACAAAAAGAATCCATTTCCCAGCCCTATTAACACATACTGGGTTTTTTATCCAAGAAAACGCATGGAAACGTACGGTAATATATTATTGGTTCCTGAAATTCCTCTTTGTTTAAACAAGAAAAAATACAGAAAAGTTAAGCAGCTCTATGTTCCTGATTTCGACAGTCTCAGTCTTCAGGACAAGTGCGAATTATGCAAATTTAATCCGTATAAATTGTTCAATTTTTTTGAAGATTTTGAAGTTTCCGAGACAGCAAATATTACTCTTGAGATATAAAATTTTTTTATATCCTGAATTCTTAATTTTTTTATGAAAACACGAAAAAAAGAAAGAATTCTTGTATTAAATATTGACAGAGACAATGACATTGGTAGAAAGGCTTTTGTCAAAGGTCCTGTTATAGGAAGGGAAAGGGTTCTTGAGACAGCTATAAAAATGGGTTTGAGCGACCCGGAAGACACTGATTTCAATGCCCTGTTTCAGACCGTGAAGGTTTATGATGAGATTAAAAAACAATACAAAACCGAGGTTGCTGTTCTGACAGGAGACGCGCATGTGGGTATAAAATCAGACAAAGAGATAGCAAAACAGCTTGATGAGGTTTTAAAAAAATTCAATGCCGGGTTTGTTATTTTTGTTACAGACGGGAAGGAAGATGAATATGTGATTCCAATTGTCCAGTCAAAGGTTCCCATACTTTCTGTAAGAAGGGTTGTCGTAAGGCAGGCAAAAGAACTTGAATCGACCTATTACAAAGTAAAGGATTTTCTTGCAGACACAGAGAAAAACCCAAAGCTTGCAAGATTTGTTCTTGGGTTGCCCGCGTTGATGCTGATAATCTATGCCCTGTTTGGCTTGAATGGATGGAGATTTATAATAGGCGTTCTGGGCGTTTATCTTTTTATAAAAGGGTTCAGGCTTGATGATGTTGTGGTGGGGGCTGTAAATGAGTTTAGAATATCGTTCACAAGGAGAAGGTTTGCTTTTTTCGGATATGTAACAGGCATAGTGTTTGTTGTTCTGGGAACATACAGCGGTTATGAGGCGTGCATGCAATGGCTTGACTATACTGTTTTTGAGATTTTTGCAAGTTTTGTAACAGCTTCCATATATTATTATTTTCTGGGGGGCACGCTTGCATGGCTGGGAAGGAACATAAGCATAAAGAAGAGGAGGTTTAGAAAGGTTTTGGCTGTTCCTGTTTTTGGTCTGGCGCTGTCAATAGTTATATATTATGCTGCCAGAATTATCCTTTTTCCTCAAACGCCAACTCTCACTTTTCTTTTGAGCATAGCAACGGGTTTTGTGCTTATGTTTATAGCTGCTGTTCTTGAGTGGAAATAAGGCTCTGTGCACCGGCATGGTTTCGCTGATTATAGCAAACGATATAATTGGTTACAAAGATATCGTTTGCTGGTTGTTCCTGACGGTTTGCAATTTATTGCGTCAGGAACTATAACTCTCACTTTTGGGATTGAAAATTTAAGAGTTTTTTATAAAACATTTATTTAATTATATATTTTTCAACAGATTTAATTTTATATATTTTTTATAAAAAATCTGATTGAATAAGTTTAATTAAATAAATTTATTAGAAAATATATAATTAAATAGCGTTCACAGAAAATAACATTTAAATATTTAAAATACAATAAAATTACATGAAAAGTGAGAACAATGCCTCTGTTCTTGAGGAGCTTTTTTTGAGAGACAAGCCTGCAAGAATCCTTCTTGGCCTTAAAACAGCAAAAGAGTCTGTATATGCGACCATTCTTTCAAAAGAAGCGGATTGCACATATTCTCATACAATTAAAATACTGAACATACTGGAAAATTTGGGGATTATAAAAACAGAAAAAAAAGGCAGGATAAAAAAAGTTATGCTTACAGATGACGGATGGGATATTGCTCATAACCTGGAAGCAATGATAAAAAAAATCCAGCAAATAGAAACTGGGAAACCAAAAAACCAGAACAAAAAGAAAAGGCAGAAAAAACAGTGAAATTTTCGCAAAATCGGACATTTTAAAAAAGTTGGTTTTTTTGGGCATTTGAGAGGGTCTATACCCTAGGTTCCAAGGAGAAAACAGACCAAAAAAGACAAGTTTTTTATGTTAAACAAGCTTTGGTTTACTTTTCATCATTTTGTAAACTAAAACCTCTTGTAATGTAAACTATATAAATAAGTAATGTAAACTAATTAATATGGATTCCTTTGCTTCCATACCAATGAAGGACCCGAAAGGCTACCTCACGAGGGAGCAGGTGGAGAAGCTTATAGATGCTGCAGAGAACCTGAGAGACAAGCTTATACTTTTGCTGATGTACAGGTGCGGAAGAAGGGTTTCTGAAGTTTTGCTTCTGACAAAAGACGATATTCTTTGGGAAGACAAGAAAATAATTTTTACCATTTTAAAAAGGAAGAGACCCGTAAAGGAGCTGAAACCAGTAGATGATTACACGCTTAAGCTTCTTGATTTGTATGTAAACCATAACATAAGAATGAGGGGCATTAGAAAAAAGCCGGGGAACAGGCTTTTCCCTGTAACAAGGCAGTATGTGTTTAAACTGGTGAGGAAGCTCGGGGAAAAAACAGGAATAACCCGGGTTGGAAACAAAAAACTTCATCCTCATCACCTAAGACACAGCTTTGCTGTGCATGCTGTGAGAACAGAAGTTAAAACCGCGGAAGATCTCCGAAAACTGCAAATGTATATGGGACATGCCAATATATCCACCACTTCCTATTATTTGCAATTCTCGCCGGATGAGCTGAGAAGCCTTGTTGACGGTATGTGGAAAAGGAGGGAAAAGCAATGAGAAGGATTCAACTGGGAAGGATTCCTGTGGTTCTTTCAGAGGAAGAAATAGCGAGAATGTTTCTGGTTTCAGAAAAAAACCCGAGAGACAATGTGCTTTTGAAATGCATATATTATTTGGGAATGAAGCCGAGCGAACTCAGGAGATTTAAAATCAAAGATATAGATTTTGAGAATAATATTGTTAAAATTAACGGAAAGAGAACAAGAGAAGTGCCTGCTCCTGACGAGTTCATTAAGGAGCTGCGGGCATTTATAAACAAAAGAGAGGGTCTTGTTTTTGTTGGAAGGGACTCCAGCGGTTCTCTTTCGGACAGGCATATAAGAAGGGTTGTAAAACAGTATGCATGCGAAGCTAATGTCCGTTTTTGCGAAAAAATACACCCTCACACTCTAAGACACAGTTATGCTGTTCATTTGCAGAAATCCGGCCTTTCCATTGCCTCTCTGCAGCGGTTTTTAGGGCATAAAAGAAAGGAAACAACAGAAATATACATTCACACGGATTTGAAAATATAAAATATATAATAAAATAAATACTTTATAAAAATTGTTTTTAAATAGATTTTTTATTTTATATCTTTTTAATTAAATCTAATATAATAAATATAATTTAAAAAATATATTTTAATAATTTATTTTTCTGTCAAAAGTGAGAGTTTTACATGGTCAAAATTTGGAGTCAGGACAGAGCGTGCCTTGTGAGAGAGAAAATCAGAAGCAAGAGAATACATAAAATACCCAAGCAACAAAAAGCGAGAAAAATTTATATAATTCAGAGAAATATTATTTAACAGGTTAAAGTGAGTTTTAATGAATAAAGAAGCTCTGGGCACGGGTCTGGCACTCATAACGGCAATAATAAGCGGTTTTGCCATACCAGTAAACAAGATATTTCTTGTAGGCATAGACCCTGCGGTTTTCACGGCTGTTAGAGCCTTAATGATAGGAGTGATATTTTTCGTGCTTGCGTCCTGTCAGGTGAGGTTTGATTACACCAAGTTCAAGAAGGTGCCATGGAAGTATCTTCTTGCCATAGGAATTATAGGCGGCGGCATGGCTTTTCTTCTCTACTTCACCGGCCTGAAATTCACAACAGGCGGCAGAGCAGCATTTCTTCACAAAACACTGCCTGTATATATAACTATATTGGCGTTTGTTTTCCTCAAAGAAAAAGTAACAAAAAGGCAGTCGCTTGCTCTTTTGGTCATGCTTATAGGAACATTTATGCTGCTTTCTTCAAGGATTGACCCTGCTGCTTTTTGGAAAGACCCCTCGTTTGGTGACTTGCTTGTTCTTGGCGCAACAATTCTTTGGGGTGTTGAGAATGTTATAGCAAGGTATGCAATGATAAAAGAAGAGTCAAACTTTGTTGTCGCATTCTCAAGGATGTTTTTCGGTTCTGTTTTCCTTTTCATAGCAGTGGCTGTTTTAGGAAAAACAGATGTGTTGTTTTCATTAAGTTTGGAACAAACAACAAATCTGCTAATATCAACAGGCATATTGTTCGGGTATGTTTTCTCTTACTACTGGAGCATAAAACTAATAAATGTGTCAAAAGCCTCTTCAATACTCCTGCTTTCTCCTGTTATATCCCTTTTGATAGGCGTTTTGGTTCTTGGCGAGCCTGCTCCCCTTTTGCAGCTTCTGGGCTCTCTTGTAATACTTATCGGGGCATACTTTATGATAAAAGTTAAAAGCGAGTTTGTTACAGGCGTGTAACTGTTGCTGAAAAACTCATTCAATAACCTCTACTTTTAACTCGTCTCCTTTCAAAATATCAGCCACTTTGCCGCAAAGCGGGCATCTGACAAAATGAACGTGTTCCAGTATCTTCACTGTTCCTGAAAAACCGCACTCGCATTTTATTTCCACAGGAACCTGTTCTATTTCTATATCAATGTTTTCTATTGGTGTTCCTCTTGTATGCTCCCTGAACATGTCCTTAAAGTTTTTTGCATTGCCGTAAATCTTGCCCAGTATTATTTTTACTTTTTTCGGCCTCTGTTCCATACCCAGTATCTCATTTATTGCCTTTTGAACAGCAGTGAATTCGTGCATTTTTGCTCCTATAAGTTTATAAGATATTTTATTGCTTTGTCAGGAAATTTATATTCTTTATTAAGACCCAGGTCTTTAAGAAAGCTTATTACTTTTTCAGCAAAATTCTTTGTCGCTCTTTCAACAACAATCATTCTGTGTATCATAACCCACTCTCCGATATTTAACTCAATATCAGATTCCAGCCAGACCCTGCAAGACACCGGCTCGAACTCAAACTTGTATGTGTTCTCCCTTTTCGGGCTCTTGGCTAAGACCTGCGCCGGGTACGCAATACAAACAAAGTCTCTCTGAAGAAATTTCATTTTGTTGTGGTCAAAAGCGTAGAATTCTCTGACAGCTGCTGGTTCAAACATGTTTTTCACATTGAGCCTTTTCTGAACTTTTTTTAATCCCGGATATGCTACGTAAAAAACCCTTTTAATCACTGCTTCTGGCGGTTTTTTGCCGTTGCTGTAAAGGTATTGTTTTATTATTTCATTGTCTTCGGGTGAGATTCTGTTTATTTTCTCAAGATATCTTCTGCAACTCTCGGCAAACCTTAAAAAAAGATCAAAACCTGTTCTGTTTTTCATTTTTGCTTTTGTATCCATTGATTCATCTCCTTCCATTCTCTAATCATTTCCATGGCGGTTTTTTTTGAAATTTTTTGAACCACTACGTTGTTCTGGCACAGAACATAATCATTTTTTTTAACAGGAAAGGGGGAACGAACCAGTTTTTTTGCGCCTTCAAACTCTATCAAAACCCTTTTCCCTTTAACTTCCAGCACCTTTTGCGGTTTTGATAAGCACATCAGTATTTAATTAAATGAATATGAAATATAAAAACATGGACAAGAAAATCGTTGTATGTGGAATAGGAAACAGGTTCAGGGGCGACGACGGCGTTGGTCCTGCATTGATAGATATGCTGAAAAAGGAAATCAAAAAAGACAATGTTCTGCTTCTTTCCTGCGAATCTGCCCCGGAAAACTTTGCGGGAAAAATAGAAAAGTTCTGCCCTGAAAAAATAATAATAATAGATACTGTTGATTTTGGGAAAAAACCGGGAACAATCGGGATTGTTGATGTAAATAAAATAAAGAACCAGAACCTGTCAACACACAAGCTTTCGCTCGATATTTTTATAAAATATCTCAGCGAGAAAATAGATTTTGAGTTAATTTTCATAGGGGTGCAACCCAAAAACACAGAATTTTCTGAAGAAATAAGCAAAGAATGCAAAGATTCTCTGAAAGAGCTTAAAATGCGCGTATTAAAGGAAATAATAAATGTAAAGCTATAATAATATAAAATATGAAAAAGTTTGTATTTACATTTTTTGTTGTATATATTGTATGGCTTTTTCTTATATATGAACCTGATTTGCAGGAAATGGTAATTGGCGTTTTTGTGTCAATGGTAGTTACTTTTGTCACAAGAGAATTCTTTACAGAGGAAAGGCATAAAATGATATTTAATCCTATGAACTGGGCAAGGTTTTTTATATATTTGCTTGTTTTTCTGTACGTTGAAATTTTGTCGCATCTTAGTGTTGCAAAAAGCGTTATTACAGGAAACATAAAGCCTGCAATAATTAAGATTCCAACCAGATTTAAAACAGACCTTGGGAAAACCCTTCTTGCTAATTCCATAACCTTAACACCCGGAACACTCACATTGCATATTGATGATTTACTTTACATTCACACGCTTGTGTATAATGAAAAACACAAAACAGGGGAATTGTTTGAGAAATACGGAACAGGTGTTACAGAATGATAGAATATATGTTTGCATTGGCCGGGGTCTTGGCATTAGGAAGGATATTTCTTGGTCCCAGTTTTGCAGACAGAGTAATAGCCCTTGGCGCGTTTATGAATATGATAATAGTGTTTATTGCCCTTTATGCTGTCCAAACAAAAATTAGTTTTTACCTTGATATTGCGATAGTTATGGTTTTGCTGTCTTTCGTTGGAAACCTTGTCATAGCAAAATACGCGGTGAGAGGAAATGTTTAATCTCTTGGTTGATGCTGCGCTTTGGATTTCAGGTATTTTTGCGCTCATAGGAGCAGTTGGGTTGCTGAGGTTTCCGGATTTTTATACAAGAACACACGCCGCTACAGTTGTTTCTATGGGTGGAATGACCCTTGCTTTGCTGGCTTTAATTGTCAAAACATTCTGGAATATCTACTCT
>Ga0164310_10002049_pt1 | contig 11549 bp, 10 predicted proteins | sample GuaBasSedimGuay1_FD_121795 | JGI IMG/M metagenome (GOLD analysis project Ga0164310, IMG submission 121795) | Subseafloor sediment microbial communities from Guaymas Basin, Gulf of California, Mexico - Guay1, Core 4569-9, 0-3 cm | ecosystem: Environmental > Aquatic > Marine > Hydrothermal vents... | reverse complement strand
GGGCTTCCACTATATCCTTAAATTTTATCTTTTTGACATCCTCCACACTCTTTCCAATTATCATCTCCGTAAGTATTGAAGCCGTTGCTATGTTTGCAGCACATCCATAGCTCTTGAATTTTGCATCTACTATCCTTTCATCTTCAATTTTGAGATAGAGCTTTATCATATCGCCGCATGCGGGGCTTCCGGCTTTGGCGGTGACGCTGGGATTATCAATCTCACCAACATTCTTTGGATGGAGAAAATACTGCAGAACTTTCCTTGAGTAGCCTATTCTCTTTTTTTCATCCCAGTTTTTAGCATCAAATCTTCCCACCTATCTCACCTTCTTTATGATGATTCTCCAGATACCTTCTTTCTCCTCAATTTCCACTATCTCCTGTCCGGTCTCATCGGCAGCCATGGCTATCTCGCCTTTGCTAAGCTCGTGAGTCCCCACAATCTCTATGAGTTCTCCAATTTTAGCCCTCCTTAGGGCTTTTCTGAATTCGTTGAGGGGCACCGGACATGGCTTTCCAATCACATCGATCTTTATCATTTTTTACCACCATAGATACTAATTTTATTCAACTTCATAATGATACCCCAAATTTCTTGGCCTCTGATTGTTTCCGCTTTTCCATTACATTAACCCCAATCATTTTTTACCACCGTAAATGCTTATCTCCCTCAGTTTTATAACCACATCCTTCAGGATCTCATAGGCTTGGGTTATCTCTTCTTCCGTCGTCCACTTGCTCAATCCAAGTCTGACAGAGCCGTGGGCATCTTCAAAGGATCCTCCAATCCCCCTTATCACATGGCTTGGAAGGAGATCCTGAGAGTAGCATGCTGAACCGGTGGAGAAGACGAGACCCCTCATGTCGCAGTGGAGTAAAATGCTCTCACCTTCTACATAGCTAAATGAGACGTTTACATTGTTTGGAAGCCTTCTATCTCCCGTGGGACCGTTTAATTTGGTATCTGGGATTGTGAGAAGCATATTTATCAGCTCATCCCTGAGCCCTGCCATTCTTTTTGAATCTTCATAATCTATGAGTTCAACAGCTTTTCCAAAACCAACTATGGCGGGAACGTTAATCATTCCGGGTCTGAGCCCTCTTTCTCTCAAATCTCCATCGAGGAGGGGTTTTATTTTAACTCCTTTTCGGATGTAGAGAGCGGCGATTCCTTTGGGTCCGTGAATCAGGTGGGATGTTATGCTCATCAAGTCAACGCCGAGTCTCTTCACGTCTATCTTCACCTTCCCAAAGGCATGATTGGCATCCACATAGAGGAGCGCTCCTTTATCGTGTACCATCTCCGAAATTGCCCTCACATCCTGGATAGTTCCTATCTCAAAATTTCCGAGGTGAGTGGCGAAGAGTATGGCTCCTCCAAGGTTTTCCTCCAACTCTGCAAGGTCAATGAAGCCCTCTCTATCAACACCGACTTCATGGGTTTCAAATCCCCATTCTCTAAGTCTTTCAACCGTTTTTAAAATGGCTTTCCTTTCTATTCTGCTGGTAAGAACTTTTCCCTTTCCCCCAGCCCATGCAACTCCTTTAATCGCCATGTTATCTGCTTCTATTTCGTCGGAGACGAATATTATCTCCTCCGGTGAGGCATTTATTTCCCTTGCTATCCTCTCCCTTGTGATTTCAATGGCTTCTCTGGCATCCTCATCAAACAGATGTCCGAATTCTCCCCCGGGAGTTCCATATTTCTCCTCAAAATACTCCATCATGGCCTTGATAACACGTGGATCAGGCTTTGTTGTGTTTGCATTATCCAAATATATGGTCATTTTTTCACCCAAGTATAATTTAGTGTGTGCATTTTTAATTATTTCTGGACATACTTGGGTATCTCCATGAATCCATCAGGCTCCTCTCAGAGTTTGCATTTTAACCGAAAATATTAAAGGAATATATTGAGAATATTTCATAGGTAAGGGTTATGGAGAGTGAATACTTGACATTGATTGAAAAATGGAGAGAAATTTATAAAACGGAAGTTAGGAACAGGAAGAGAATGCCTGAGGTTGCTCAGTTAAACCCCGAGGAGTATCTAAATGTTAGGAGACCCTTCTTTACGCATATATCTCCTGAGGATGCCGAATACGTGAGAACATTCCGGATGGTGTCCTACGGCATGCTTTCATACAGCCCCTCTCTGAGGGCAGTGATCCTTAGAGGAGCCGGATATAACCTTGCGAGGAGGCTAACCGGAACCGGCGAAATAAAGAGCGTTGATGATTTACCAAAGGTCTTTTTAAAGCAGCGGATTGGTCTTTTGGACATAATTGATGAGTCCTTTAACAAGATGAAAATTAATATCTATGAGTGCATAAGCTGCTACCAATCCCCTCCAATTGGGAGGACTCTATGTGATTTCGAGGCTGGAATGATTCAGGGAGCTATAGAATCCCTTATAGGGAAGAATATAACGAGGGAAATATACTGCTGGGGACTGGGAAATTCATTCTGTGGATTTGAAATTGTATTTGAGTGATTCCCATGAGCATACTGACGGTTCAGCCTTCGAGTAAATGCGATGCAACTTGTTTGGTATGTCCTTGGCGAGAGAAATTTGGCTGTGTGGGGGTTATGCTGCCCCTTGAAGCCCTTGAGGTATTGACAGAGAATCTTGGAGATTTTAAATTCGACGAAGGGATCATAACATGTCCGAATCCCCTCTTGCATCCCAAAATCGATTTTATAGTTAATGAGATTAGGGATTTGTGCAAAAAGACAACAATCTTTTTACCTGCTTCCGTATCTAAGAATGCGCTTCATAAAGCTCCTCTGAAGAATGTTGATGTTGTTTCGTTCTTAATCAGTACTTTTAGGGATATAAGGAGTAATGTTCAAACCCTAAAGATGTTGCTGTCCCAAGGTATAGATAATATTGAGGCTTATGTACCTTTGGATTCTAGTTACGATTTTGCTGAGATCCTCTCGATAATTAAGGTCTGTAGCTCCTATGGGTTGAAAATAACAATCGGCCCTTATATGTGCAACAGGCTTTATATCTACAAATTTCTCGAAAAGCTATCCAAGAGAGAAAATGTTGAGATTGGGCTCCATTACGGTAGGAGATATTTTTACAACGCTATTAAAGTCTTTATAAATAATTACCCCGTGGATGTTCTGACTTCTCCAATTGGAGAGAATTGCAGGGCCCTGTACCTCAATCCTTATGGAAATTTTTCCAAGTGTCCCTTTTTAAACTACGAAGTTAATTACAAAAAAATAACGAGGGATGAGCTTAGAAAAATGCTCTTTTCTCCATGTACCATAAATCACAATCCCATGCATCTATCTCCTCGCATCAGTGTTTCATTTGTCACAAGGGATGGTGTCGAAGTTTCATCTGACGTTTTGGAACTTCTTGAGCTCATATACCAGCTCAATTCTTTTAGGGCTGCATGTAGGGCTTTAGGAGTTTCTCCTTCAACTTACTGGGAAAAAATTAGGAGTCTGGAGGAAAAATTGGGGATTACACTCTTGATTTCCATGAAAGGAGGAAAGAAAAAGGGAGTAACTCTTCTGACAGATTTCGCCAAAGAGCTCTTGGAGAAATATAAGGAAATTAGAGAAAAAGCTCTTGTATCCATGTATGAATACTAAAGGCATCTTTTGTTCTGTATGCCGAACACGAGCCTCTTATTAAGATATTTCATAATTTTAATTTTGAGGTGATGACAGTGCCACTTCTCGAAACCGAGTTAGAGAGACCCACGGTTTACATAGATCCTGAAAAATGCATGGGTTGCAGGTCATGTGAGATAGCATGTGCCATTGAGCATTCAGCGAGCAAAAATATCTTTGGGGCGATTTTTGAAAAACCCAAGCCAAAACCCAGAATAAAAGTTGTGAGTGCTGATTTCTTTAATGTTCCTATGCGTTGCCAGCACTGTGAAGATGCCCCATGTGAGAATGTCTGTCCAACAGGAGCCATAAGGAAGAGTGAGGAAGGATTTGTGATCTTGGATTCCAACAAATGTATAGGGTGTCTCATGTGCATTATGGCATGTCCTTTTGGACATCCCAAGTATGAAGTGGAATACAAAGTCGTTCTTAAGTGCGATTTCTGCATCGATAGGATAAGAGAAGGAAGAGAGCCAGCATGTGTTGAAGCTTGTCCCACCGGGGCAATGACATTCGGAACATTGGAGGAGATTTTGAACAGGATAAGAAAAGAAAAGGCGGAAAAGCTCATTTCCGGCTTAAAAGTTCCAGGTATTGTGTACATGAAGCCAGTCGTTGAAACGGAGAAGGAAGAGGAAAAGGTTAGACCAGTGGACGTGTATATCGCCTATTCCAAAGCCAGGTGGTATTAGGAGGTGTTTTTATGGCGGAATATATAAAGTTTAAAGTTCCCGCAAAGCAAGTTTCTGAGACAAAAGGAGTTGCTGAGCTCATTGAAAAAGCTGAAGATGAAGGAGTGAAAATAGTCTGGCATAGGTTTTTAGAGCAGCAGCCTCAGTGTGGTTTTGGAATTTTGGGTGTGTGCTGCAGGAACTGCAACATGGGTCCATGTAGAATTGACCCCTTTGGGGCGGGCCCAACTAAAGGAACCTGCGGTGCGGATGCAGATACTATCGTGGCTAGGAATATATTGAGGATGATAGCTGCCGGTGCAGCGGCACACAGCGATCATGCTAGGGACATAGTTCACGTATTTAAGGGAACTGCAACTGGAGAATTCAAAGATTACAAAATAGCGGATGTTCAAAAACTCATGGCACTTGCCCAAGCACTGGGTGTGGAAACGGAGGGCAAGGATGAAAACGAGATAGCAGTGGAATGTGCCCACATTCTGGAAAAAGAGTTTGGAAAACCAGACGATGAGCCTCTAAGACTCTTAATGGGAACCGCGCCAAAAAAGAGAATTAAAGTTTGGGAGAAACTTGGGGTTCTACCAAGAGCAATTGATAGGGAGATCTGTGAATGCATGCATAGGACTCATATAGGTGTAGACGCTGATCCCGTTTCACTAATCCTCCATGGCGTAAGAACTTCCTTGGGGGATGGTTGGAGCGGTTCAATGATGGCTACTTACCTTAGCGACATACTCTTCGGAACGCCAAAGCCAATTAAAACCGTTGCAAATCTAGGTGTTCTTAAGGAAAGCCACGTTAATATAGTCGTCCATGGCCACAACCCAATACTCTCGATGAAGATAGTTGAGGTTGCACAGAGTAAAGAAATGCAAGAGCTGGCGAAGAAATATGGAGCCAAGGGAGTTAATGTCGTTGGGATGTGCTGTACTGGAAATGAAACTCTGATGAGACTTGGCGTTCCTCTGGCCGGAAACTTCCTGATGCAAGAGTTAGCAGTAATAACAGGTGCTGTTGAAGCTATGATTGTTGATTATCAGTGCATAATGCCTGCTCTAACTGATGTAGCTGGATGCTATCATACAAAACTTATAACCACTGAGCCCAAAGCTCACATCCCGGGGGCAATTCACATTGAGTTTAAACCTGAGAAAGCAGATGAGATAGCCAAAGATATAGTTAGGATTGCAATTGAAAACTTCCCGCACAGGGCAAAGGAGAGGGTGGAAATTCCAAAGTATAAGAGTGAGGTCGTTGCAGGCTTCAGCGTTGAAGCAATTCTTGAGGCTTTGGGAGGGACTCTTGAACCTCTAATCAACGCACTTAAGGATGGGACCATTAAAGGAATAGCAGGGATTGTGGGATGTAACAACCCAAAGGTCAAGCACAACCACAGCCACGTGATAATAGCAAGAGAGCTCATAAAAAGAGATGTGCTGGTCGTTGGAACAGGTTGTTGGGGAATTGCCGCTGCTATGGATGGATTGATGAGTCCGGAGGCTGCAAAGCTTGCAGGGGATGGGCTGAGACAAGTGTGTGAAGCTTTGGGAATTCCCCCATGCCTTCACATGGGGAGCTGTGTTGACTGCTCGAGAATTTTAATAGCTTTGGGAGCTTTAGCCGATGCATTGGGCGTTGATATTCCAGATTTACCTGCTGTTGGCTCAGCACCAGAATGGATGAGTGAAAAAGCAGTTTCAATAGGAACCTACTTCCTTGCAAGCGGTGTATTCACCCACCTAGGAACTATACCTCCAGTCCTTGGAAGTCAAAAAGTTACCAAGCTCCTTACAGATGACGTTGAGGACATCATAGGTGGAAAGTTCTATGTCGAGCCTGACCCGATAAAAGCCGCGGAAACACTTTACAATGTAATCATTGAAAAGAGGAAAAAGCTTAAGTGGCCCCTCTGATTTTCTTTTTGTTTTCAACCTTTTGTTGAAGAAAGTAAATTATGTCATGAGAATCTTACTAATCGAGGGGGACTTTGGAATGAAGATTTTAGTCGCTGGAAAGGGCGGGGTTGGAAAGACAACAACCTCTGCATTGCTGGCTCATATCTTAGCAGAGGAGGGATATAACATATTGGCTTTGGATACCGATTCTATTCCAAATCTGGCACAGAGCTTGGGTGTCCCTTATGAAAAAGCCCTTGGTATAGTGCCTCTATCTAGAAATGAGGAACTGGCACAGGAGAGAACAGGAGCAAGACCCGGTGAAGGATGGGGGGTGCTGTTTTCGTTAACGCCAAAGGTCGATGATCTCGCCGAAAAATACGGTATAAGCATTAAACCAAACCTAAAATTGGTCGTAATTGGTAGCATAGAACAGAGCAAAGAGGGGTGTTTGTGCCCTTCAATAGCACTAGCTAGGGCTTTTCTGATGCACGTTCTATTTTCCGAAAGGGATATAGTGATAGTGGATAGCGAAGCAGGTGCAGAGGTGTTTGGAAGGGGCTTAGCAGAGAAATTTGATGCAATGCTGTGTGTGGCCGAGCCCACCTTAAAGTCGATGGTGATAGCCAAAAAGCTCATTGAGATGGGAAGGCAGCTTAACATATCCAACATATTCCTCGTTATAAATAAGGTTCAGGATTCCCTCAAAGCTTCCAAGCTGTATGCGAGGGTTTTCTCCGATTCAACTCCCTATCATTTGGTTAGCTTTGATGAGAACGTAACTATGATAGAAAACGAGGGAAAAGGTGTTGACTGTATTCCAAAGGATTCTCTGATATACAGAGATGTTGATGCTCTAGCGAGAAAAATTTTGGGAATTAAGAAACGCTCAAAGGTGGTATAAATGTGCCAGTCGAAGGTTGTGATAATTGAAAATGGAAAATTAAGGGTTGTTATGACGGATGTAACTCTTTTGGATATCCATGATGGTAAGATAATTCTCAGGAATCTCCTCGGAAGGGAGCTCGTGCTTGAAAAATATCAGCTTGAGAGTGTGGATTTCATCTCACACAAAGCATACCTGAGGCCAGTGAAGTAGGGCTGGAGGAGAGTGTATGAGCTCCTTAATGCTGCTTATTCCCATTGGAGTGCTGGTGGGTGCATCGATTTTAGGACTTGTGGGAAGAGGAAAGAGAACTCTTCATGCGGTTAATATCCTCTCGGCAACTGCATCTCTGCTTATAGTGTATATGGCGATTTTAGGTTTTGAAAGGGGCTTGGAGTTGAAGCTTTGGATATATGCTTCCTCTTCGGTGATTGCATCGCTCAATCAGCTGATTTTTAAAGTTGACCAGCTTTCAGCATTCTTTTTGCTGATACTTGGAATTTTGGGCTTTTGCACTTCTCTATATGGCGTTAAATACATGGAGAGGTATTTAGGTAAGGAGGATCTTCGCTTGTATAACTTTAATTATCCCATCTTTCTTCTGATGATGTATCTCATTTTAACATGCTGGAACTTGCTTTGGTTCATCATTTTCTGGGAGCTTATGACTTTCTTCTCCCAGTTTCTCGTAGCCTTCGAGAGAAATAAAGAAAAGGCCATTAGGGCAGCCTATAAGTACTTCTGCATGACAAAAGCCGGAGCTGATTTTTTAGTTCTCTCGGTAATTTTGATAATCTTAAATGCCACACGCTTCAATGCCAATTACTCAGAAATCTCTAAAGTCCTACCTTTTTATCTTCAGAGCAATCCTTCTATGCTTTATGTGTTAACCTCTGCTCTTCTGATTGGATTTGGAGTTAAAGCGGCCATGGTGCCATTTCACTCTTGGCTTCCTGATGCACATCCAGAGGCTCCAAGTAACGTCTCAGCATTGCTTAGTGGGGTCATGATAAAACTGCCCATATACATGCTCTTTCGCTTTTTTATAAGTTTCTTCCCGAGAAATGCTGGAATTGGAATGCTAATCGCATCTTTTGGTGTGATAACACTTTTCTTCACCATGATGTATGCGTTAATACAAGAGGACTCCAAGCGTCTGCTGGCATACTCGAGCATCGATAACATAGGCTACGTTCTGCTTCCCTTGGGAACCGGACTTTATTTGATGGCAAAGGGAAACCAGTTCTTGGGATCAATAGCCTTAATGGCTTCCCTTTATCACACTATAAACCATGCGTTCTTCAAAGGGCTTCTCTTTCTGACTGCAGGTTCGGTGATTTATGAAACCGGTAGCAGAGATTTAAATTATTTGGGGGGGCTTGCAAAAAAGATGCCCCTAACCGGATTTGCGGCAATGACAGCATCATTTGCGATAGCGGGAATGCCACCTTTAAATGGCTTCGTAAGCAAGTGGATGATTTACATCTCGACGCTCTCATCTCCTGCATCATCCCTCTTTGGAATAATAGCCCTCTTCATAAGTGGGGTAACTCTGGCAGCATTCGTTAAGTATTTTACTTCCATCTTTACACGCCCATCTTTGGAAGAGATAGAAGCTAGGGAAGTTCCTCTCTTAATGTGGGCTCCTCAGATGCTCCTGGCTTTTCTGTGCATTCTCTTTGGGGTGTATCCCCGCCTTCCCGTGAAGCTCATAAGTGGGGCGTTGGATTCATTAGGTGTCCAAATGGATATGAGCAGGTTAGTGATTTATCCATCTGTGGTGATCCCAGATAGGGGGAGCTTTTCACCCATCGTAATTTTCTCATTTATTCTGATAACAACTTTCCTCATGTTGTTGCTGATACCATCGAAAGGCAAGCAATTCTCCGTATGGAAGTGTGGAATTCAAGAAGAGCTTAATGTGAGGCTTCCTGCGAGCTCTTACTACAGAGACTTCGAGGAAGAATTTGGTGAAGTCTATAAAATTGGGGATTTGAGCATGCATATACTCAAGAAACTCGTAGATCTCGGGAAAGGTGCCGGATTGAAATTTGAAGCAATGTCCTATGACTTGAACTCAATGCTCTCTATTGCAATGATCCTGATAGTGATTTTAGTGGCAGTTTTAGGAGGTGTTGAACTATGAACGTCATTTTCATGGCAATCAACTTGGCATTTGCCCTAATCATTGCCCCCTTAATAGATGGATTTGAGAGAAAGGTTAGAGCCAGGCTTCAGAATAGAAGGGGCCCTTCAATATTTCAGACATGGTGGGACTTGATAAAGCTGTTTAGAAGACCCTCCATTGAGCCGAGAGATTCAGTCAAATCCTTCTATATTATGGCACCATACTTAACGTTCACAGCAATCTTAACAGCTTGTCTGATCCTTCCAACGCTCCTCCCACACTCCCTGAATTTTGCTGGGGATCTTATAGTGGTCATTTATATGGTGAGCTTGGCAACTTTTGGATTTTCAATAGGCGCTTTCTCCTCTGGAAATCCATACGCTCAAATTGGCTCAAGTAGGGAACTCTCTCTATTCATGAGTGAAGAGCTGGTTCTGGCATTTGTAGTTGGAGTGATAGCATTGATAAGCAGAAGTTTGAGCTTTGAGCACCTCTTTCCCCTGCCTTTGAGGATTTCATCAATACTCGCACTGGCACTGCTCTTCGTGATAATCTATGTAACGAGCTCGAGAATTCCCTTTGACATTCCCGAAGCTGAGCCTGAAATTATTGAAGGTCCCTTAATAGAGTACAGCGGAAGGCATTTAGCTTTGCTCCTCTACTTCATCCATTTAAAGCGGTTCCTGCTCTACGGCCTCTTTCTCAACTTCATTCTACCTGAGAAACCCGGAATTAGAATTGGCGGATTTTTGATTGGTTTAGTGATTCTATCTCTGGTTTACTCCTCTCTAGAAGCGTATTATGGAAGGTTCAGGATTGATCAGGCAATAAGACTTATGAAAAAGCTCTCATTCGTGGCTTTCATCGTGTGGATTATGGCAATGGTGGGGTGGTAGGTATGATCCTTGACATTTTAAGAAAAAACGATGCGGAGGTAATCAGACATGATGAAAGGCTCATTATAACCTCTGTTCCCAACGAAAAGCTCGAAGAAGTTGCGAAGGAACTTTTTAGCGCAAATTGTTATTATGCAACCGGAGTTGGGGTAGATGAAAGGGGGATGAGCCAAGGATTTGCAATCTATCATATCTTCAACTCCGAGAATGAGGGAAAATATATCGTGATAAAAACCTTCGCAAGGAATCTTACGATTCCTTCAATAACCCCCGTGATTGAGGGTGCAAACTGGGCCGAGAGAGAAGCCATGGACATGATAGGGATAAAGTTTGATGGCCATCCCGAACCTGAAAGATTGATTTTACCGGATGACTGGCCCGAGGGATTACATCCTTTGAGAAAGGATTTCCCCTACAACAAACGTCCCCCTTCCATAAAGCCCAAATCCAGGGTCAAGAAAAAGGATCCAAATACAATAGAAGTCCCTGTTGGTCCCTATCATCCAGCACTTCACGAGCCTGAATCCTTTGAGCTTTATATTAAAGGGGAGGAAATCGTTGAAGCAAAATACAAGGGTTTCCATGTTCACCGAGGAATGGAAAAGCTTGCTGAATCAAGGATGACAATAAATCAGATTCCATTTTTAGCCGAGAGGATTTGTGGAATTTGCGGGTTTACTCACTCCTGCGCTTATTGCCAAGCTGTTGAAGATGCTGCAAAAATAGATGTACCCGAGAGAGCACTGTACATAAGAACCTTACTCCTTGAAATAGAGAGAATTCACAGTCATCTGCTTTGGTTTGGGGTTGTTTTTCATTTGCTTGGATTTGAGAGTGGATTCATGCATACCTGGCGTATAAGGGAGGATTTCATGAATCTAGCCGAGATACTAACAGGAAACAGAAAGACATATGGTATGAACCTGATCGGAGGGGTTAGGAGGGCTATAGATGAGAGTAAAAAGAGGAAGGTTATGAGGATCGTCGAAGGAAGTAAAAGGGATACAGTGGAAATTTTTGACAATGTTATGGGAATGAGGGAGCTATTGAACAGAATGGAGAATGTAGGGGTTCTACCCAAAAAGGAAGCAAGAGGAATTGGAGTTGTGGGGCCAACAGCGAGAGGATCGGGGATAGACACGGATGTTAGGATAGATCATCCCTATGCTGCATACGGGGAGCTGGAGTTTAAAGTGCCGGTTTATAAAACGGGTGATGTTCTTTCAAGGGTTCTTGTGAGATATGAGGAAGTTCTTGAGAGCTTCTGGATCATTGAACAGGTTCTAGACCAGTTGCCTCAAGGTGATATCATAAATGAAAATTATACGATTCCGGAATTTGCAATAGGTCTCGGAGCAACGGAAGCACCGAGAGGGGAGGATGTACACTTCCTGATTACGGAGAGAGAGAATAAAGT
>Ga0164310_10002048_pt1 | contig 11552 bp, 12 predicted proteins | sample GuaBasSedimGuay1_FD_121795 | JGI IMG/M metagenome (GOLD analysis project Ga0164310, IMG submission 121795) | Subseafloor sediment microbial communities from Guaymas Basin, Gulf of California, Mexico - Guay1, Core 4569-9, 0-3 cm | ecosystem: Environmental > Aquatic > Marine > Hydrothermal vents... | reverse complement strand
TTCCCTTCTTTTTAAATTTTTTGCATTAGTTTTTTAAAGTGGCGTAATTGAAATGGAATGCATGAATCGCTGACAAGATTTATTTACTGGCATTGCATTATGTATTAGATTTTTGGGGGAGGAAAAATATGATGAAAGATATATTCCACGGGCTCGTATCCGCTGATAGCATATTCAAAAATAAAGAGGTGCTTCGTCCCTCATATGTGCCAGATATACTGCCACATAGAGAAAAACAGATTAAAGAGCTGGCTGCAATTCTGGCTCCTGCTTTAAGAGGAGAAACACCTTCAAATGTATTCATTTATGGGAAAACTGGCACTGGCAAGACGGCTGTTGCAAAATTTATTGGAAAGCAGCTGGTAGAAAAAGGTAAACAGCTCAAGGTGAATACAAATTTTGTTTACATAAATTGTGAGATTGTGGATACACAATATAGAGTTTTGCAGAATGTTGCCAACCATTTTATCAAGGTGTGGGAGGATAGAGTGCCTTTTACGGGATGGCCAACAGATGAAGTATATAGCAGGCTTGTAAATGCAATAGAGCGAACAAAAGGTGTAGCAGTTATTGTGCTGGATGAAGTTGATAAACTCAAAGGAGATGAAGTTCTTTATAATTTATCCCGTCTCAACTATGATTTAGATAAAGCCAGAACATCGATAATTGGCATATCCAATGATTTAAAATTCACAGAATTTCTCGATCCAAGAGTAAAGTCATCTTTAGGAGAGGAAAATCTTGTATTTCCTCCATACTCAGCAGATGAATTATGTGATATACTCGGAGAAAGAGCAAAAATTGCTTTTGAAGATGGAACACTAGAAGAAAACGTAATTCCCTTATGCGCAGCTTTAGCAGCTCAGGAACATGGAGATGCAAGAAGGGCTCTGGATTTGCTACGTGTTTCAGCGGAGATTGCAGAGAGAAACGGGGAAAAGAAAGTTACAGAAAAGCATGTAAGAATGGCAGAAAATAAGATTGAGCTTGATAGAGTAAAGGAAATAGTTCGCACATTGCCCATACAATCAAAAATAGTTTTAATGGCAGTTATAATTGGGGAAGAAAATTATGAAGGACTCACAACAGGAGAAGTATATAATATTTATAAAGATCTCTGCAGAATAGGAGGAGTAAATATCTTAACTCAAAGAAGAGTAGCAGACTTAATCTCTGAGCTTGACATGTTAGGCATAATTAATGCCAGGGTTGTATCAAAAGGACGATATGGAAGAACAAGAGAAATAGAGATTTCCGCTCCAATGAAAATAAAGGAAGTACTTGAGAAAGACGAAGCAATGCCCAATTTGAAAAATTACAAGCCGCCTTTACAATCCAAGCTTCTTTGATTTCCACTTCTTGTAGAAGTTGTACGCATCCCAGCCTGTTGGTACACCAATTAATATGAGTAAGGAAATGCCCAGGCAGATCCATTCATCTTTTGGAGCAACAGCTTTTCCTATTTTCACTGCATCCTCTCCAGTATATCCCATGCCATTACCAAATATCATTAACTTAATGAGGCCAAACCATGGCACTTCTCCTCTTGCCTTCCCTATTATCCAATCTGGCTTAACAGGCTGTTCACATATGCCCCCATTTGGGATCTGGTCTGGATACTCGTTATTATCTCCTTTTGTTATAAATCCGCTATTTTTTGGCTTGTAGTTGCTTAAATGCAATTCTGGAATTGTTATGGATGGAGCATTATAGATTCCATATTCCTCTACAGTATAAGTTCCATTTGGATTTTTTTCAACCCAGCAAATTGCCCGATGAATAATTGGCACTCTGTCCTTGTTTCCCATAGGATAATATATTATGACATCCCCATAATCACCATAAGTGCGATGCCTCGTTGTAGGATTATCCGATGGCCCTCTCGTTATTACATCATCTTTACCTCTGATTTTTTTGACGAGCACCAAATCTCCGGGGTCTATGGTTCCTATTCTGCCAAATGGTGCATTATCGTGCATCATTGAGCCAGATGTTACAACAACCATTGGGGAGTGTGGAAACTGTCCAGTGTATCCCCATAGAGCCGCAAGTATAATACCGACTATCCCTACAGATACGAGTACATCTCTTATCAGGATGAGAGTTTTTTCCCTTATTTCCATTGCACCTCTAATCTTCTCACCTTTATATTACTTTCTTCCAGAATTTTTTGCGAAAGCTCATCAGGATAAAAATGAAGGTAAACAACTTCTTTTATTTCTGCATTCACTATCATTTTGGAGCACACGCTGCACGGAAAATGAGTTGTGTAAATCGTAGCACCTTTTATCGACACACCAAAAACAGCAGCCTGTATTATCGCGTTTTGTTCTGCATGCAACCCCCGGCATAACTCATGTCTTTGTCCTTCGGGCACATTCAGCTGCTCTCTCACACATCCAACTTCTTCACAATGCTTGAAACCTTTTGGTGCACCATTATAGCCTGTTGATAAAATATGATTTTCTTTTACAATGACTGCCCCCACATGTCTTCTAAGGCAGGTGGAGCGTGTGGAAATAACCTGTGCTATCTTCATGAAATATTCGTCGAATGAGGGTCTGTCAACCATTGGATGTAATATACAATCTTTTTATAACGTTGGCGAAAATTTTATATATATAAAAAATATATTTATTAGCAAAAGGTTAGCAAAATGATAGCGAATAAAAGGTGCCCGGAGTGTGGGGGCGAGATGATGCATCATAATTTTAATGGTAGAGTGTACTATGTATGCAAAAATTGTGGAAAAGAATTAGTTGTTCCTGCGGCAGCATTATTCTAAGGATATACCATAAATTTTCTCAGGATTGTCCTTATTTATTACTATAGCCTGTTCCTCATTCAGTATTTCTTGCTGCAGCAACTTATTCAACTTTCTTGGTATTGTTTTTAAATCTAAAACTGCTCCAGGGCGTTTTAAATCATCGAGATAATCTGTTTCGAGCATGAATCTCAAGCCCTTTTTCAATGCCTCTTTTATGTTTTCTTCTTTGGCAATTACAGATGGAAAGATGCCATAATTTTCTTCTGGCTTGATGAGGGGTGGAGAATAATGCTTTATGACTCTGTCCTTTTTCAAACCAACCCTATTTGCCATTTCTGCAATTTCTTTCATATTTGATGGTGTTGCTTTCTCCATATGTAAAATTACTGGAACATTTGCTTCTTTAGCCAGTCTCATACCATATTCCATTATCTCATTGCTGTCCCTCCATGCCTGTTCATCTACTTTAAAATGGGGTCTCCCTATTTCTCCGATTGCAATCGCTTTTCCATCCACACAGAATTGTTGTGCCTCTTCCATCCCTTTTTTCATTATGGCTATTGCTTCCTCTCTGCCCACAACTTCTTTCAACTTTAAATAATCTATTGGATATGGGCCAACAGTCAGAAATATTTTCACACCTGTTTTTTCTGTTGCATATTTTGCAAGTTTCAGACCGTCTTCGTAGCATTCCATGTAACTTTTATTTTTCGAAATTTTTTTGATATCTGTATATGGACAGAAGTTGAGGTGTGTACCGCCATATTTCTTAAATTCATTTATTGCCTCTAGATATCTTCCATTCTTGCTTAAATGCACGTGATTATCAAATACAACCGCCAGTTTGTCCATTTTCATCCCTCCAGATTTTGAATGAATAGGATTGCCCATTAATATATTTATTGAGAGATTTATTGTTTTAATCAGCTTTTGCCTCCCTGTAAGGAAAAAGAAAAAAATTATAAATGACCTCTTTATCTATTTCCTATAATGGAAAAACGCTTGCTCGGCCTTTATAATCTTTCCTCTGATTTGACTCTTGCAAATTCTTATGAAGAACTATACAAAATTTTTTCTTCTGCACTGAAGAAAGTTTTAAAATTTGATAACTTTGCATTACTCATAAAACATGGAAATGAATTGAAAGTTGTGCATACTGTGGGCATTTATAAGCCCAATTTTCCTTTAAGGCTTGATGGAGAAAAAGGTATTACAGTGGCATGTGCAAATGAAAAGAAAACAATTTATGTTCCAGATGTAAGCAAGGATCCGCGATATATAAAGGCAGCACCAAATATAAAAAGCGAAGTGGCGGTTCCCATATTATACAGGAACGAGCTAATAGGCGTTATAAATGTTGAGAAAGCGGAAATAGATGGATTTGATGAGGAAGATATACAGCTCCTTGAAATTTTTGCAAATGTTCTTGCTGCTGCATTTAAAAACGTGGAATTTAAGCAGAAGTTAGAAAATTCAGAAAGGAAATTCAGAAGCATATTTGAAAATGCAGCAGAAGGAATATACCGTCTTGATAAAAACGGAAAAATAATTGAGGCGAACAAAGCACTTCAAAAATTCTTTGGATACAGCGAGGAGGAACTTAAAAAGATGGACCCCAGAGAACTTTATAGGAATCCAGATGAAAGAGAACATTTTCTGGAGGCTTTGAGAAAAAATGGCTACGTTAGAAATTATGAAGTTGAATATGTCAGAAAAGATGGCAGTATTGTAATTGGTAATGAATATGCAGTACTGGTTAAAGAAGGAGAGGAAGAATACATAGACGGCATAATTCACGACATAACGGAGCTGAAGAAGGCACAGAGGGAAGCAGAATTTTATAATGCTTTACTCCGCCATGATGTAGCAAATAAATTACAGCTTGTTGTGGGTTATCTGGATATGCTGCTTGAGGAAAAATTAGAACCAGAAGCAAAAGAACTGGCTGAGCTTGCAATAAAATCTGCAACAACTGCCATTGAAATAATAGAAAATGTCAGAAAACTGCAAGTGTTGAAAAAAGAGTTAAAAAAGGAAAAAATAGACCTGGATACAATTATAAGAGATATTTCTTGTGAATATTGCAAAGAAGCAGAGGAAAGAGGAATAAGAATTGAATACAGAGGTTTTGGAAAAAAGATTTTGGCAAACGAATTTTTGAGAGAAGCTCTAGCCAATATAATATGGAATTCCATAATACATTCAAGAGCAAATATGATAAATATATATGCGGAGGAGGATGATAAATGGACAAAAATAATTGTAGAAGATAATGGAATCGGTATATCTGATGAGGAAAAGAAAAAAATATTTGAGATGGGTTATAAGGGCAGAGATAGCAAGGGAAGCGGTCTGGGCCTGTATCTAGTTAAAAAGATAATTGAAAGCATGGGCGGGAAGATAAAAGTAAAAGACAGAAAAGAGAGAGGCCAAACAAAAGGAGTTATTTTTGAAGTTTACATTCCAAAATGATATTCAATTGCCATACTCATATAGGCGATGCTTTTATTGAATTGCCACAAAAAAAATTTAGCGTTTATGAACTCGTTGCTCCCCCCGACGGACTGAAGCATAAAATGCTAGAGAAAGCAGACAAAACTGAAATTTTAAATGGAATGAAGAAGGCAATTGGAATAATGGAAGCCTGTGAGACAGATATATTCATAGATTTTCGAGAGGGAGGAATAGAAGGAGTACAGCTGTTGAAAGAAGCTATTAGAGATAGAAAAATTAAGGCAATAATTCTTGCACGTCCAAAAAATATGAAATACGATGAAGAGGAAATGGAAAAATTGCTTGACATGAGTCATGGAATAGGCATAAGCAGTATTGCAGACTGGGATTTCGAAGAGTTGAAAATGATAGTTCATCACGTTAAAGAGAGGAAAAAAATTTTTGCAATGCATGCAAGCGAAGATAAAAGAGAAGATATTGGTAAAATTTTAGATTTAGAGCCACATTTTTTAGTCCATTTATGCAAAGCAACAGAGGAGGATATTAATGAAGTGGCAAAGAAAAAAATTGGCGTTGTTGTGTGTCCGAGAGCCAACAAATTTTTTGGTTTGAAGCCACCTATCTCTCTGCTACTTGAAAAAAATATTCCTGTCATGCTTGGAACAGATAATGCAATGATTGTTAAGCCCAATATTATTGAGGAGCTGAAATTTTTGGTAAAAAATTATGGTGTGGAAAGAAACACTGCAATTAAAATGGTTTCAAATACTCCTCTAAAAATATTTGGGGAAATTTTAAAAAACCATGTGCATTCATAACCCAATGAAAAAGCTGAAAGTAAAGGATGTAATGAATAAGAATCCAATTGTTGCAGAAGTTCCTGGCAATAGAGAGGATGTACTCCGTATTTTCGGCAAATATGAAGTTTCAGGTGTGCCGGTTGTCAAAGCTGGAACAAAACAGTTTGCAGGAATTGTTACCAGAAATGACATTTTTAAGTATCCAGAAGAAAACCAACTTGCCCTGATAATGAATCGTAACCCAGTCACAATTTCCCCTGAAGCAAGTCTGAGGAAAGCTGCAAAAATATTTTATGAAAAAAGGATACATGGAATCCCTGTTGTTAAAGGCAACAAGCTCGTTGGCGTTATCTCTCCCACAGATATTCTTAAAGTTATTGCTGAAAAAGGAAAAGATGTTGTGGAAAATTATCTCTCACCTGTTTTCATTCCGATTTATCAGGATACACCTTTGCCAGTTGTAATGAAGATTTTCCGTCTTACTCATGCATCAGCTTTGCCCGTTTTGGATGAGGAAGGAAATCTCGCTGGCATAGTGGCAGACGGAGATTTATTTACTTTTTCTCATTTGCACGAAACTGTAGTGAAGTCTGATTTGGGACTGGGAGAAGATGAGGACATATGGACATGGGAGGGAATAAGAGATGTTATGCGCCTGTATTATGAAACATCAAAGATACAGTTGCCTCCGGTTCCAGTGAAAGAAGTGATGGTAAGAGATGTAATTACAACTTATGTAAAAGCAAAGATATCAGATGTGGCAAAGAAGATGCTGGAGAATGATGTTGACCAGCTGCCAGTATTGGACGAAAACGATGATATTATAGGAATGGTTTATGATGTAGATTTGATGAAAGCCCTGCTGTGATTGTATGGATGCCTATGAAAAAATAATGTCTCTGGCCAAAAGGCGAGGATTTTTGTATCCTTCATACGAAATTTATGGTGGAGAAGCTGGGTTTTATGATTATGGGCCCTTGGGCATTTTGATGAAAAATAATATCGAGAATAAGTGGAGGGAATTTTACTTACTCAAGGAAAAATTTTTTGAAATATCCACACCCGTTATTACTCCTTATGATGTTTTAAAAGCATCCGGACATGTAGACGAGTTTATAGACGAGATTGCAACATGCAAAAAATGTGGCGCAAGTTTTAAAGTGGAAGAATTGAAAGAAGGCAAATGCCCTCTTTGTGGAGGAGATGTTGAGAAAGGAAAATTAAATCTGATGTTTGAAACATACATAGGGGCAAAGAAAAAAGAGCAGGCCTTCCTTCGCCCTGAAACGGCTCAGGGGATTTTTGTTGATTTTCCTCTGTTATATGAATTTTTCAGGAAAAAAATGCCATTTGGAGTTATCCAAATAGGCAAGGGTTTCAGAAATGAGGTATCGCCCAGACAGGGAATAATAAGGTTGCGCGAGTTTTCAATGGCTGAAGCAGAGATATTTTTTGAGCCAGATAATAAAAAACATGAGAATTTTGATATGGTGAAAAATGAAGAGATGTTGCTGGTAACAGATAATGACGAGGAACTTAAAATAAGCATTGAAAAAGCGGTCGAAAAAGGCATGATAGGAAATGAAGCGCTGGCATATTATATGGCGATAACAAAGAATTTTTTAACAAGTGTTGGAATAGATGAGAAAAAAATAAGGTTCAGACAGCACAAAAAAGATGAGTTAGCTCATTATGCAAATGAATGCTGGGATGCCGAGATATATTCAGAGAGATTTGGATGGGTGGAATGTGTTGGCATAGCTGATAGAGCAGCTCACGATCTTGAAGCCCATATGAATGCAACAGGCGTGGACATGAGAGCATTTAAAAAATATGATGAACCAATAAAAGTGAAAAAGAAAATCATAAAGGCAAAGATGGATGCGCTGGGCAAAACATTCAAACAAAAAGCAAAAAAGATAAGAGAAGAACTGGAAAAGATGAAAATCAATGACGAGGTAGAAAAAATAAAAGTAACTGTGGATGGAGAAGAAATAGAACTTGACAGAGAATTTTTTACCATAGAGGAAGTTGAAGAGACGGAAACAGGTAAAAAATTTATTCCTCATGTAATAGAGCCATCATATGGTATAGATAGAATCTTTTATTTTATTCTCGAGCACAATTATAAAGAGACAGAAAAAGAAGGAGAAAATTATGTTTTGCTTACATTGCCTCCAGAAATAGCACCGGTTAAGGCAGGAGTTTTTCCTTTAGTCAATAAAGACGGTTTGCCAGAAATAGCGAGGGAAATTGAGGAAGAATTGAGAAAAAATGGAATAATGGCGATATATGATGATAGAGGAAGTATTGGCAGAAGGTATGCAAGAATGGATGAAATAGGAACACCTTTCTGCATCACTGTGGATTATCAAACAAAAGAAGATGGAACAGTTACAATTCGCTATAGAGATACAACAGAACAGATAAGAGTGGATAAAAAGAAAGTTGCAGAGTGGATAAAGGAAAGAATTGTATAGCTTAGAGAGTTTGGTTTAATTCTGTTTCTCCTGTTCTTCCTTTGCCCACATCTCCAGCTTTCTTTTCTTTTCCATTTCTCTTAATTCCACTCTCCTTATTTTTCCGCTTATTGTTTTTGGCAGGCTGTCGACAAATTCTATTTCTCTTGGATACTTATATGGAGCTGTCTGCTGTTTAACGAAATTCTGCAATTCTTTAACCAACTCTTCGCTTGGCTCATAGCCCTTTGCCAGAACGACAAACGCCTTTACAATGTTTCCTCTTATTTTGTCTGGAGAGGCCACCACAGCTGCTTCCATTACTGCTGGATGTTTAACTAAAGCATCTTCCACTTCAAATGGTCCAATGCGGTAGCCTGAAGATTTTATAACATCATCTGCTCTTCCCTCAAACCATATGTATCCATCTTCATCCATTCTTGCCAAATCGCCAGTTAAATAAAGTCCATTCACAGCAAGTTCCTCAATTGTTTTTCCATTCCAGTATCCCACCATTAGGCCAGGATGGCTGATAGGCACTGCAATCTGTCCAACTTGACCAACTGGCACTTCATTGCCTTCTTCGTCCACCAGTTTTATATCTGCGCCAGGCATTGGTTTGCCCATTGAGCCTGGCTTTACTTCAATGCTATCATAATTGCATACTAAGCCAGAGGTTTCAGTCTGGCCATAACCATCGTATATTTTGATACCGTATGCCTTGTAAAATCTATCTATGACTTCTCTGTTTAAGGCTTCTCCAGCACTCAGGAATTTCTTCATATCGCTTAAATCATAACTCTCCAAATCCTCCTGAGCCCACATTCTATATTCTGTTGGTGTAGCACAAAGCCTGTTTACCCTATATTTCTCCATTAATTCCAGATATTTGGCAGGATTAAATCTTCCATTATATATGAGCTGACTCGCTCCCGTTGCCAGAGCAACACCTATTGGACTCCAGAACCATTTTGCCCATCCTGGAGATGTTGTAGCCCACAACAGTTCATCTGGCTTTGCATTCCACCAGTAGACAGCATTGGTTTTCGAAAGGCAGTAAATCCATTTGTGATCATGCATGACTCCTTTTGGATCTCCTGTTGTGCCAGAAGTATAATTTATTGTCATTATATCTGTTGACTTTATCTTTTCTTTTTCTAGATAGCGGGATTGCTTTGGCACCTCCTTTTCATAACTTATCCAGCCATCTTTTTCTCCCCCAACAACAATGTAGTTTTCCACTGGTATCTTGTCCCTTACTTTATCAACTTCTTCAGTAGAAGCTATTGAAGCAATTATTGTTTTTGCTTGGCAGTTATTGGCTCTGTATTCTATATCTTTGGCCCTGAGCATATCAGGACATGGCACCACAATAGCCCCTATCTTAAAACTTCCTATCTGACTTACAAATACTTCTGGAAGACGGGGCATAATCACCATTATTCTGTCCCCTTTCTTCATTCCTAGATTCCTTAAAAAATTCCCGAATCTATTGGACTCATCTTTCAGCTCCCAGTACGTCATTTTTCTTTTGTTTCCATCAGCATCTTCGTAATAAACAGCTACTTTACTTCTGTCTTTAGCATGTTCATCCACAACATCTGCAATGGAGTAATATTCTGGCACGTCCCATTTAAAATTTTTAACCCATTCTTCGTATTTGTCTGCCATGTTGTTGGAATATATTTTTTATTATTAAGAGTTTCGACAGAAGTTACAATTTTTTCCATTCTTTATTCAGCTTAAACAAGCTCTTTTCAGGTTTCAAACATCATAATCTTTATTTCCACTTTTACCATTACATACATGGGAAAAATATGTCCAGTATGTGAAGGGAACATGAAAAAAGTTGCATCGGGAAATGAATTGCCAGCTGTACCATTTATAAAAATTCCAGAATGGATCAGAGAGGCAGATGCTTATGAATGTGAAAAATGTGGATATATAGGGCTGTGGAGAGAAAAAAAGAATGACTAACTTTTTAAATTAACACTTGTTTTGTCATCATGAGAAAGACCCCCTGTGAATATATTGTCTGGAACATTCTTCCTTGCATAAGAAAAAAACTGGCTGAAAATTTACTGAAAAGTGGCCTGAGTCAAAAGGAAGTGGCTGAAAAATTGGGAGTAAGTAGCGCAGCCATATCACAATATCTTTCAAATAAAAGGGGAAAAATGGAAAAATTTAATACAAAGATAGAGAGGGAAATAGAAAAATCTGCAAGAGCAATTTTGAATGGAAAAGATGTAATAGATGAAATATGCAGAATATGCAGAATAATCAAAAAAGACAAAAAAATTAAGGAAAAATTGTGTTAAATCACCACTTATTGTAATGGATAAGATTTTTTATGTCTAATCTGCTTGTTCCTCCACGCTCGTCAGCATAGCCTACTGGAACTATTGCAACCGGTTTTATCCATTCTGGAAGTTCAAGTATCCTGCTTACTTCTTCGTCATTAAATGCTCCCACCCAGCATGTAGCAAGTTCCTCATCAACTGCTACCAGCATAAAATTTTCCACAGCAGCTGCAACATCCTGAAGACAGTAAAACTTAGCACCCCTTTCTCCGTATGGGGCTATTCTCTTTAAATTGGCACAGAATACTACAACAACCGGTGCCTCCTTTATAAATTGCTGGTTGTAAGCTGCTTTTGCAAGCTCTTTTTTAATCTCTGGGTCATCAACAATGATAAAATCTCTTGCCTGTAAATTACCGGCAGATGGGGCTTTGTTGGCATAATAGAGTAGATCCTCTATCAATTCCAGACTTACAGGAGTGTTTTTGTATTTTCTTATTGATACTCTCTTTTCAATGGCTTCCTTTACTTCCATTTACGCTTTCATTATTCCTGCAAGGAATACACCCAGAGCAATTAAAGCACCGATTACACCTCCTATTATAGATGCTATTCCCTGCCTAACTGTATTCCAGTCCCAATATGCATTTCCCCATAGTTCTCCTCCGCTATAGTTATAGAATACTAGGGCAACTATTATGCCTATCAAAAACAGAATACCTCCTATTGCTCTGCTTCTTCCCGAGCCGAAATATATTGTAAATATTCCTGC
>Ga0164310_10002047_pt1 | contig 11561 bp, 8 predicted proteins | sample GuaBasSedimGuay1_FD_121795 | JGI IMG/M metagenome (GOLD analysis project Ga0164310, IMG submission 121795) | Subseafloor sediment microbial communities from Guaymas Basin, Gulf of California, Mexico - Guay1, Core 4569-9, 0-3 cm | ecosystem: Environmental > Aquatic > Marine > Hydrothermal vents >... | reverse complement strand
TCGGAGGTCTCGGAAGGTGACATTGGCAGCAAAATTGCTTAGATTGCGCCCGTTTTTACCGGCAAAGGCGCTCTCGAGAGACCTCCGAGGTCTTGTTGTCGTAACATTTTGGATCTACTGAGTTTGACAGATTATGCCCCCTGTGGTATGATTGAAAACTGAAGTTTTAGCACTCTACTAGTGAGAGTGCTAAAATGAGCCAAAGAGATGAATGAATTAACACCACGTCAGCAAACAATTTTGGGTCTGGTCGTGCGGGAGTATGTGAAAAACGCCTGCCCGATCAGTTCTCGCGCATTGGTCGAGTATTACAGGCTCCACGTGAGCACAGCCACCGTGCGCAACGAACTATCTCTACTGGAGGAATTAGGCTACCTCTCCCATCCACACACCTCCGCCGGGCGCGTTCCCACGCACAAGGGGTACAATCACTTTGTCGAGCGGTTGCTGGGTGAGGCCGAACTGCCGTTGCAAGAACGGCGCACCATCGCCCACCAGTTCCACCAGGCGCGCCCAGACTTTGAACAATGGATGCCCCTGGCGGCTTCAGTACTGGCCAGCACTACCAGTGGGGCCGCTCTGGTAACAACGCCTCAGGCTACCCAGGCGCACTACAAACACTTGCAACTCATCTCCACCCAAGGGCGGTCGGTGCTGCTCGTCCTCGTCCTGCGCGGGGGGCTGGTCAAGCAACAGATGTTGAACCTGATCGAGCCTCTCAACCAGAAATCGCTCAATGAGGCCAGCGACCGGCTCAACCAGCTTTGTAACGAGCTTACGGCTGTCGAGATTCAGGCGCACGTTCACGAGCTCCCCCCTTTCGAAACCGATGTGGTCAATCTCGTGTTAGACATTATGCAGCGCACCGACACGCACACCGCCGGAACCGTCTACCGTGATGGTTTGAGCGAAGTGCTACAGCAGCCCGAGTTCGCCGAGGTGGACACGGCCCAGGGGCTGATGCGCGTCATGGAAGAACGCAGCTTTCTCGAAGCGGTGTTGACCGACGCCCTCAGCCCAGAGACCGGCAGTGTGCGGGTGCTCATCGGCGGCGAGGGACGTTGGGATGAACTCCAGGCCTGTAGCCTGGTACTGGCGCGCTACGGCGTGACCGACTTTGTGACCGGGGCGCTGGGTATCATAGGCCCTACGCGGATGCTGTACGGCCGCGCCATCTCGACCGTGCGATTCGTCGCCGAGCTGCTCTCTGATCTGGTGTATGATATATATGCGGAATGAACAACGTCCGATGCCCCGTGTCCGGCGTCCAACAAATGATACAAGTGCAAGGAGATTAAGGTGACAGAAAAAGAAAAAAAGAAGGATCACACCGAGACCGTGGAAGAAGAGACCGAGACCCCTACAGAAACTAGTGAGGAAACCGAGAAAGAACTGGATGTGGAGGAGCAATTAGAAAAAGCTCAAACCCAGGCAGCCGAGTACCTCGATGGCTGGCAGCGAACTCAGGCCGAGTTCTCCAACTACAAAAAGCGCCAAGAGACAGAACGAGCACAAATGAGAACGCGCGTAAGCGCAGACGTGTTGGGCAAGTTACTGCCCATCGCGGATGACTTTGAGCGCGCAATCTCGACCCTGCCCGTCGAGTTCAGTAGACTGACCTGGTGCGAGGGCATTCTCATGATCAAATACAAGCTGGATGCCATTCTCAAGTCCGAAGGAGTCGAGCCTATCGAAACCGATGGGCAGGCGTTTGACCCCCGCTATCACGAAGCAGTGACTTATGAAGAAGCCGCCGGCTATGAGGAAGGCCACATCATCGGTGAGGTACAAAAAGGATACACACTCGGAGAGCGAGTATTGCGGCCCGCATTGGTGCGGGTAGCCAAAGCGCCTGCTGCTCCACCCGAGGAAAAAGACGAAAATAGTGACACAAGTGAAGATAAGGAGTAATTACAATGAGCAAAATCATAGGTATTGATCTGGGCACGACTAACTCGGTCTGCTCAGTGATGTTGGGCGGCGAACCAACCGTCATCACCAGCGCCGAAGGAGGGCGGTTGTTCCCTTCGGTCGTAGCCATCAACCCCAAAACGAACGAGCGAATGATCGGGCAAGTCGCCAAACGCCAGGCCGTCGTCAACCCCGAGAACACCGTATTCTCAATCAAGCGCTTCATGGGCCGCAAGTTCAATGACCCGGAGGTACGAAAAGCGCTGGAACTCGTCCCGTACAAAGTCACGCAGGCCCCAAACGGGGACGTGCGCGTCTTTATGGGCGATAAGGAGTACAGTCCGCCAGAAGTCTCGGCCATGATCCTGCAAAAGATCAAGGCCGACGCCGAACAGTACCTCGGCGAGGAGGTCACCCAGGCGGTCATCACTGTCCCCGCCTACTTTAACGACAGCCAGCGCCAGGCGACCAAAGATGCCGGCCGGATCGCCGGGCTGGAGGTATTGCGCATCATCAACGAGCCGACCGCTTCCTCGCTGGCCTACGGCCTCGATAAAAAGACGGACGAGACTATCGCCGTCTTTGACCTGGGCGGCGGCACTTTCGATATCTCTATCCTCGACGTAGGAGAAGGCGTTTTCGAGGTGCGTTCGACCAACGGGGACACATTCCTAGGAGGCGACGATTGGGACCAGTGCGTCATTGATTGGGTTGCCGACGAGTTCAAACGGGAGCAGGGCATTGACCTGCGCCAAGATCGCCAGGCCCTCCAGCGATTGAAGGAAGCGTGCGAGAAGGCCAAGGTCGAACTGAGCACCATGATGGAGACAGAGATCAACCTGCCCTTTATCACCGCCGATGCCTCAGGCCCCAAGCACCTGCAGATAAAGATCACGCGGGCCAAATTGGAGCAACTGACCGAGGAACTGATCGAGCGCACCATCGCGCCTTGCCAGAAAGCGCTGGCCGATGCCAAACTGAAACCCGCCGACATTGACGAGGTCATCCTGGTAGGCGGCATGACGCGCATGCCGGCCATCAGGGAAAAGGTGGCTGACTTTTTCGGCAAGGAACCCCACAAGGGCGTCAATCCCGACGAGGTGGTGGGACTGGGCGCATCAATTCAAGCCGGCGTGCTGGGCGGCGAGGTCAAAGACGTACTGCTGCTCGACGTGACGCCGCTGACACTGAGCATCGAGACGTTGGGCCACGTGGCTACTTCGCTCATCGAGCGCAACACCACCATCCCCACCAAAAAGAGTCAGGTCTTTTCCACCGCCGCCGATGGTCAAACACAGGTAGAGATTCACGTAGTGCAGGGGGAGCGCCCCATGGCGTCCGACAACAAAAGCCTGGGCAAGTTCATTCTCGATGGCATCCCGCCCGCACCCCGCGGCATCCCGCAGATCGAAGTCACCTTTGATATTGACGCCAACGGTATCCTCAACGTTTCAGCACAGGACAAGGCCACCGGACGCGAACAATCTATGCAAATCATCCCCTCCAGCGGCCTTTCCGACAACGAGGTCGACCAGATGGTCGAGGAAGCCGAGCAACACCGCGAACAGGATCAGAAGAAAAAGGAAGAAATAGAGACGCGCAACAGCGCCGACAGCACCATCCACGCCGCCGAAAAGTTCCTGAGCGAGCAAGCAGATAAAGTGCCCGCCGACCTGCGTTCTGATGCGGAAGCCAAGATCGAAGCGCTCAAGACAGCGCTAGAAAGCGGCGACACCAACACTATCCGCCAACGCACAGAAGAACTAGGCCAAGCGATACAACAAGTGGGCGCCGCGATGTATGAGGCGGCCGGCCCGTCCACTCCACCGCCGCCAGAGGGCGAACCGCCGGCCGGCGACGAGAAGGAAGAAGAAGACATCATCGAAGGCGAATTCAGCGAGACATAATAGTAAGAAACAGGATGCAGGATTCTTATCTCCTGCATCCTGCTTCTTGTATCTGCATCCTTAAACAATGAGTGACAAACGCGACTACTACGAGGTGCTGGGAGTCGACCGTTCAGCGCCCCCCGAAGAAATCAAAAAAATCTACCGACAGCTTGCGCGCCAGTACCACCCCGACGTCAGCGACGCGCCCGACGCCGAGACACGCTTCAAAGAGATCAACGAGGCTTACGGAGTGCTCTCCGATGCCGAGAAGAGGGCCGCTTACGACCGCTTCGGCCACGCTGGACTCGGCAACGCAGGGGGATTCGGTGACTTTGGTTTCCGCGATCCTTTCGAGATCTTTGAGGAGGTTTTCGGGCGGGGATTCGGCTTTCGCACGTCCACCCGCCGAGGGCCGCGGCGCGGCGCCGACTTGCGCTACGACCTGCACTTGCCTTTCGAGGAAGCAGTCTTTGGCTGTGAAAAAGAAATAGAGATCACACGCCACGAAATCTGCCCGATGTGCCAGGGAAGCGGAGCCGAACCAGGAACGTCGCCGGTCCGCTGCTCGGAATGCAACGGCGCCGGACAGGTGCGACGGGTGCAACGCTCCATCCTGGGATCCTTCGTCAACGTCACCACCTGCCCTACCTGTCAGGGCGAGGGGGAAACCATCCCTATCTCCTGCTCCCAATGCGGTGGCGAGAAACGCGTCTACACCACCCGCAAACTCTCCGTCAACATTCCGCCCGGCGTGGATCATGGCACCCAGATCCGGCTGGCGGGCGAAGGAGAGATGGGCAAGCGGGGCGGGCCTCCTGGCAACCTCTACGTCGTTCTGGCGGTAGAGCCGCACGACGTCTTCCAACGGCGCGACGACGACATCCTGGTCGAGATGCAGATCAACATAGCCCAAGCGGCGCTGGGAGCAGACATAAAAGTGCCCACCCTGGAGGGCGACGAGGAAATCCCCGTTCCGCCCGGTACCCAAAGCGGCACCGTGCTGCGACTGCGCAACAAAGGAGTGCCCCACCTACGACGGAATGGTAGGGGCAACGAGTTGGTGGTAGTGCGGGTCGCCGTTCCGACCAAATTGACGCACGAACAACAACGTCTCTTCCAAGAGCTAGGCGAAACACTGGAGCCAGAGACTACCTGGCAAGAGAAGCGCAGTTTCCTAGATGACTTGCGGGAAATGTTTGGATTGTAACGATATGGAATGGCTTGAAGTCAGCGTCACAGTGAAGAACGAGACCGCAGAGGCGGTGGCCGAGGTACTCTCGCGCTACGCCTCTCGCGGAGTAGTCATCGAGGCCGGGCCTGACGGTTGGAACACAGGCCCCGTAATTGTCAGAGCCTACTTGCCCGCCGACGACCAACTGCGGGCCAACAAACGGCGCGTCCAGGAATCGCTCTGGCACCTGGGGCAGATACAGCCTATTCCCGCGCCCGCCTTTCGCCCCATCGCCGAGGCGGACTGGGCGGAGGCGTGGAAAAAACAGTTAAAAGTCCTGCACATAGGCCAGCGCACCGTCATCCGACCGTCCTGGCTCGACTATACCTCCGCGCCCGGAGAAATCGTCATCCAGTTGGACCCTGGGATGGCCTTTGGCACCGGCCTGCATCCCACAACGCAGATGTGTCTGGTGGCGTTGGAGGAATTGATACGCCCAGAGGCGCAAGTGCTCGACCTGGGTACCGGATCCGGTATTCTGGCAATTTCAGCGGCCAAATTAGGCGCCGGATGCGTACTCGCGGTGGATAACGACCCCGTAGCGGTCAAGACGGCGCGGGGCAACGTAAAGACCAACAAAGTGTCAGAAACTATAAGCGTGACGAGTGGGTCGCTCGCAGATGCGCCGGAGAGCTACGACCTGGTGGTAGTCAACATCCTGGCAAAAGTTATTGTGGAAATGACACAACAGGGGCTTGCGGAGCGGGTGCAACCTGGGGGAACGCTAATCGCTGCCGGCATCATCGCCGATCAAAAACCAGAAGTGGTCGCAGCGCTGCAACGCAAAGGTCTTACGCTAGTAAAACAACACCAGATGGAGGATTGGGTATGTCTGGTGACAAAGCGGCATCATTTATCTGACTGAAAGCCCTTCTTGTACCGGTACACAATCCGACCGCGCGTCAGGTCGTAAGGGGAAAGCTCCACCCGCACGCGGTCTCCCAACAAGATACGGATATAGTACCTGCGCATTTTGCCAGAGAGATAAGCCAGTATCTCGTGACCGTTATCGAGCTGCACGCGGAACTGAGTAGCCGGCAACGCCTCAACGACAGTGCCCTCCATCTCTATCTTGTCTCCTTTCTTCTTGCCCATCCGGTCTCTCCTTGACCACAGCGATCGAAAATACTCAGCGCTTCAAAGAGTAGTAACCCTTCACCTCTGAAACGGCCTCACTCAGCGTCTGCAACCTCTGCCTCTGGCTCCGCTTCTTCTTCCTCGACCGGCTCGACGATCTCGGCCTCTGACTCTACCGCCGCCACTTCCTCGACCAGTTCGGCGACCTCTACCTCGGCCTCCATCACTGCCTCTTCCTCGACCGGCTCGACGACCTCTACCTCGGCCTCCATCACTGCCTCTTCCTCGACCGGCTCGACGACCTCCACCTCGGCCTCCGCCGCTGCCTCTTCCTCGACCGGCTCGGCGACCTCTACCTCGGCCTCCGCCGCTGCCACTTCCTCTACCGGCTCGACGACCTCGGCCTCTGCGACTGCATGGGCAGCTTGTTGTTCTGCCACCCAACGCTCCCACTCGTCCTGCTGCACCTGCTTGGCGCTCAAGCCCAGTCGCCTTCTGCCGCTCTCTATGCGAATAATCTTTAATAACAACGTCTCACCAGGGTGAACGATATCCGAAGGGTTCAGTTCCGGCGTACCGATCATCTCACTAGCGTGAAGCAACCCCTCCACACCCAGGTCCAGCTTGACAAAAGCGCCAAAATCCAACACCCGGGTGACTTGCCCCTCAATCAACTGCCCCACGTGGTAACGTTCAGCTACCAACGTCCAGGGATCGGACTGAAGCCTCTTGAGACTGAGCGCGATCCGTTTCCGTTTCCGGTCTACGTCGAGCACGTAAACATCAACCTCATCGCCGACGCTCAATAGACGGCGCGGGTGGTCTACCCGGCCCCAAGCCAGTTCCGAAACATGAATCAGACCATCGGCCCCACCCAGGTCCACGAAAGCGCCAAAATCAGCGAGGCTGGTAACTTTCCCGTGTCGCACCTCACCCTCGGTTAACTCGTCCATAACCCGTTCGCGCTGCCGCTCTTGCCAGACGCGCAACGCTCGCCGCTGAGAAAAAATCAAACGCCGGCGCTGACGATCCACCTCGATGATTTTGAGGCCAATCTTCTGCCCAATCATATCCGCCAACCGCCGGCGGCGGTCATCTTGCGACATACGTCTGGGCAAATCCACGAGATGGGAAGCAGGGACAAAACCACGAATCTTGCCAACCTTGACGATAACGCCGCCACGATTGTAGCTAGATATCTCGCCCTCGTAAAGTTCATCGCCTTCCATCATCTCCTCGGCCTTGACCCAATCTTTAGACAAGAGGGCCTGGTGAACGGACAGGATGGGATACCCATTCTTCCCCACCGGCTGAAGCACGAACACCGATACCTCAGTACCCACCTCGATTGTGGAGCGCGTCTCCTCATCCAGGCGTTCCAGGTCACTCAATGGAACCAGGCCCTCTCGCTTAAGTCCGACGTCCACGATCAACCCACGTCCCTCATTGACTTCAATCACCACGCCTGTGCAGATATCTCCGCGCTTTGGAGCCTGATATTCGTCCAGGAACTCGCCCATGCCCTGACCAGTCTGGCTCTGCTCGCCCACACCCTGGTCGGCCAAATCACGCTCAGATAGATCTTGGTCAGCAAAAACGTTTACGTCCATAAATTCAGATTACTCCTCACGACGCCGTCTCCTTATGCGCAAAAAAACCGACGCCACCTGCACTCGACAAATGTGCGGGTGACGCCGGGTTCGGGAATCAGGCCCAAAGTTACAGATGCTTGAATCAGATCGTCTTATCTTTGCCTACCTCGTAAAAAGGCCAACTTGTCAAAGACGGTTCAGCGTCACGGTCCGCACAAAGGAAACGGTATCTTGGCTAATATGTGGGCATATTCTATCACGGAGTGGAGGATTGTCAAATCCAGCCCTTGTGATTTTACATTCCATCCACAAAAGCAAGCCAAATTGTAGATCGGAGGGAGAGTAGTAACAATGGTCAACGATTTGGTCAAGCGGCAAGTTCGGTTGCTCAACCAACGGGAAGCAAGACAATTACCGGGAGCCATACTCGCTAATAATGGCACTCTCAATAGACCCACGCAAGCCCCGCGCAGCCTGCCTGCCCGTATCCGTGCCCCACCAGATACTCACTTACCGCCTGGGGCGGAAGCGGCGGATGACCCTGGCCTCGTTGTGCATCACCAACCGGTCGCCCACCTCCAACTCCTCGTATGGTTTTTCCCAGGTCTCGCGGGTGGGACGCGGAAAGATACTGATCTCTGTTCCTACTTTGGCGTGTCGCTGGTCAATATAGGCCTGGCCCACCAGATAGCCCTCCGTGTCCATCGCGCACGAAGTCACCTCGCCGACGATGCGCCCGTGGCTCTCGGTGACAACGTCCTCCTGCTTGGGGACGCGCACCCCCTTCTCCTCGATGCGGAAGCGAACCACCGTCATCTTGCGCTTTTGGGCGTGCTCGGTATAGGCCCGCCGTCCGACAAAGAAAGGCTTGCGCAGATTGACGTAACCCGCAAAGCCCGCGTCGTCGGGACGCAAGTCCAGCGGGCCTGCCAGTTCGTGCCCGTAAAGCGGCAGCCCGGCCTCGATGCGCAGACTGTCGCGCGCGCCCAGCCCGACGGGCCGAAGTCCAAAAGAAGCACCGACATCTATCAACTGCTCCCACAGCGCGACCGCCGCGTCGGGATGAACAAAAAGCTCGAACGCCAAACGCTCACCGGTATAGCCGGTGCGGGCGATGATCAGGTCAAAAGCGCCCCCTGTGGCCTGAGCGGACGGAATGCGGATTTGCATCACGCCGGTGCGTCTCAGCGCCAGTATCCGCGCCCGCGTCTCGGCCACGGCGGCGGAGGGTGGAACAGCGTCGAGGAGGGCCAGGAGAATGTCACGGGAGCGAGGGCCTTGAAGAGCCAGGTCGGCCAGATGGTCATGCAGATTCCGCAGGTCGGCCTGGAAGCCAGCCCGCGCCCAGGGCCGTTGGTCATCTATCCGCACCGCGCGGTCGTTCACCGCTTGCAGCCAGGCCCAATCTTTGGCCTCGTTGGCAGAGTTGACGACCATCAAGTAACGGGAAAAATCAAGCATATAGACCATCACATCATCTATGACCCGACCGTCGGGGGCCAAAAGGTAAGCGTACTGCGATTCCCCAGGCCGGAGCATCTTGACTCCGTTGGTTGTAACCAGATTGAGAAAGTAGGCGGCGTGTGGGCCGCTTACATCCAGCACTCCCATGTGGGAAACGTCAAAGAGGCCGGCCGCTCCCCGCACGGCGCGGTGCTCGTCGCTGATGGAGGTGTACCACAGCGGCATCTCCCACCCGGCAAAGGGGGCCATCTTGGCCCCGCGCTCCACGTGCCAGTCGTAGAGAGGAGTACGGCGCAGCGGACGTTCCTCCGGCTCCCGCCACTCGAAAGGCGGCAGCGCATCCCCGGCAGGGTCGGCGTAGCCGGGCGCGGAGAGACCGATAAAATAAGGCTTGTGGGAGACCGGGGGCGTGAACTCTTGAGAATCCGGCAATTCCGCCAATCCGCGTTCTTCCACCTCGCGCACGACGACCGGCCCCGGCAGCTTGGCCCACAGGTCGGCGTCGTCAAAGCGCACGTACCCATCGGAGAGATGACGCAGCCAGGCGGCAACCCGCGCGGCCCTATCAACCGGCACGGCCAACCGGTAGCGCTCGTAGCCAGAGTCGGGACGCTGGAGCAGGGCAAAAGCCATCACCTCACCATCCCGCTCTAGCAGCGTTATCGCCCGCCATTCCCCCTGCGCCAGGTCGCCAATATCGCGCGGCGTGATCTGTTCGATAAAGGCGGCCGACCTGCTCCCCTGAACCTCGATCAATCTGTACCACTCTTCCGTCTCGCGCACCTCTGACAGCAGGCAGTGATGGGGATAGCCGCTGCACGGAACCTCGAAATCAATCCCCGCCTGCTCGGCCAGGCGGGCTACTTGGGCGCGCAGTTCCTCTAACACGTCAAAATCTATCTTGCCCCGGTAGACCGGGCCGCGCACGCCGGTGTAGATGACCGGTTCGGTGCTCTCCATCGCGCGGGCGATAATGTCGGCGATCTGCTCCATCTCTGGCTCTCGCAGGCCGCGCTGCGTGATCCAGGGCGTGCCCAGCCGGATGCCGCTGGGATAGGCGGCGGATTCATCGCCGGGGATGGTGTTCTTGTTGGCCACAATGCCCACCATATCGAGAATCGCCGCCGTGATATCGCCCATCAGTGGGACGCCATCCGCCCCTCGAACTGTCTTGCAATCGAGCAGAAGCAGGTGAGTGTCGGTGCCGCCGCAGGGGACGCGCAGGCCGCGCGCAGTGAGTGCGCGGGCCAGGGCCACGGCGTTAGCCACCGTCTGATGCTGGAGATCGTGGAACTGTTTCGTCTGCGCAAGGCGAAAAGCGACGGCCATCGCCGCGAACTTGTTGACGTGCGGCCCGCCCTGAAGCCCAGGGAAAACGGCGTGATCAATCTTTCGCGCCAGGACGGGATCGGTGGCGAGGATGCAGGCGCCTCGCGGGCCGCAGAGCGTCTTGTGAGTGGTAAAGGTGATGGCGTCGGCATAGCCCAGCGGCGTGGGAAACGCACCCGCGATGACCATGCCGGCCACGTGAGCGATATCGGCCAGGAGATAGGCCCCCACCCGGTCGGCGATCTGGCGGAATTTGGCCCAGTTGGGCAGACGCGGGTAGGAGGTGTAACCGGCGATGATCAGCTTGGGCCGGCGCTCTAGCGCCAACTCTTCGATTTCGTCATAGTCCAACAACTCTGTCTGCGGGTTGACGTGGTAAGAGACGACGTCATAGAGCCGGCCCGACAAGTTGACCGGGCTGCCGTGTGTCAGATGGCCGCCGTGATGCAGCGCCATACCCATGATCGTGTCGCCCGGTTTCAGCAGCGCCTGTTGAACGGCGACGTTGGCCGGCGCGCCAGAGAGGGGCTGGACGTTGACGTAAATCTGGTCGGCGGTGATGGCAGCGGTGGCAAAAGCCTCCGCGCAACGACGGCGAGCCAGAGTCTCGATCACATCGGCGTACTCTACGCCCCGATAGTAACGCCGGTCGCCGCGACGACGATAATAAGCCAGGTGATGTTCATAGTCCAGAATCTCATCCTCGGTCAACCAATGGGTCTCTGGGTCGGGATAGCCCTCGGCATAGATATTCATCAGCGCGGAGCCAATCGCCTCCCTCACAGCCCCGGGCGAGCTGCTCTCCGAGGGAATCATGATCAGCTTGCGGGCCTGCCGCTCCTTCTCAAAATCAATCAATTGAGCGACGTCCGGGTCCAATGCGGATAGAGCGCCGCGAAAGAGAAAATCGTTGTGTGTAGACATAGTCGCCTCCAGGATAGTAGACTGGAGTCTGGCGTTTTTGTTCGTAGTGATGGCTTCAGCCGTCCAAAAGGCTCAAAAGCGGCTAAAGCCGCTACTACGAACCCCCATATCTAGCGCCTTTATTGTTGCCTACCCCAAGATGTG
>Ga0164310_10002046_pt1 | contig 11561 bp, 1 predicted proteins | sample GuaBasSedimGuay1_FD_121795 | JGI IMG/M metagenome (GOLD analysis project Ga0164310, IMG submission 121795) | Subseafloor sediment microbial communities from Guaymas Basin, Gulf of California, Mexico - Guay1, Core 4569-9, 0-3 cm | ecosystem: Environmental > Aquatic > Marine > Hydrothermal vents >... | reverse complement strand
TCTTATACCAGATTACACAGCTGTCACTTTAGATCAGACTAAATATGTAAAACATGATCGTAATTACAACCAAGTAGATGTTTATTTATTTAGTAATCCCGCAATTGGTCATATGAATTTAGAGTATGTGAAAGGTCCCGGTTGGTATGTTCCGGGTGATGCTACATTACCTGGCCATGCTTCCTACAGAGCCTCTTTTAGGATAACAAATAATACATCTACACATCAAGCTGCTAATTTAGAATGGAAGACAATCACACATGAATGGGACCCTTTGGATGCTAAGGGTTTTAGAGTATACACAGATTATCATCGGTCTACTAAAATTTTAGAGATGGAGATATATGGTTTTGCACCCGATGTAGGATCTGTTTTAGTGGGAGGTATGTTTGTAAATTACTCTTTATACGGTACTTATTGGGTAAACTCTGATTTATATCAAGAGGGGGAGACTCGTGCAGTAGCTCCTGTGGGCGATACACCAAGATATTTTACCATAGATATAAATCCCATCCTTGCTACTAGATTTAGTGATATAATACTTAATGTCAGTATGGATGATGTATTTATAGAAGACAATAGTTGTGAGAATATAGTTTTGTTGGAAAATAACGGACTTGATGCTGTTGGTGAGACTAAAGAGATTGTGTTAAAAAATTATTATGGCTTACCGTATGATTTATATGTAGACATATTACGATCTACTTCGGATAATTTAAGTACGGTGTTTTATAATAAATTTGATGGTTATAAATCATTAGAGAGATCCAATAGAGGTCCTAGAGTAAAATTAAGTAAGGTTTATAATTATCCAATAAAAAATGACAATTATAATGTATCTATAAATTGTGACTGTTATGCTTTAAAAGACTCCACTATTGGAAAATTAGCATATTATACCTATGATGATGGTAATATATGGGCAGAATTTAATGAAGGAGAAAGGCTGGAGAATAATTTAATACATTTTCAGAACATTACCAAAGGTGTGTACAGCGTTATTCCTATTCCTGTTTTGAGTAGAAATAGGTATTGGCGAATAGCTCTTCTATGTAAAGATAATAATTGGTTTATAAGAGAAATTAGAGTATATTATGAGGGTGTGGAATTAGACGCTTCTTACTATCACGATAAAGACATAGATTTTATATATGATGCAGCGACGGATACAGCACCACATTTAGACAATAAATCAGTGTCTGGAAGTTATTATGAGATAAAAGATAGGCAATATATAACTTTGGATCTAGGTTCCCCGAAGTCCATAGATCAAATTATTATATATCACGATTATAAGAGAGATTTTGTATATTCTGTTGAACATAATACGACAGCCGTAAACACTTATTGCGGTGTTGATAGATATACAACGTGCTATTTACTTGAGGATAAATTTAATGATAACATTTTTGATTATAGATATTATGACAGTGATGTCATTAAACATGGTAATATAGAAATAGATTCATCTATTACTACTGTTTCAGGTAGTTATAAGATAGACTTTTCTTCTCCTGCCTCTGTGGCGGAATGGGCGTCATTAGAGTGGTGGGACGGTAATACTAATTATTATATACTTCAACATTTAACATATTTTGATTGGGTACCGGCAAGTGGCACAGTTACCAGTGGTACATATGAATATCCAGGTTATTTTGATTTTTCTATAGAGGGCTACAACACCACGCGTTTGGCTGCGAGTATTAGACGATCAGTAGATGAAGAAAAGGAATTTTATTGGGGTGGGCGTGTAATAGATAGTCAGCCTGCTCCACAAATAGAGCTTAAGTTCGCTTTGGAGGTAAATGATTTTCAAAGTGGTTCAGTAAATGTAGGATTTTTAGATGGAAAGCGACTTAACCATTATCACGGTGTGTACTTATGGGGCTGTCATGTTGAAATAAAATCCGGCGGTACATATATACGTGTCACTACTGATCAAGAGTATAGGAAGATTGCTGTTAGTGATAATTTAGGTGTTTGTCAATTAAATACCAAGTACTATTTTAAGATGACTTATGATGGAATTTCCCTATATACACTTTATGTTTGGGAAGATGATTTTGATGGCAATGTTCTTGCTTTTACTGGTAATTGGACCAATACAAATAGGTGGTCGTCAGAATTTATTGGATTATCTAGTGCAGTTAATCATCTTTATCCCAATAATTATGTTAAGGGTAAATTATATCATTTTGAGGTTAATACTTATCTATCTCATAGTGAGATAGTAATGCCTGGGAGTACAGGTAGTATTAAATTTGATGGTGAATCTTATATAACTGTTCCTAAAAGAGATGAATTTAAAATTGAACAGCGTTGGGAAACAATTGATTTTTGGATGCAACCAAAAGAATTACCAAGGGCTCTTAGAGACATGTCATCAAAAGATCACCAGATTGAGTATAGAGGGTTGGATCTATTCAAGCCCAGTGAAGGATATGTTGGTTGGGCGTATCAGTTAAGAGATGAAAATAGTTTTATAACAGTTAGAGATAAAGGTCATTTTGATTTTAGATATGATGATTTTACACTAGATTTATATTGTAAATTCAGGGTCTTTGCCGCATCTAAAATGACGCTTTTTTACAGAAGAAACACACTTCATCTTTATTATGACAATCTTAATGCTGAATTAGCTTTTGATAGTGGGGATGTGTCTCTTAGTTCACGTTGGTCAAACCCATCTCTAACTGAATATGTACATATAGCAGTTAGTAGGGCTGGAAATAATATTTATTTATTTTTGAATGGCGTTATTGAAGATAGCACTGTTATATCAGGAACTTTAGGTCATTATGAAGGCACTGATACACAGTGGTCAGGTGATTTTGATAAGTATGATATGTATATTGGTATGGTTGAGGATGGGAACGATGTAGATGGACAGTTTTTAGGTACAATAGAGGAGGCACGTATTACAAAGGGGTTTGCTAGATGGTCTTCTCCCTTTACTCCACCCACAGGTAAGTTTGTACCAGATGAACATACTATTTTGTTGTTAAGAGGCCATCGTGATTATTCAGTTGTGCTACAACAACGCGAGACAGATTTGGAAGAACATTTATCAGATAGTGATAATCAATTTGCATTGGTATTAAGACGTTCTACTAGTGCTACAAACAAGTACACGTTGGAGCTTTTATATAATAATAGTTCCGGTAGTAATCAGACATTTCATTTATCTATTTTTAGGCCTTATAGATGGACACATGTGACATTGTTGATAAGGCCGAATGACACTAATAATTATACTTATTTAGCTGTAGATAATAACTATGTTTATATAAACTACACTTACGCTACACCCAATATAACTGGAGTAAGTGATTTAGAAATAGGCAAGTATTTTAAAGGTAATATAACTAATTTAAGAATTTCCCGAGGGGACAGAAATAATCCGAGAGGCCACTCTAGGTATTATACTTTTAATATCCAGTATATACCTGTACCTACTAAAATGCAATATGGTAGATTATACACAATGTCTTTCTATGTTAGTGATACTAATGAGATTTATGGGAAATATTGTGATGTGGATATGCGGTATGAAAGTCAGTATAGTTATTATTTTCCAGGATCATTGTTTAGTTATAAATACTTTTCCATGTTCGCCATTGATTTGGAGAAACGATACAGTCTTGAGTTCTTAAGAAATTATGCCAGTCCCAATTCTACAAATTTATCATTATACAATAATGCCCTTTATTCGAATATTGAGACGTCTGATGTTAACGAAGCATTTAGAGACATTTCTTCGGAGGATTTAGATACTTCCTTTATTGCACAAGATTACTCTGTTCCTAAGTTATGGAATAGGGAGGAGACTAATAGTAGTAGTGTTTACATTTTTGATAATAAAATGTATATGAAAGTAGATGGTGCGTTATCCTACGAAGATGAAGCTAAATCCCTTTTCAAATATGGATTTATGTTAGATTTTGATGTACAATTTGATTATATTTTAAGTGACAGACAAGATTACTCTTCTTGGTCACTTATCCTTACTCTACAAGACCCATTGAACTCACGTATTACTGTTACATTTGAAATTGGTTTTATGTCGGGCGGTATTAATTTTAGAATAACTATTAACGATGACGAGGATAATACATCAGAAAGACATTTTGAAGCTGCCTACTCTAAAGGAAGTATGAGAGTCAAACGTGTTGGATCTATTGTAACTTTTTATGTAAAGACTGTTGAGGGAAGTGTATGGGATTTAATCTATGAATATAGATTCATATACAACGAATGGACTAGGACTTCGTTAACACTGGCACTTAAAAGTGTGTCTCCAGGGTATCCACTCGCGTCAATATACATCGATAATTTTATAATTGATAATGGAGTAATGTACTATAATGATCCAAAGGATGCCCGCTGGGTTATGGTTACACTGCTTAATGGTGATGGTACTAATAGGCTACTAGAAAGATTAAACATTTTTACTGAAGTCAACACACAGGTTGCACCAGGGGGAGGTTATAATAATGATTGGGAGCCACTTGGTTCTTCTATAACCACTTATGCTTCTGGTAATACCAATGTAGCATTTGGGGCTACTATTAGTGGTACAGATACATTTGGTGTTATGGATAGTCAGTATTTAGTAGATGGTGCAGCACCGTATGAAATGGATAAATGTTGGGGAGTTTCCGGTGATACTGTAGAACCATTTTTTGTAATAGATCTTGGAAAGGTTTACGATGTTTATAGATTTATTCTAAAACATGGAGCACAAGAGTATAATGATCAAGGTGCTAGAGACGATCATATGATCTATGATTATACTATATCGCTTGCTGAGGAGCAAAGTAATTTTACTACAGTATTTAATATAACTGGTAATGATCAATATGAGCGTACCCATGATTTAATGTCATCCGTTAAAGCAAGGTGGGTTAAAGTACAAGTGTTTAACTATGCAAAGAGTCAAACACAAGTGACTATGGGTGATGGCACCTATGATTTTTTTGATGGACCAGCTCTTAGAGAGATAGAAGTTTATGAAGACTACGGCTTTTCTATTATAAATAGTGATGACACACCCATACTAGCAACTAATCTAAAGTATCAATTTTATATATCTAATACACCAAATGGTGTAGGCCCATGGGCAGAAGATGATTCTAAAGATTGGACACATAATCCCACTAATTACACGTATTCAGATTCCATTGATAATAACCCACAAAAAATACTATTTGGTAAGTGGGGAGATGCTCCTAATTATGAAAGATGGGTAGTGACCAAAGATTTAAATGCAACTAATCATGGTGATGGCAAAAAATATTTAAAATATTTGAAAGTATTCGGTGATGAGAAGCCTAATATTATTGAGTATCCAGAGTGGTGGGTTTCTACTAGAAGTACATTAAGTAGTTCTTATGCACATACTTACTATGAATGTACAAGAGCTTTAAGAATAGATTACCCCAAGTCTAATGCCAATGAAAGAGTGTACTTTATAGAAGGCGATGATTTTGGTATAGATGAGAAGTGTAGCTGGAGGGATGCCATAGCATTTAGATGGTACATAGAGGATTATGATGCTGTTGATTGGACATATGGCGAGTTTTATTTTGGCGGGCTAGACTCAACCCCAAGAAAACAACCAGTTGTATATCATTGGGACTTCACTTCATTATCAGGTTCAGTAAATAGTGGTTGGAACAGTATGTTCTTAAGATTCAAGAGTGCTGATCATTTAGATTATAATTATTCAGAAGGTATTGTAGACACTGATCCAAGAACATTAAGTGAGATATTACTTGGTACATTTGGTTTATTTTTTAGAGGCAATGATACAAAGGATGTCGTATTTGAAATAGACGGACTGTTGATTTCTAGAAATATATTTGAGGACAAAGTTAATGGTGTTCCCGGCTTGTATTTATCTGAAAATGATAGTATCACAATGCCTTTTTCCAACCTTAATTTATCAGCCGGCGCTGTGAGTATGTGGATTAGACCAGACACTAATTTTAGAGGTGTAGATTCCTATGGGAAAGTAGCATCTCGTAGTATCTTTAATTTAACTACTACAGCCAATGATACATTTGGGTGTGCTATAACTTCTGTAGGATTTATCCTATATTATGGAAACACTATGACTGGTACTTTTACTAGATTATCATTGGAGGCACGTGATTATTCTACTATAAGAATAGATGAACCTTGGCATTTTGGAATTACCTTTTCTAATAATGGCAAAGGGATCGATTCTTCGGGAGCCACAATAAAATTATTTATTAACGGTAAATTATCTTTTACATATATGGAACCTTGGACATATGAAGATGATAAGTTTTATACATTTATTTTTGGTGGTATGGGTTCGGCTAATGCATTATTTGATGTGCCAGGGTCAGCTAAATCTATTTCGGCAGTAATTTCTGAAGTCAAAATTTATAATTATGCTAAAACAGATTTTTATAGAGATATGTTTGTTTACAGTGAGGCAGATTATGATTATGAAATGGCATCATCGACAGATTTAATAGAAATATCAAAGGATAATGTAACCTTTTATAAGGTAGATGACCCACATCTTCCCTTCTTTTACGAAAAGGTTCCTAATGGTGGTTCTGTCACTGTTTATTCTAGAACTACTTTACCAAACAAAATTAGTAGTGCTGTATCTAGAACTGCCAGACTACTTACTCAATGGGATATAGGAGTGTAAGGTTTATGAAATTTAATTTGGCAAAATATTTTGCACTTATTGTTAATCTAGAAATAGGTAATGTACCTTTAGACTATCTACAGATCACGTCTTTATTAGACCTTGGTTCAGAACCAGTGACATCAATGTTTGAGAATGATACACTGTGTTTAGATGTGGATCTAGGTGAGCGTACTAAAATAGATGAGGTACGTTATTATTTTTCATCAGTGGCCGCATCAGGTACTGTTGCTTCCGGGATAGCATTTCAACACAGAGATGAGGCATATGAATCTCTTGTGGATAGTCCTACACTTATTGGTGATGGGTACTATTATACTACTATTTCTGGCGCGTCTTCTCCTAGTTTTATAAGATTAAATCATACAATTGCTAGTGGAACAGCAATTAGTGGTTCTGTATATGGCTATACCATACTAAATGATGAAACCATAATAAACTTTGGTTCAGATGGTAATAAGACTGAATTTAATACTGTTGCCACAAAGGGATTTTCAGATGTATACCCTATACCTATTTATAATAGTGGTAATTCGGATGCTACAGCGTTCCTCCGTCTCGAACCGCGCGGAAATAAAATGGATAATGTAGTGTCCATATCTAATAGTGCTACTGGTCCGTGGGTGGGTATAAAGAACACAGATTTTATAATAGCCGATAAAGATACTTGGAATCATGGTACTTTAGGAAATAATGTAGTAATCTATAATAATAACCTCACTTTAAAACATGATACAAATGATATACTTGTAGGTAATATGCGTGCTTTTAATGTGTTTGAAGGTGAGTATACTACTAAAGTATTTAATGGGAAAGGCCTACGCAATTATTCTAAAGTTATTATATTAAACACAACTGTTGATCAGGGGTCTTATATAAAAGTAGACAATTATGACACAACTGAAACTATAAATGTTAGGAGTAATAAAGATATACTTAAGTATGATATATATAAAGAAATATATGTTCATAGAAGTGGTAGAACAAATATAGTTGGCTACAAAGAGCGTCATACTGACAGCGAAGAACTACTTAAACAAGTAGATGAAGTGTTTAGATATGGTGATTATTACGGCGGAGTGTCTGATTACCTATACACAGTAAATCCGATAACTGGTGATTCCTTTGGTATAATATTATCTAATAGACAAGCTGAAATATTTTATCTAGCTAATAATAGTTCCAGTGCCAATTATAGACAAATAGCAGACACGGGCAGTTATTCTTATATGCTTTCAATTAAAGATGCAGCAGTGGATTACTATGGTAGTGTGTGGTTATCTCTTTATGCTCGTTATGGCAAAGCTGGATATGACATTTCGAAAGCCGGCGATTACTTTTTACATTATAATAATACCTTTGGAGAACCTATATTTAAGTTGTTTGATAATAAACTAGCAATTGGTGGTTTTGGTGCGTCACCGTCTTCTGGTAATGTTTGGTATACATCCGCACCTTTACGTTTAGTGACCTTGTTGGATACGGCAGGTAATGTTTTAAAGACATATACTTCAGATGATTTATCAGTTTTGGGTGTATGTTGTATGCTGTCCGATGGCGGGTGTTGGTTCGTCAATATAGATTCTGGCCGTTACAACAGTCTATTTAGACTTGATTCAGATGGTTATTTAGTCTCCTCGCTGAAGAATATAAGCGAAACCGGAGACATAATGATGATACGTCCTGATGGTGATGATGCTCTTTGGATACTCGATGGTTTTGTTATCAGACGTATTATGACTACCGAAGATCAATTAGGTAGGGTTATGATATCGATTGTCATACCTTATGCGTATAGATTTTTTACTACAGAGCTTGGTTGTTGGGTTCAGTCCGGTGATGGCCATGCTTATTTTGTTGATAAATTTGTTGGAAAAATTACTAAAACAATTTTACCAGCACAGACAGATAATGAGCGAACACCTTATGCTGTATATGCTGAACCAGGCACTGGTAATGTATGGGATGATGAATTCCCGTTGGCTCTTGATAATCTCTGGACCTCTATGAATTATACTAAAAAAAATAATAATGAGTACTATATAACGCCAGATTATTATACACAGATTAAATTTAATATGCGTGTAGCATCGCCAGCCTCCTTGTATAACAATGTGTCTTTTGATGAAACCTGGTTGGCTAATGATAGTTTTAATGGTAGTTTAAATGATCGTCCAGTAGAACACAGATGGAATTACTATGATGAGCGTATATATGTTGAAAACAATAGCCTTTTGTTTAAAGGACACAATACACCTTCTTCACCGGATCCTGTTTTTGTAGATTCTTATAAAAAATGGTATTTAAGAAAATACTATAACGATCCATTTGAATTTCAAGTAGACTACACCATACCAGAGTCAACTGTTTCGGGTTCAGTTTCTATTAGTCTGTTAGTGAATCCAAACACAACAAACAACAGTAAAAGCGACTATTTTAGAGTTACTATTATAAGACGTTCTACTGAAATCGAATTTAAATTGTCAGCGCACGGTAATACTAAATATGGGAGTAATAGTTTTGTCACTTATAATCACAGCGAGACTTTTCCACTATCTGGTGTGACCGGATCAGGTAAAATAAAAATTAGAAGAGATAATGAAGACACTCAAAAGCTCCATCTCTACCATTATGATGGGGTATCTTGGACAGAGGTTAAGATGGGTACGGCTGGGTTATATGCTAATTATTACTTGGTGTTTTATTACAGATATAGCTTAATTATAAATATAGAAGTTGATGCAGCTAGAGATGTTTATATAGATAATTTTACTATAAATGATGATGTTACAAAATGTTACTGGTATTTGGTACCACCGATAATAGAATCAGTACACTTACAAACACCTGTCGAATTGGGACCTATTCCACCAAATGACAGTAGAGATTTATATATGAAAGTGGATGTACCTGATATTGCTGATTTTAATATAAAAGATGTATACGATGCTAGTTTGCTGACCTGGTGGGAGGTTAAGACATAATGGTTCAGTATGGTTTACAGATAAATCCCACTGCTTACACTTATGTACGTCCTATCTTTATAACAGAACCAGGAATATCAGATAGGGTGAATGCACAAGTGTACATAAAATTAGACGTATCTAATTTCAATTTTGAACTTTTAAAATCTGATTATAGAGATATACGGTTTACTGAGAATTTAAATGGATCTTCAGCATTATGTTACTGGCATAATTATTATGATTTGGCGCGTAAGAAGTTGTTTATATGGATCAAAGTTCCGTTTATTGGTAAAGGAGAAACTAAACAGATATTCATGTTTTGGGGCCGTGAAGATGATGTTGGGGCAGAGGATATGGAGAGTTTAGACTTCTACTTTGTTTCAGACTTTAGAGGTAAGTTGATTGATACAACAAAATGGAGTACAAATCAAACGGTTTTTCATAATATATATGGTTTGAGGTTTAATTATAATGGTTATTTAAATACTAAATATGCTTTTTTAACTGGAAAAACAGATTGGATAGTGGAATTTGGTATCTACTATGATGGGGCAAGAACATCTAGTGGTTATGGGTATTATTTAAATATAGCATCTACTGAAAATTATATAAGATCATATTATTATAGCGATGATTCTCTTGCAATAAATGCCACAACTATGGCCACCTCTGATAGATATTACAATTTTGGGCCTGAATCAGTTTCTTTTAATGTGCATTCAGTGGGCTATACAGAGTCTAATGACAGTGTAATTATTGGTATCAATGATAGATTCACTAGACCTGATTATTATAAGACCATAGAAAGGCGTGTGGAGGGCGATACACGCCCAACACAACTTAATTTTAGTGGGTATCCGAGTTCTGGTTTTTACTATTGTTATATATCTTGGGTGGTGGTAAGGGAGTTTTATACGGAAGATTTCATTATTAATACATCCGAGTTGTTTGTGGCTAATGAGTATGTTCCACCGCAAGTGTTAGATTTTGAATCCTATGGGTCAGACATTACTGATATAGTGTATAGACATACTTCAGCTGATGGTGGCGATCCATATAAACTTTCCGATAATCATATAGAATCTGATGTTAGTTATTGGGAAGCAGTGAATACAGCAAATACTTCGGTTTCTATTAATTTTGCTATTACCACGGAAGATGTAGTATCTGAAGCAAATTTATTGGTACCTTATATATATCGTGAGGAATCTGGTATGGTTTTTTTAGAAGAAGGACCTTATTCAGATCTCTATGATGCAATGGGACATAGATACTGGGAGGGAGATAGTGAAGAAGGTTGGTTAGCTTTGGGGTTTCCTAGTCCCGGATATGCAATAGCTGTATTTGAATTTAAGGGTGAGACTATAAATAATATGCCAAAAGATTTTCTGTTTCAAAGAAGCTTTGTTAATCCTCATACAGCAAGAGAATATGATTGGTTTACAGTGGTTTCTGGTACATGCACTGAATCCACTGATTGGCATATGTTTCAGTTTAATAATTACAATAAATACCCATATTATAGATTTGTTATAAAGAGTACTTTTGGTGGCGAAGTACATAGAGTTAGAAGATGGCGTATGTTTGAGATAAGCAAATCTTCCAAAAGGAAGGTGGTTACTAAATTGAGATTGTTACCTTCAAAAATAGGAGGCAACGAGAATTTTTTTCCTAAAAAAATAAGTTTCTATGGCTCTAATGATTTTAATAATTGGACACCGTTGTTTGAGAATCACTATACCATCACACCTTACTTTGATTTTACATACGGTAGGTGGCAGGAAATAATTTTTAATAATGATAGACCATTCTGGGCCTATAAATTAACTATGGAAGATAATTGGGGTGGAAGTAATGATAAGTTTGTTATAGATGAATGGGAAATGTATGAGTATAAGTATATGGAC